>UINC01000847.1_pt1 | contig 12937 bp, 11 predicted proteins | sample 5385821 | NCBI WGS metagenome assembly UINC01 (sample SAMEA4666929, study PRJEB26691) | marine metagenome | isolation source: Pacific Ocean | place: Pacific Ocean | collected 2011-10-13 | reverse complement strand
GGAGCCGGTCCAGCATCTCGTCGAGCACGGCGGTCGAGGTTCCGAAGGTCATGCGGACGTGGCCCCCGCCACCCGCGCCGAACGGGGGCCCGCCCTTGCAGGCCACCCCGGTCCGCTCCCGAAGCCACCGGCCCGGCCGGTCGCCGGGCCCGAACGCCGAGAGGTCCAACCACGCCAGGAAGGTGGACTCGGGAAGGTGCACCCGGACCTCGGGCAGCTCGTCGGCCAGACGCTCCACCAGATGGTGGCGGTGGCGGTCGAACAAGGCGACCAGGGCGTCGACCCAGTCGTCGGCGGTGTCCCAGCCGGCGATGACCGCCTCGCAGCCCAGGCGGTTGACGCCCCCAAGCAGTTCCGCCGGGACCTCGGCGAACCTGGCGTGGAGGTGCTCGTCGGCGAACGAGGCCACGGCGCACCGGAGGCCGCCCATGGCGAACGTCTTGACCCCCGACGTCAGGACCACCGTACGTTCGGCGGAGCCGTCGATGAGGGGCAGGGGCCGGTGAGTGGCGCCCGGGTACACGAAGTCCGAGTGGATCTCGTCCGATGCGATGACCAGGTCGTGCTCGTTGGCCAGATCCACGATCCGGGCCAGCTGGTCGTCCGTGAGGACGCGGCCGGTCGGATTGTGGGGATGGCAGAGCACCAGCAATCGGATGCCCCGGTCGTCGGCCAGCAGCCGTGCCAGGTGGTCCAGGTCGTAGTGCCAGCCGTCGGCGTCGCGGACCAGGGGCCAGTCGACGGTGCGTCGTCCGGTGGTGGGCCCGATCTCGTTGAACGGAAAGTAGATGGGCGGGGTGAGGAGCACGCCGTCGCCGGGGTCGGTGAATGCCTCGACGACCGCCCAGACGCCCTGCAGGACCGACACCGTGGGGAGGACCAGGTCGGGATCCGGCGTCCACCCGTGACGGCGCGTCATCCATCCGGAGAAGGCGGGGCCGAGGCGGGCTACGGCGTCGTGGTAACCGAAGGCGCCCAACTCCACGAGCTCGGCCAGGCGTTCGGTCATGGCCGGCACCGGACCCAGGTCGTGCTCGGCGACGAATGACGGGTACACGGATCCGTCGTGGCCTGCCCACTTGTAGCCGCCTCCGGCGACCTTTCTGGCGACGTCGATGTGGTCGAGGTCGTCGGGGCTGATCGGCACGGGCGTCGATGCTACCCGTCGCCCCGGCACGGGTGGCCCGTCGGTTCAACGAACTGTTGACGGCGTTGTGGGTACGGGAGAGACTGCCGCCCCGATGGGAGACTGGCTGCGATCTCGACTGGCTCGGATCGCCGGACCACGACTGGCGGGTCCGCTCGTGCCCGTCGTGGCCGTCATGGCGGCTTTCCTGGCCGGTGGGGTCATGCTCCTTATGCTCGGCGCCAACCCGATCGAGGGCTACGGCGCGCTCCTGGACGGGGCATTCGGCGATGCCGACGCCCTGGCCGACACGGCGCTCAAGTCCATGCCCCTCCTGCTGGTGGGCATCGGAATCTGCATCGCCTTCCGGGCGTCCGTCATCAACATCGGCGGCGAGGGACAGATGATCGCGGGGGCGATCGTGTCCACGCTGGTCGCCCTGGGCCTACCCGACCTGCCCCGGGTGCTCCTCGTGCCGCTCGTACTGCTGGGTGGCCTGGTCGGCGGCGCCATCTGGGGGGCCATACCGGGAGCGTTGAAGGCCTACAGCGGGGTCAACGAGATCCTCTCCACGATCATGCTCAACATCGTCGCCGTACAGCTCATGAACTTCCTGCTCAGGGACATGATCATGGACCCCTACGAGAAGGATGGCGGCCGGATCCCCCAGACCCAGAGGCTGTCCGACAACTCCGACCTTCCCCTCCTGCCCGGCGGCACCCGCCTCCACATCGGCGTGCTGGTCGCCCTGGCCATGGCGGTCCTGGCGTGGGCGCTCCTCTGGAGGACCTCGCTCGGCTTTCGCCTCCGCGCCGTGGGCCACAGCTCGGCGGCCGCCCGCTACGCCGGTATGCCGGTCAAGAGGACCATCGTGGCGGCTCTCACGTTCAGCGGCGCCATGTGCGGCCTGGCCGGGGCGATCCTGGTTTTCGGCAGCGAGTCCCACCGGTTCGTGACCGACGGTTCCAGCGTCGGCTTCACAGGCTCGGCTGGCTTCAACGGCATCGTGACCGCGCTGCTCGGCGGCCTCCATCCGCTCTGGACCATCCCGTCCTCGTTCTTCTTCGGTGGCCTCCTGTTCGGAGCCAACGCCATGCAGCGGGCGGTGCAGGTACCGGCCGCCCTGATCGTGGCCCTGAACGGCCTGGTGGTCGTGTTCGTGGTCAGCAGCGATCGGCTCCGGCGGGCCGTGGGGGAGAGCCTGGGTCGTGAGCGGGAGCCGTCGGCCGGCGGGGACGTGGAGGCGCGGTCATGACCGACTTCTTCACCATGGCCTCCCTGGTGTTCGTGGTCGGCTCGGGGATCCGGCTGGCAACCCCGTTCCTGCTGGCGGGCCTGGGTGAGACGATCGGCCAGCGCAGCGGGGTCCTGAACCTCGGCGTCGACGGCGTCATGCTGCTGGGTGCCTTCGGCGCCTACTGGACCATCCTCGAGACCGGGAGTCCGGTCGCCGGCGTCCTGGTCGGGCTGGCCGTCGGACTGGTGATGGGCATCGTGTACGGCGTCGTCACGGTGACCCTGCGGGCCGAGCAGGGGGTCAGCGGTATCGGGATCTTCCTCTTCGGCCTGGGCATGAGCGACCTGCTCTTCCAGAAGAAGGTGGGTACGCCCCTCCCCATCCGGGGCTTCGCCGACTGGCACGTGCCGGTGCTTTCCGACATCCCGAAGGTCGGCGAGATGTTCTTCCAGCATTCCGTGCTGGTGTACCTGGCATTCCTGCTCGTGCCCGTGGTGGCATTCCTGCTGAACCGGACGACCTTCGGGTTGAACGTCAGGGCCGTGGGCGAGAACCCGGCGGCCGCCGACAGCCTCGGCGTGAGCGTCGCCCGGGTGCGCTACACGACGATCCTGCTCGCCAACGGACTGGCCGGCCTGGCCGGTGCGGTGCTGGCGATCGAGTTGGGCATCTTCCAGCAGAACCTCACCAACGGCCAGGGGTTCATCGCCATCGCTCTCGTCTACTTCGGGGCGTGGAGGCCCGTGGGGGTGATGGGCGGAGCCCTGCTGTTCGGGATGGTCTCGGCCACCGTGCTCCAGTGGAAGACCCTCGGCCTGGTGTCCGGCGCCACGTCCAGCCTTACCGCCATGGCGCCGGCCGTCCTGACCATCGTCGCCCTGGTGGTGATCAGCCGAACCGTCGGCCAGCCGGCGGCACTAACCCGCCCATTCGACCGTGGGCGGTGACAGCGACTATGAACAACACAGATCTCGGCCGGGACCACCGGTCGGAGGAGAATCCCCGAGGGAGGGACACCATGTACACACGTAGGAACCGCAAGTGGCTGGGCCTCACGGCCATGCTGGCCGTGCTGGCCCTTGTCGCAGGAGCCTGCGGCTCCGATGAGGAGGCAGCCGACGACGGCCTGTTCAAGATCGCCGTCGTGGCGCCCAGCGCCAGCAACGACCTTGCATTCACCCAGAGCATCGTGGACGCAGTCCACGCACTCGACGGCGTGGACGCCATCGACATCACCGACGGCACGTTCATCGTGGACGATGCCGCTGCGGCAGTCCGCGGCTACGCCAAGGACGGCTACGACCTGGTCATCGCCCACGGCTCGCAGTACGGCGGGTCGCTGCAGGAGATCGCCGGAGACTTCCCGGACACGGCGTTCGCCTGGGGCACCTCGAATGACACCTTCGGTCTCGACAACGTGTCGGCCTACACCGCTGCCTCCGACCAGGGTGGCTACGTGATGGGCGCCATGGCGGCCGCCATGACCTCAAGCGGCGTCATCGGCGTCATCGGACCGATCGCCGTAGGCGACGCCAAGCTCTACGTGGACGGCTTCGTCAACGGCGCCGCGGCACAGGATCCGGGCGTGACGGTGAACGTCAACTACATCGAGTCGTTCAGCGACGTGGCGCTGGCCGCCGAGGCCGCCGAAGGCCACATCGCCAACGGTGCCGACATCCTGACGGGTACGGCCCAGATGGTGGTCGGTGCGACGGGCGTGGCTGCCGAGAACGGCGCCAGGTGGTTCGGCACCCAGTCCAACCAGACCTCGCTGGGCGAGGACATGGTGGTGGCCTCACAGGTCTACAAGTGGGAGAAGGCCCTCCAGGGCATCGTGAACGGCGTGAAGAACGGCGACCTGGGCGGCAATTCACACACCATCAACCTCGAGAACGGCGGCATCGTCATCGAGTTCAACGACGGCGTGGACGCCGGAGACGCCCGGGCAATCGGTGAGGGCCTGATCGCCGACATCAAGGCCCGGATGGTGGACACCGGAGCCTGATCCCATTTCCTCCCTCAGTGCCGGGCGGCTGCCTCCGGGTCGGTCGCCCGGCACCAACGGAGCGATCCAGCAACCATGGCCGACACCACGACACTGTTAGAGCTGACGGGGATCACCAAGCGGTTTCCCGGCGTGCTTGCCAACGACGACGTCCATCTGGAGGTCGCGGCCGGCGAGATCCACGCGCTCCTGGGAGAGAACGGAGCCGGCAAGAGCACGCTCATGAAGGTCCTGTACGGGCTGTACCGGCCCGACGCGGGCGAGGTGCGCCTGAACGGGGAACCGAGCGGGATCACGGCGCCGGCCGACGCCATCAGGGCAGGGGTGGCGATGATCCACCAGCACTTCATGCTGGTGCCCACCCTGACCGTCGCCGAGAACGTGGCCCTTGGCCTGGCCGACAACGGCGTCCTGCTGGACACCAGTGGGGTTGCGGAGCGGGTCGGCGAGCTGTCGTCCCGGTACGGGCTCTCGGTGGATCCGGCGGCTTACGTGTGGCAGCTGGCGGTGGGGGAGCGACAGCGGGTGGAGATCGTGAAGGCCCTCTACCGGGACTGCCGACTCCTGGTCCTGGACGAGCCGACGGCCGTCCTCACCCCGATCGAGGTGGATGAGCTGTTCGTCACGCTGAGGACCATGGCCACCGACGGCGTGGGCCTGATCTTCATCTCCCACAAGCTGGACGAGGTGCTGGCCCTGGCCGACCGGATCACCGTGATGCGCGACGGGCGGGTCACCGGCGAGACGACTCCGTCGGCGACCTCCAAGGAGGAGCTTGCCAACATGATGGTGGGTCGCCCGGTCCAGCTGGCTCCCGACAGACCGACGGTGGAGGTGGGACCTGTTCGGCTGGCCATCGACGGGCTCCGTGTCGACGGCGACCGGGGAACCGAGGCGGTCACCGACTGCAGCCTGGGGGTCCGTTCCGGAGAGATCGTGGGGATCGCGGGGGTCTCGGGAAACGGGCAGCGGGAGCTGGCTGAGGCGGTGGCAGGACTGCGACCGGTCGTTGCCGGTCGGGTGGACATCGACGACGTCGACGTGACGGGCCTGCATCCGAGCGAGGTGCGGGCTGCAGGCCTGGCCTACGTCCCCGAGGAGCGGATGCGAGACGGCGTGGTCGCTGAGTTCTCGGTGGCCGAGAACCTCATCCTGGTGGACCACAATCGGCCGCCGTTCTGCCGATGGGGACTGCTTCGCCTCGGAGCGATCGCCGACCGCTGCAGGGACCTCGTCGAGCGGTTCACGGTGAAGACGCCCACGCTGGAAACCCCTGCCGGCAACCTCTCCGGCGGGAACATCCAGAAGCTGATCCTGGCCAGGGAACTCTCCAGTGAACCGGGTGTCCTGCTGGCCTCCCAGCCGACCCGGGGGGTCGACATCGGTGCCGCCGAGTACATCCATCGCCGCCTCATCGAGGAACGTCTGCGAGGTGCAGCGGTGCTCGTCATCTCCGAGGACCTCGACGAGGTTCTGGCCCTCAGCGACCGGATCGCCGTGATGTCCGAAGGCCGGATACTGGCGGTCATGGACCGCTCCGAGGCGACCATCCAGCGCATCGGCCTCCTGATGGCCGGAAGCGAAGCCGCTGCCTGAACCGAGTACGCCTACCGGCCGGTGTGGACCGGCCTCCCCGCCAGCCCCAGTGCCGCCTCCATGAGCGATTCTCCGAGGGTGGGATGGGCGTGGATGGTGCCGGCCAGGTCCTCGACGGTTGCCGCCGTCTCGACGGCGAGGGCGGCCTCGCCGGCCAACTCCGCAACGTGCGGACCGACCGCCTGTACGCCGACGACGGTTCCCTCCGCGTCGGCTACCACCGTCACCGTGCCCTCGGCCCCACCGAGGGTCCGGGCCCGTCCCGAGGCGGCCAGCGGGAACCTGAACGCCGCCGGCCGAAGGCCCGCCTCGGTGGCTTCGTCGCGGTCCATCCCGACGACCATCACCTGAGGGTCGGAGAACACCACCATGGGTACGCACGTGGGGTCGAAGGCCGCCGGGCGGCCGCACGCCACGTCGGCGGCCACCTCGGCCTCGGCGGTGGCCTTGTGGGCCAGCGCCGGCCCTTCGGTCAGGTCGCCGATGGCGAACACGGCGTCGGTTGCCCGCCTACCCGGGTCCACGGAGACCAGGCCGGTCCCGTCCACCGTGGCGCCCGCCATCTCGATGGCCACGGTGTCGGAGTTGGGACGCCTACCCACCACGACGGCGATCCGGTCGGCGGGAAGGGTTGCCTCTCCATCCGGGCCGGCCACCACCAGGCCGTGTTCGTCGGTTCCGACCGCACGATGCTCGAGGCAGAGGCCCACGCCGAGTCGGCGGAGCCCCCTGGCGACGAGCCGACCGGTGCGGGCGTCGAAGCCTGGGAGGATCCGGTCCTCCGCCTCCACGATGGTCACCCGGCTCCCCAGCTTGGCGAAGGCGCAGCCCAGCTCGACGCCGATGTAGCCCCCTCCGACCAGCACCAGGTGTTCGGGCAGCCGGTCGGTGAACAGCAGGGAATCGGATCCGACGACACGGTTCCCGTCGACCGGGATGTCTGGCAGCTGGATCGGCCGGGAGCCCGTGGCCGTGACGGCCTGCGCGTAGTCGAGGAACTCCACGGTGTCGCCGTGTTCGACGGCCACGCGACCCGGTCGGGAGAAGCGGGCGTGGCCCTCCAGGACCCGAACGCCGGCATCAGCCAACAGGCGGGCCACGCCTCTGGTGAGGCCGTCGACGACCTCACCGAGGTGCTCGGCGACCCTGGCCATGTCCACGCTCGTAGTGGCGTCGACGCCCCAGGATCGGGCCCGGTCTGGCAGGGCGTGTGCCTCAGCCACCTCGATCAGGGCCTTGGACGGGATGCAGCCCACGTTCAGGCAGGTGCCGCCCACGGACCCGCGTTCCACGAGCGTGACCGAGCGTCCCATACGCGCCCCGTGCAGTGCCGCCGCATATCCCCCTGGTCCTCCGCCGATGACCAGCAGGTCGACCACCGTGGCCATCTCGCCGACCACCACCGGTTATCAGGTCCCCATGAGCAGGTGCAGCGGTTCGGACAGGTCGTCGACGATCGAGCGGCGGAAGGCCTCTGCGAGGTCCCCGTCGATCAGGCGGTGGTCGGCCCCGAGGACGACCGGAAGCGTGGGCCTGGCCACGACGGCTCCGTCCACCACGATCGGCCGCTCGGCGACGGCTCCCAGCCCCAGGATGGCTCCCTGGCCCGGTGGGATGATCGGGGTGGCGAACCGACCCCCCAGCGAGCCGTAGTTGGTGATCGTGAAGGTCGCACCGGAGAGGTCGCTGGCCGAGAGGTCGCCCTGTCGGGCCCGGTCGGCCACCCTCGCGATCGCCGACGACATTGTGAACAGGTCGAGTCGGTCGGCGTCGGCCACGACGGGCACCATCAGCCCGCTGTCGGTGGCCACGGCGATGCCCAGGTTCACCGATTCGGGGATGACGATGTCCTCGCCGGGGTGGCCCTCCACGTGGCCGTTGACCATCGGGAAGCGTCGGAGTGCCCGGGCGGCGGCCACCGCGGCGACCGACAGGTGGGTGACCAGCTCCGCGCCGGGACGGCCCATCGACCGCATGCGGTTCCGGAAGTCGACCAGGAGGCTGGCGTCCAGCTCGTCCATGGTGTGGATGTGGGGGATCTCCGACCAGGAGGCGGCCATGTTCCTGGCCACCACGCCGCGGATGCCGCGCAGCGGGTGCCTGCCTACTGGCATCTGTCCCAGGTCCGGCCTGATGGGCGGAGCGGTCGGTGCGGGTGGGGCCGTCGTCACGCCTGCAGCGGTAGTGGTGCGGTCCGCGGCTGCGGCCGCCCGGACGTCGTCTGTGGTGATCCGACCACCCGGTCCGGACCCCGTGACCGTGGCCAGGTCCACGCCGGACTCGATGGCCAGCCGTCGGGTGGCCGGCGCGGCCTTGGCGCGACCCATGGTCGGCCCGTCGGGTGTCGGCGGGTCTGCGGTGGCGATGCCTTCGTCGACCGGCGGGTCTGCGGTGGCGATGCCTTCGTCGACCGGTGGCATCTCCGGATCGAGGGTCCCGGCAGCGCCGTCCACGGATCCATCGTCGATCTCGATGAGCAGGGCGCCGACCCTGATCCGTTCACCCTCGGATGCTCCCAGCCGGAGGATGGTGCCGGCCACGGGTGACGGCAGCTCGGAACTGGCCTTGTCCGTGAGCACCTCGACCAGCGGCTGGTCCCGGACGACCACGTCGCCGGGGGCCACCAGCCACTCCACGACCTCGGCCTCCTCGAGGCCCTCGCCGATGTCGGGCAGGTGGAAGCGGTGGGGCATGGTCCTGTCCGGGCTCAGGCCATCTCGAGCGTGCGGCGTACGGCTGTGGCGATCCGGGCCTCATCCGGCACGTAGGCGCCCTCCAGCATCCCGACCGGGTAGGGCACGTCGAAGCCCGAGACGCGGGTGACCGGGGCCTCCAGCGACCAGAAGCACTCCTCCACGATGGTGGCCACCACCTCGCCGGCGAAGCCACCCGTCTGGGCGGCCTCCTCGACCACCACGGCCCGTCCGCAGTGGTCGACGGCCCCGGCGATGGCGGCGATGTCCAACGGGACGAGGCTTCGGAGGTCAAGGACCCCGACGGACAGGCCCTCGGCGGCCATCGAATCGGCCACCCGGCAGGCCACCTCCACCTGGTAGCTCCAGGCGATCACGACCAGGTCGTCGCCGACCCGGGCCGTCCGGGCCTGCCCCAGCGGCACGAGGTGCTCACCGTCCGGGACGTCGCCACGGATGCCCCGGTAGCCCCGCAACGGCTCCAGGAACAGGACCGGGTCCGGGTCCCGGATGGCCGACGCCAGCAGCCCCTTGGCGTCCGACGCGGTCGCCGGCATGACGACCTTGAGGCCGGGCAGGTTGGCCAGCTGGCCCTCCAGCGAGTCGGAATGGAGTTCCGGCGTGCGGACGCCTCCGCCGAACGGCGATCGGATGGTGATGGCAGGTTCGAACCTGCCCTGGCTCCGGTACCGGAGTCGGGCGATCTGGCCGGCCACCTGGTGCATGGCCTGGTAGGAGAAGCCGAGGAACTGGATCTCCGCCACCGGCACCATCCCGGCCATGGCCAGGCCCACCGCGGCGCCGGCGATCATGCCCTCCGCCAGCGGGGTGTCGACCACGCGGCTCTCGCCGAACTTCTCGAAGAGCCCCTCTGTGGCACGGAATACACCCCCGTTCCGGCCGACGTCCTGGCCCAGGACCACGACCCGTTCGTCACGGGCCATCTCGGCGTGGAGCGACTCGTTGATGGCCTGGAGCATCGTGATCTCCGAGGTGCCGGTCACCGTCCCGCCTCGGGGGCCCCCAGCAGTGAGTCCCGCTGGCGGGCCATGCGCTGGGTGTCCTGAGCGAAGCAGTGGTCGAGGACGGCGTCCGGTGCGATCGGCGTCGCCAGCGCCATCTCGAAGGCCTCGTCGATGCGGGCCATGGCGGCGGTCTCGGTGGCCACCTGAGCGTCGTCGTCCCAGAGGCCCAGGTCGGTGAGGTGCGCACCGAGCCGCTGGACCGGGTCGTCGCGCCGCGCCGCCTCGATCTCCTCGGGTGGCACGTAGCGGCTGGGATCGTCAGCCGTGGTGTGCGGACCCAGTCGGTAGAGCCGGGCCTCGATCAGCGTCGGCCCCCGGCCGGCCAGTGCCCGCTGCCGGGCCTCGTCGACAGCGTCGTACACCTCGGCTGCGTCGTTGCCGTCGACGACCACTCCACCGATTCCGAACGCAGCCGCCTTGTCGGCGATCGTCTCGGCCGCAGTCTGCTGGTGGAGCGGGGTGGAGATGGCCCACTGGTTGTTCATGCAGAGGAAGATCACCGGAGCACCCAGGACGCCGGCAAGGTTGCCCGCCTCGTAGAAGTCGCCCTCGGAACTGGAGCCGTCTCCGAAGAACACGGTGACCACGCCGGGTTCGTCGCGCAGCGTCATACCCCATGCCAGTCCCACGGCATGGGGTATCTGGGTGGCCAGCGAGATCTGCAGCGGCGCTACGCGTACCGATTCCGGGAGACAGCTGCCGGCGGGGTGGCCGATGTTGTAGAGCATGTACCGGTCGAGGACCTCCGGACCGTAGCGCTGGAGCGCCAGCGGCTCCCGGTACTGGGGGAGGATCCAGTCGTGCGCCGGGTCCAGGGCATGGGCGGTGGCGGCGACCGTGGCCTCGTGGCCGTCGATCGGAGCGAGGGTTCCCACCTGCCCCTGGCGCTGGAGGTTCCAGAGGCGACCGGCCTGGGTACGGGCCGACACCATGTCGACGAACATCGACCGGAGCTGGTCGTCCGACGGTCGCGTCACCTCGTCGACCCTAGCGGCGGTGATGAAGCAGGCCAGCGGTCACAGGTGCCCCATGTCACCGGTGTCCGACCGTGCCAGAGGGTTATCGACAGGTAGTTTGATCCTTATACCGGTTTCTGCACCCCGCGGGAACCGACGACCTCCGGCCGGAACCACCCCCCGGTTCTGCAGCCGTGCGACGTTTTCGACCCATCGCTTCCGCTCCTGGCTTCATGGCCGACGTTTTCAGGTGCCTACGATCAGTCGACCCGCCCAAGATGCCCGGAGGAAGGAAAAGACATGTCCAGCAACCGCCGCGACCTGATCCGGATGACCGACGACGAGATGGCGGCGTTCATCGAGGAGCAGAAGAGCCTCCAGGTGGCCTGCCACGACCGGGACGGATCGATCCACCTGTCGACCCTCTGGTTCGCCGTGATGGAGGGCCGGCTGGCCTTCGGCACCTATACGAGGTCGCAGAAGATCCTGAACCTCCAGCGCAACGACCGGATCACCCTGCTGCTGGAGGACGGGCTGACGTACGAGACGCTCCGCGGGGTCATGATCAAGGGTAGGGCGATCCTCCACGGGTCGGACGATGTCGAGGAGGTGCGCCGGGTGGCACGCGCTGTCATGAAGCGCAACCAGATGGGCGTCCCCGAGGAGCACCTCGAGGCTGCCGCGGCGGTCTGGGCGGCCAAGCGCACGGCGGTGGTGGTCGAACCGGAGACCGTCATCTCGTGGGACCACACCAAGTTGGACGGCGTCTACTGACCCTCGGTGAACCGGCCCGGGATGCCGGCCGACGACGCCTAGCATGAGCGGCATGGAAGCCCTCTTCGCCCTCCAGGACGAGGACGTCCTCCGAGGGCAGTTGGAACATCGGAGGGCCAGGCTTCCGGAGGGAGACGCCCTGGTGGCGGTCCGGGCCGCGCGGACCGCCACGACCGCCGAGGTCGAGGGCCTCCAGGTCCAACGCTTGGACCAGGCCCGCCGACAGCACCGCCTCGAGGGCGACGTGGCGGCCATAGAGGTCCGCCTGGGCGAGCTCGACCAGAGGCTCTACGGCAGCGCCATCACGTCGCCCAAGGAGGCGACCGCCCTCCAGAACGAGATAGAAGGCCTCCGCCGTCGCCAGGACGACCTGGAGGGCGAGGTCCTCGAGATCATGGAGGCCCTCGAGCCCGTCGAGTCCCGTCTGGACGAGCTGGCCGCCGCAGGGCTTGCCGGCGACGCCGAGATCGAAGGCGCCCGTGCCGCCCTCACCGATGCCGAAGCCTTCATAGATGGCGAGCTGGCCGAATCGGCGACCCGTCGGGAGGCGGCCGTCGGGTCGCTCCCCGCCGAGGTGCTCGCCCGCTACGAGCGCAACCTGCCATCCTTCGGGTCGAGCACCGTGGTCCGATTCTCGGGAGCTGACTGCAGCGGGTGTCCGTACTCCATGCCGGCCGTCGAGGCCGACCGGGTGAAGGGACTGGCCACCGGCACGCTGGCGGACTGCAGCGAGTGCGGTCGGCTCGTGGTCCGCTGATCCGGACCGACATCACGTGCTGGTCTGGTTCGCCGTAGCGGCGCTTGTGGGGGTCGCCCTGGTGTTTGACAGCCCGTCGATGGACCACCGGTTCGTCGTCCTCGGAGCCGTCCTGCCGGTGGCGGAGGGCCTCGTCGGTGGCCCCTGGATCCTGCACACCCCGATCCTCGGCGTGGCCCTCCTGGCTGCTGTCATGCTCGGGGCCCGCGGTCGTCGCCTGACGCAGCGCCGCTGGTTGGGTGTGCCGATCGGGATGCTGGCCCACCTGGTCTTGGATGCCACATGGGCCGATACGGGGATCTTCTGGTGGCCGTTCGCCGGGGTCGACACCCTCGGCTCCCCGCCGGTCCCGGAGTTCGGCCGTGGCTGGGGAGGCGTCATTCTGGAGTTGCTGGGCCTGGTGCTTGGAGCCTGGGCCTGGCGCCGCTTCGGCCTGGCCGATCCCGTCCGCCGGACCGAGTTCGTCCGGCGGGGGCGCCTGGAAGCAGTCCGGGGTCGCTGATGCTTTTCGTCGTACGGCACGGTCGGACTGCGGCCAACGCATCGGGGCTGCTCCTGGGGCACCTCGACCCCGACCTGGACGAGCTCGGCGTCAGGCAGGCGGCGGCCACCGCAGCGACCCTCGGTCCGGTTGACCGGGTGGTGTCCAGCCCGCTGCTCCGGACCCGGCGGACCGCCGAGGCGTTCGGAATGGACGTGGAGGTGGACGATCGGTGGATCGAGATGGACTACGGCGAGTTCGACGGCCGGCCGGTGGCCGACGTCCCT
>UINC01000087.1_pt1 | contig 13004 bp, 10 predicted proteins | sample 5385821 | NCBI WGS metagenome assembly UINC01 (sample SAMEA4666929, study PRJEB26691) | marine metagenome | isolation source: Pacific Ocean | place: Pacific Ocean | collected 2011-10-13 | reverse complement strand
AATGAGCAAGATTATAGGAATTGACCTTGGAACAACCAATTCATGTGTGGCGGTTCTAGAAGGCGGTGAACCAGCGGTGATTACAAGTCCTGAAGGCGGAAGAACAACCCCTTCAATTGTAGGGTTTGCCAAAGATGGTGAGCGTCTCGTTGGCCAGGCTGCAAAGCGGCAGGCAGTTACCAACCCAGAAAACACAGTTTTTTCCATAAAACGTTTTATGGGCAGAATGTTTGATGAGGTTAGCACGGAAATATCTGAAGTCCCCTACAAAGTTGGAAAAAATTCCAGCGGTGCCTGTGTTATTAATGCTGGTGATAAAGAATATACTCCGCCTGAAATTTCTGCTATGATTCTTCAAAAATTGAAACAGCAAGCGGAAGAATATCTCGGAACAAAAGTAACAGATGCAGTTATTACTGTCCCAGCTTATTTTAATGATTCACAGAGGCAGGCCACAAAAGACGCTGGTAAAATTGCTGGCTTGAATGTGAGACGGATCATTAATGAACCCACTGCAGCATCGTTGGCCTATGGTTTAGATAAGAAAAAAGATGAAAAAATTGCCGTGTTTGATCTTGGTGGGGGAACCTTTGATGTTTCAATTCTTGAGTTGGGAGATGGAGTTTTTGAAGTAAAATCATCCAATGGTGATGGACACCTTGGTGGTGATGATTTTGATCAAAAAGTGATCGATTGGATCGCCGATGAATTTAAGAAATCAGATGGCATCGATCTCAGGAAAGATGCCATGGCACTCCAGCGATTAAAGGAAGCGGCTGAAACAGCAAAAAAAGAACTTTCATCTTCAAAACAGACAGATATCAATCTTCCCTTTGTGACAGCAGATGCATCGGGGCCAAAACATTTAAACCTGACACTATCGCAAGCAAAATTTGAAGAGTTAGTAAATGAACTTGTTGAACGGACGATTCAACCCTGTGTGCAGGCTATGAAAGACGCAGGTCTGTCAAAGTCAGAGATTGATGAGGTTATTTTAGTTGGCGGATCCACACGTATTCCGAAAATCCAGGATAAAGTAAAAGAAATTTTCGGAAAGGAGCCAAACAAGAGTGTAAATCCCGATGAAGTTGTTGCGCTTGGAGCAGCAATCCAGGGTGGTGTGCTTTCCGGTGATGTGGACGATATACTTTTGCTGGATGTGACGCCCCTTTCATTGGGTATTGAAACATTGGGTGGTGTTTCCACAACCCTAATCGAGAGAAACACAACCATACCCACCAAAAAGTCGCAGGTTTTCAGCACGGCTGCAGACAATCAGACAACGGTTGAGATTCATGTCCTTCAGGGTGAGAGAGAGATGGCACTGGATAATAAAACTATTGGCCGTTTCCATCTTGCAGACATACCACCGGCACCTCGTGGAGTACCTCAAATCGAAGTAACGTTTGATATTGATGCCAATGGGATCCTGAATGTAAATGCCAAAGATAAAGCCACAGGCAAGGAACAGAGCATCCGAATCGAAGCATCCAGCGGGCTATCTGATACTGAGATTGATAAAATGGTGAATGATGCTAAAAAGCATGAAGCAGAAGACAAAGAAAAACGTGAAAAAATAGACGTGGTGAATCAGGCTGAGCATCTGATATATGAAACAGAAAAAAATGTGAATGAACATGATGATAAATTAGATGCTGCTGAAAAAGACAATTTAACTGAAAAAGTTGAAGCATTGAAAAAAGCAAAAGACAGTGGAAATATCGATGACATAAAAGCGTCAATGGATGATCTTAATGCATCCTGGAGTTCTGTTGCGTCAAAGATGTATGATTCAGCTAAGCAGGAAGGAGAAGCGCCTGGATCTGATACAGAATCAGACCCTGCAGAAAAGAAGAAAAAAGAAGGTGAAATAGAAGATGCAGATTTTGAAGTTGTCGATTGAAGCCTGTTTTTAATTTCTAAATTAAAAAGCGCTCATTTGAGCGCTTTTTTTATATATGGAACTCGCTTTCTAAATTAGAGTTCATATTGTAACCTTTCTATGATGCAAAACCAAAAAAAATATATTCTCGTCACAGGTTCAATTATTATCCTGGTATTAATTTTTCTATTCCGTTCAGCAGTCTGGGGGGAATATTTACAGACTAAGCTGAATGAACAGATAGCATTAAGCGGGTGGAGGATGGATGTGGGCACATCATCTGGACATTTATTTGGAACTACACACTTAAACGATGTCACATTGGGACACACATCCGGTTCATTGATCCTGATCGATAAAACATCCGTAAACTTTGGTGTTTTGTCATCTATTTTTAGTACTCCAGTCTTAGATCTAATATCTGTTGAAGGCATGAATGCACAATTAAGCGGGGATATATATCAATCAAATTCGACACAAAAAAATAATTCCCTATTGAATATTCCCTATCATATTCGATCCTTTTTTGTTGATGGTAAGATCACCACGAACATTAAAGGAAAAAAATACACTGTTAACTTGATGGCCGGAGGCGGGTTAACTGGAATGGAAACTCCATCATTGAATTTTGACCTGCTTAAAATATCAATGGCAGATAAATCGAACCTGAGTTGTCATTTCCATAATCTGGTTCTGGGTCATGATGGCTCAGTATACTTTTTAAGGGATTTAAAAGGTGATTTTCTGGATTTACCTATTATGGGGAACATAGCATTTGATCAACCCAATTCCCGTTTAACCGGGACCATTGATGTTATGAACTTTAGTTTTCCTGAAGAACTTTTTAGTACGTTACCTTTGCAAACCAAATTCTCTACATTTACCGGAAAATTTAATTTCGAATCTGATCTTAACTATTTTAATGGAAAATTGATTCTCGAAAATGAATTAGGTCTGGATATGAAAGGCCAGTTTTCTGTCGGTAAAGAAAAAACAGCCTGGGTGGTGAAAAACCTTGAATTAACGGGTGAAAGATCCCGGCTAACGTTAAATGGATTGTGGGAAGAAGGTGAACGAATCAGTTGTTACATGAATTTGGATAATCTTGATCTGGGTCGCTGGATGAAAAACCAAAATCCAACACAAATGTCAGGTTTATTTATACTGGATGGCGGTTTAACAAATCGAGGTTCACTTGATCAGATTGATATGACACTAGAAATGGTAGAATCCAAATTATTCAACCAAGGCGATGTTTCAATACATGGTCAACTTTCGTACAAGGACAGCATCATTGCAACAATTGATCCTGTAATGCTCATGGTTGGAGACAGTTACCTCACCTTGGATGGGCAGGGAAATTTCGCATCTAATACTGTTGATTTTCTAATGGATCTGGAAAAAGCAGATATAGAATTGGTAAACAGTTTTTTACCCGGTGACTTTATTTCTGGAAAAGCGACAGGAAAACTTAAGGTACATGGGAATATACATTCACCTTCCGCCACAGCTGAACTGATATGTGAAAACGTTAAAGTAAGTGATTTTCATCTTCAGTCTATCGAGCTGAATTCTCAAATAACCGTAACGGATACCATACCTTCCGGTTTTGTTGATATAAAAGCAGGAAAGGGGAGGTGGAGAGATAGATCCTTTGAAAGCGGTACGGTAAATGCTACTTTGAAAAATAAATCTGTAGTCATTGAAAACTGCCATTTTAAGTCCGGTGATGATTTTCTGCAGGCATCGGGCACATTTGACGGATTAGATCAATATAAAATTGACAGGGTTCAACTTGCATACCAGAGCAATTATCTGGTGAATTCCCGACCACTTCTTTTCTCCATTCAAGATTCAATCTTGCAGGTTGACCCTTTTGAGTTTCATATCAACGATGGTATGATGGAGGGCGTAATTACGGGAGGTTCTAATCCTGAGGGACGATTTAAAATGTCCAATTTTGATGCGGAAATACTCACCCAATTCCTTAAGGATGAACGTTTGAAATTTTCTGGGTTAATTTTTGGTGAAATTTGGATCCAATCGACCGGTAATGAATTAGATCTGGATGCTGACCTATCCTTAAAGAGAGGAATGTATATGAGTGAGCCTTTTGATGAAATGGTTCTTTCCTGTCTTTATAAGAATGGTATGCTGCATTTAGATGACATTTCTATGACCAGGGAAGGCTCCATGGGGTTGCAGGCAAATGGCATCATTCCTTTCAGACAGAGCCAGACTGGACATTCATCCATTTCACTAAAATCAAGTTTTTCAAATCTATCCATGGAATTTATACATCGTTTTATACCAAAGTTCTTCACACTAAAGGGTTCCACCTCCGGATTTCTGCATTTAAAGGGAACTCCTGAAAAAACACAATTCAAGTATGATCTCGAGATTAATGAATCGTTATTTGATGTAATAGCATTAGGCCATTTCACCAGTAAAGGGAAATATGACGGGCGCAGACTTTTCGTTGAATCAGCAAAATCCATCAGGGATGATGGAACTATAACAGCATATGGTTCAGTACCGTTCGATCTCAACATTGGTTCATCTGAATTCGGCCAATTTTTTAATCATGATTCAATTAACTTCCATGCCCAAGCACAGCTTGGTTCACTTCCATTTCTGTCCCCATATTTATCGGATTTGGATTCAGCCCGCGGCAATTTTGATATTTCACTTTCATTGACCGGCCCAGCAGAACAGATCCAGCGTAGTGGATATGTAAACATAAAAAATGGCAAACTGTATACCTTGCTAATTAGCGATCCCATCACTGCAATTGATGGTGCCGCAACCATGAAGAATAACCAATTGGTCATCCAAGACTTAATTGCTATGCTCTACCATCCAAATGGAAAGTATCCCAAACCAAGAAAGCAAAATGTGTCTATCATGGGCTCAGTAGATTTTTCAAAATTTTTTAATCCTGGATACAATCTGCGGATAAAAGGAAAAGAAGCGTCTTATAGATTGCTTGCTTTAGATATATCGGGTCAAAGTAATCTTAATGTGACCATTTCCGGTAAAGATACTGTATCCATTGCAGGAACGATCGAAACGCAGGATGCTAATGTATTCTATGAATTTACAACTGAAGATGTAGGTACGGCTCTTCCGGAAGAAAGTGAAATAGTAATGGCCTACAACCTCAATATTCCGATACGTGGAACCGCGTTGTTTCAAAATTCCCAAATCGATGCACAAGTGACCGGGGAGTTGAGTTTAACCCAGATGGGTTACCAGGAAATAGATTTTGGAGGTCAAATAATTGTAGAGGATGGCAGTGTTTTTTCATACAAGGATAATTTTAAGGAGCTTCAGGGACTGGTCAGTTTTGATAATAAAGGATTTAACCCGTTTATAGATGTTAATGCTTATACCATGATCGATGATGAAAGAATTGATTTAAGGATGATGGGTGGAATAGATGATCTTGATATTGTCCTGGAATCGAGAAGCGGGTTTTCTGAAAGTGATATTCTAGAATTATTAACCTGGGGAAAACGTTTTGAAGATCAGAAACTGACCTCAACAGGGTTTGGGAATCAAACTGTATCTATTCTTGGTTCTCTATTGGAAAATCAATTGGAAAAGAATTTTACTAGTATGGGTATGATGAATTATGTGGATGACATTAATATTTCTGGAGCTGCAGGTTTACTCCAGGCTGCGGAAGAAGATTTTGAGTTTACTGCGAATAAACAAATTGGTGATAAAACTTTCTTAAATTTATCCTATAAAAGGTCCTTTTCTCTTAATCAGGAACAGCACCAGATAGGTGTAGAATATAAATTAAACCGTCATTTTTCTGTGGTTGGTGGTTTTGATAAGGAAACAGGAAAATTAAACCTAAAATATCGATACAGATACGCTTATTAATTTATGATCCATTACATAAAGGTTGTCGTATGCCTGCTGGCATGTCTGGGAGGTGTATACCCACAATCAGATCCGGTTGTAATTCGATCTTTAGTTTTAGAGGGTAATGAACATGTTTCAATAAATGAGGTATTATTCATTATTCGGCAAAGGCCTCCAAAATTCTTTTTTCGCCATCCAAAATTTGATCCCCGGCTTTTGAAACTGGATGCTTTAACCTTGAAGAGTTTTTATCATTCTAAAGGGTTTCTTGATGTTGAGGTTGAGGAATCATATTCAGTTGAAGATATATATGCTGATATCGTCTATACGATTGATGAGGGTAAACAGTATTATTTATCAAAAGTTGATGTAATAGGAAATAGTTTGATCCCCGATGAACGGATAAAAGAAATTCTCGGGTTGCATATAAGTAAACCCTATAACCCCGTAGGTATCAATGATAATATATATTTATTAGAAAATGAATATCACCGGATGGGTAAATTATTTCTTTCAGTCACCGTGCAAGATGCGATTACTGATTCAATCAAAGTTACAGTCAATATCGATGAGGGGAAGTACATTTATATTCAAAAAACATTTCTAGAAAAAATTGGGAGTATTGACAGCTCTCTCATCTGGAGAGAGCTCACATACAGTGAAGGTGACCTTTATTCAAAACCAGATATGGATAATACATCAAGAAAGCTGAGAGAAATGGGAGTTTTTTCCATGGCAAATATGATTCCTGTGAAAGTTGCAGATTCGGATTCCCTGGTAAACATGGTTATCGAATTCAGGAGGTATAAACAGCGAGAATGGAATTCAACTGGGGGATACGATCCAATTCGTTTTGCCGAAGGCGCAGAACCCTTACCTGCTCTTAGTGGAACTATAGAATGGCGGAATCGATCTTTTTTTAATACACCAACACAATTATCAACCAAACTTATGGGTGGTATACCATTTGAGTTTTGGAATCAACTTATCAGTAGTCCCGAGTTTTTTATTCACTATGATATTGCTCTTACCAGTAATTGGATCTTGGGTATTCGGTTACCTTCGAAACTGAATTTATTTTACAAAAGGTTTAAACTGGAAGAACAGACTGAGATCTCAGAACGATACGGTCTGGAGCTCACTCAAAAAGTACGGATTGTTGAACACTCTTTCCTTAAATCCGAATTTGTTTGGCAGTCATTCAGGGGTCAATCTCTGGATTTTTTAAGTGATCAACCTCAAAAGAATGTGGAACAGAGGTCCATTGCAGTCCTTGTAGATCGGGATAAAAGAGATGATCCTTTATTCACTCGTAAAGGGTATTACATTTCTGGAAAACTGAAATCCGCCGGGTATGTCCTAGGTGGCGAAAGGGATTATGTTAAAGCGGACCTTACTTTTCAGGCTTATGTGCCTCTGGGCAGGAAATCTGTTCTGGCTGGTCGGGTAAAAAGCGGACGCATTTGGGGGTGGCATTACAGTGATGATGTAGCCATGGAAAAATTCTATCTGGGAGGCAGTACCTCCATGCGTGGCTGGGATTTTCCTTTGCAATTAGGAACAGACTCTAATAAGTATTTATTTAAATTTAAAGCAGTTACTACAGGAAATATAATAACCTATTTTCCAATAGGTGAATTAATTCGTCTCATGACCAATATTGAATATCGATTCCCTGTTTACAAATCTGTAGGTTTAACCTTTTTTGTCGATGGTGCTATCTTATCCAGCAATATGAACGAAGTTGTATTATCTGATTTTTTATGGGATGGGGGTATTGGTATTACCATAGATACACCCTTAGGTCCAGCCCGGCTGGATTACGCAGTACAGTTTGATGATCCGCAAACAGGGAAAATTCAACTGGGAGTCCAGAGCCTTTTTTAAGATATGCACTTCTTCGGGAACCTAGAAAAGAATTGTGCATATTATATTGACCTTGCGCTTTTTAAAGAAGAAGTACAGTTTTAATTTCCGCCGTTTTTAATTTAAGGAAGATAATGAAAATACAACTCATTCTGCCATTAGTAGGGCTTTTGCTTATCGGCGGCTGCTCGAAGTCGTCCGGGGAACTTTTTGAACTGTCAGAGGAAAACCTTAAGAATAATCAAATTGACCAAGCCGTCGGTGATCTAGAAAAACTCCTAAATAAATTTCCGCAAGACAGTTTGGCTTCACAGGCGCAATACAAACTTGCATCTATTCATTTAAATTGGAAAAATGATCTTACTGCCGGGTACGCTGCGTTACAGAATACGGTAACTAAGTATGAAAATTCAATTCAGGGGGAACAAGCCCAGATTGAGATCAATGAATTTCCTGAATATATAATTAATAAAGCGGAATCACTTCGAAAACGTAAAATGATAAAAGAAGCGGTGGATCACCTTATGTATATGACTGAAAAATATTCCCAGCATGAATTAACTCCCAAAGGGCAGTATATGCTGGGTGATATTTATATGAATGATTTCCGTGACTTTACAACGGCAATCCAGGAATATAGAAAGGTGGTTGAGAAATATGGTGGGTCCCCACAGGAACCACATGCACTGTTCATGATCGGTTATATTTATGCCAATGTAGTAAATGACAGTAAAAGTGCAGAAATCGAATACAAAGAATTTCTGAAGAGATTTCCAAATCATGAACTTTCACCATCTGTCCAATTTGAGATTGAATTTCTGGGTAAAAGTATTGATGAAATCCCTGCGCTGAAGCATATCACGTCTTAGAGCAAAGATACTATGAGCGATTTCAGTCTATCGGAGATCAATGAACGAATCTCTAAATCATCCAGTTTTATAGATAACCTAAAACAGGCGATGAGTCAGGTGATCCTTGGTCAGGAAGAACTGGTTAATAAGATCCTGATCTCCATGCTGGCAAATGGACATATTTTATTAGAAGGGGTACCTGGGCTGGCCAAAACACTAATGGTAAAAACACTGGCCAAATTGATTGAGACCAATTTTCAACGGATCCAATTCACTCCAGATATGTTGCCGGCGGATCTATTGGGTACCTTGATTTATAATCAGAGAACAGGTGAATTTGATACCCGGAAAGGACCAATATTTTCTAATATTATTTTGGCGGATGAAATCAACCGTTCCCCAGCAAAAGTGCAAAGTGCACTCCTGGAAGCCATGCAGGAAAGACAGATTACCATAGGTAAAAATACATTTGCTCTGGATGCTCCTTTCCTTGTTATGGCCACTCAAAATCCCATTGAACAGGAAGGTACTTATCCTCTACCAGAAGCACAGGTGGATCGATTCATGTTCAAACTTATCGTGGATTATCCGGACCGCAGTTCAGAAAGACTGGTCCTTCGACAAAATACTAAATCATTCAATATTGATGAAATAAATTCAATTATTTCCCCGAATGACATCCTGGATGCCCAATCTGTGATCCATGATATCTATGTGGATGAAAAAGTTGAAGATTATGTATTGAATCTCATCTTTGCCACCCGGAACCCGGACAGCCACGGTTTAAGTGATCTGGAAGGTATTATTGATTTCGGTGCTTCTCCCCGGGCTACCATTAATTTGGTCCGCGCGGCAAAAGCCCGTGCTTTTACAGAACACCGTGGCTACATCACTCCGGAAGATATTCGATATATTGGTGCTGATGTATTGCGCCACCGCGTTATTCTTACCTACGAAGCTGAAGCGGAAGAATTAACACCGGAAGATGTAATCCAACGCTTGTTTGAAGTCATAGAAGTTCCCTGATTAATCTATGATCCCCCGTCAGATCCTGCAGAAGGTGAAACGGATCGAGATCCGAACCCGCGGGCTCGTCAATGATCTGTTTGGCGGAGAGTATCATTCCGTCTTCAAGGGCAGAGGCATGACCTTTTCTGAAGTTCGCGAATACCAGCCTGGCGATGATATTCGTCTTATTGACTGGAATGTAACTGCACGGGCTGGCTCGCCTTTTGTAAAAGTTTTTGAAGAAGAGCGCGAACTTACTGTTTACCTTCTGGTTGATATTTCCGCTTCCGGTGAATTTGGTTCCGGACAGCAGCTTAAACGGGAATTCGGTGCAGAAATTGCCGCTGTATTGGGTTTTTCGGCTATTAAAAACAATGATAAGGTTGGTCTGATCCTGTTTTCAGATGATGTAGAAAAATACGTTGTTCCTAAAAAGGGAAAAAGCCACGTCCTGCGCGTCATTCGGGAATTGTTGTATACTGAGCCTGAAAGAACCGGTACTTCCCTTAAAACTGCTCTGGATTATCTTTTAAAAGTAGCAAAAAGAAAAAGTGTGGTCTTTGTCATTTCCGATTTTTTAGATGATGGGTATTGGGCATCCCTGAAAGTTGTAAACAGAAAGCATGACCTGATCGGTATTCAATTGTATGACCCGGCAGAAATGGAATTGCCTGATATGGGGCTTGCAAAAGTAGAAGATCCGGAGACCGGCGCAGCATTTTGGATAGATACATCGTCCCTGGATGCCCGTAACAGGCTGGAGAAGGAACTTGAATCCCAACATAGTAAATTTAAAAAAGATGCCCGGAAGATCGGCTTCGACTTAATTCCTATTGCCACAAACCAGGATTTTGTTGATCCCCTCATGTCCTTTTTTAGAATGAGGGAAAAGCGGTACTAATGCGACCTTTACTTATCCTACTTCCTTCCCTGATCTTTGGACAGGGCCTTTCAGTTATAACAGAACTGGACACAACCCAAGGATTTATTGGCGATGTGATCCAATGGACTGTTAAGGTCGATGGCCAAACTAATGAGGTTATCCGTTTTCCGGAACTGGGTGAAATCAATGACACTATAACCATCCGAAACCAGCGTTTGATCGATGAAGATGGAATATTAAGTGGGATCCAGTTCGAAATAATGACCTGGGATACGGGGCAATTTGTTACTCCTGACTATTCTATAGATATTCTAAACCTGGATGGAACCCTTGATTTTTCTCTGAAAGCTGAATCCATAAGCTTTTCAATTTCATCAATCCTTGCAGCAACTGACCAGACTGATTTTCGTCCCATCAAGGGACCGGTTCCTGTAAAAGGTGTCATCCCAACCCGGGCTATTTTATTAAGTTTGATCCTTATTGGAACGGTTGCAGGTATGATCTGGACGTGGCGACAAAGGCAAAGGGCGCAATACCAAAAAATAGATTATGCTGTAATGGAGGCACCTGAAGACCGTGCACTCAGGCGACTCAAGGAACTGGATGCATCGGGATTATCAAAGGAATATTATGCAGACCTTTCCCATATTTCACGGGAATACATGGAAACAAAATATTTTATCCGGGCCCTGGAAATGACCACGGAAGAGATACATGCATTCAGATCACTTTTTCCCATGGGTGAATCCCAGTTTTCCCAATGGGTACAATTCTTAAATGAAGCTGATATGGTGAAATATGCACGGGAGATTCCCAGTCCGGAAAAAATGTCTGTTGACAAGGAGAAGATCAGTTCCCTTATCCATCAGTTATAGCCCATCTATCTTAAATGATTCATCTCGTTTGAACAGAGAAGGCACCATTGTAAATTTATAAACTGTAACTTTTTAATTATCTAGGACTTTAATGGCAACAACAGCAGATATCCGTAATGGTGCAGTGATCCTGCATAAAAATAAACGGATGAAAGTGGTTGAATTTCAGCACGTAAAACCGGGTAAAGGCGGGGCATTTGTTCGTACCAAGTTGAAAGACATTCAATCAGGGAAAGTTATAGATGAAACATTTAATGCCGGGCATAAACTGGAATTTATTCGTGTGGAAGCCAAACCCATGCAGTTTCTTTACGTCGATGGAGACTCATGTGTATTTATGGATAATGAGACCTATGACCAGTTAAATATCCCATCTGAATCCGTTGGAGAAGGGCAAAATTATCTCACTGCAGGTATACATGTAGATTTATTGTTTGACGGCAGCGAAGTTCTTGATGTGCGGTTACCGTCTCATGTTGTTTTGGAAGTGACAAAAACAGAACCGGGATTCAAGGGAAATACAGCCACGGGTGCAACAAAACCTGCAACTGTAGAAACAGGATTTATATTAAATGTACCGTTATTTATTGATGAAGGAGAGAAACTGCGGATTGATACACGCACCGGTGAATATGTTGAACGGTCTAAACAATAAATTTGATGAGGAGGTCCTATGTGGCAGGATAAGTTAAAAGAGATTATTTACATATTGGAAAATTCCAATGTAAATGAGATTGAAGTAAGTTTCTGGGGACGCAAATTCCGTGTTGTCAAAGAGCCAAATATTGTAACGAAGGATGATTCTGGCCCAGATGTCCAAGCGGTAGATGCTCCTACAGGACCCAAGGAAACACCTGGAGAAGGTGAATCTGTTCTAACTGAGCAAAGTTCCAAAGGAGAAGAGCTTCTTTCACCGATGCCAGGTACATATTATGCTGCCGCAACTCCTGATGACCCACCCTTTATTTCCAAGGGAGATTCTGTTAGAGAGGGGCAAACACTCTGTATCATCGAGGCCATGAAGATCATGAATGAGATTGAATCAGAATGTGATGGTATTGTAACAGAAATCATGGTTGAGAATGGTGACCCTGTCGAATACAACCAACCCTTATTTTTAATCGATCCTGCCTGACAATCTATGTTTAATAAAGTCCTGATCGCTAATCGCGGTGAGATAGCTCTCCGTGTAATACGAGCCTGTCATGAACTGAACATCAAAACTGTGGCGGTGTATTCTACGGCTGATGAATTGTCTCTTCATGTAAAGTTTGCTGATGAAGCTGTATGCATTGGTCCCCCACCAAGCAGAGACAGTTACCTGAATATTCCAAAAATTATTGCAGCGGGTGAAATTACCGGTGCTGATGCGATTCACCCGGGTTACGGATTTCTATCTGAATCGGCCCAGTTTTCAAAGATCTGTAAAGAGAACGGCTTTACGTTTTTAGGCCCTGACCCGGAAATCATTGATTCCATGGGAAATAAGGCTAAAGCTAAACAAACCATGAAAGCTGCAGGTGTCCCGGTGGTCCCCGGTGGTGAGGGCATTTTAGAGGGTCCGGAGGACGCTTTGGAAAAAGCAAACCAAGTGGGGTATCCTATCATGCTAAAAGCATCGGCTGGCGGCGGCGGTCGCGGTATGCGTCTGGTCAAAGAAGAATCCGAAGTGATCGCTGCCTATAAATCAGCCAACCAGGAATCGCTAAAGGCATTTGGAAACGGCGATATATATATTGAAAAGTTCATTGAAAATCCGCGTCACA
>UINC01000825.1_pt1 | contig 13012 bp, 15 predicted proteins | sample 5385821 | NCBI WGS metagenome assembly UINC01 (sample SAMEA4666929, study PRJEB26691) | marine metagenome | isolation source: Pacific Ocean | place: Pacific Ocean | collected 2011-10-13 | reverse complement strand
AAACCTGTAAATCCCAAGATCTAGATACAAATCATCGGTCAGATGACGTTCAACGCTTAATGCTACAAACGCCGAACGATCGTCAAGATTATAAAGCATTTGTAGACCTGTGGTAGTTACTGGCGAGACTTGCATATTTAAACTGCTGGCGAGATATTGTTTCCCTAAAAGGAAAACCCCGTGTTGTTGGTACGCATCTCGTTCGTATTGTTCAAAATACTTCTGTGGAGAAGTCGTTCCAATACCATTGTAATGGTACTCAGTCATAAAATAAATATTGTCTGTTAAAGCATGATCAAGACCAATAGAAATTCTCGTATAGTCATCATCACCTGAGACATTAGCAACCTCTAACCAGTATCCACTATTGCCAATTGCTCCTTGGATTCCAGCGCCCACCAGTAAGAGTGACTCGGTATTCACAAAGGTAATCTGAAAATCCTGACCACGTAAACGGCTGGAAATCTTGGCGTAAGCAGCCGAATTTTGCCATTCTCCATCTCTTCCAAAAACCCATCCAATATCCAATTCTCCAAGATTTCCCAATGGTTTTTGAAATCGTATGGCATCAATACCGGGTCTATACTCTGTGTTCAATACTCGTAAATCAAAAGGTAAGAACACATCCATTGGATTTACAAATCGCGAAGTTCCTAAGGATATTGCTTGACGACCCAAAGTGAGGTCTCCAGAGTCGAGTTGAAACTGAATGTTTAAGCGATCCAGATTCTGTTGAAGAGAATACTGATCGTCTTTCGAAATTTCACGATTCAAGTCATTGTATCGATATGTTCTCTCTACAGGTAGTTTTTCATCCGATGATCCTGGTAGGACGTATGAGGACAATCTTCTGGAACTATTTACTGTATTGAGTTCATAGTGAACTTCCCATGCTGCTCTTTCACCCTTGGATTCAAGTTTTAGGCGTAGGGTAGTCTGCAAGAGATCCATTTTGGGAACCTCTATAACATCAAGGTCTTTTTCTTTTTGCATAACTGCATAAGTTTTTAAATAACCAGAAAATTCAGCACAATAAGCTTCTGATGATAAGATTAGCATTATCAATACCAAGCTAAGGCGTGGCATTACTATTTCTTTCATCAAGTACAACCAAACCATCGCGAAGATGGACTAATCTGCGTGCCCGTTTCATAATCATCTCATCATGTGTTGAAAAAACAAAGGTTACACCTTGATCCTTGTTTAGTTGTCTCATCATGTCCAGTAGGGCCATTCCAGTTTTAGAGTCCAAATTCGCAGTAGGTTCGTCAGCGAGGATAATTTCAGGTTTGGAGGCCATTGCTCTGGCAACAGCGACTCTTTGTTGTTGACCCCCAGATAGTTCGGAAGGTCTCCTGTGCCCTAATCCTTCCAAACCAACGAGAAAAAGCATTTCTTGGACTCGTTCCTTACGTTTAACCGAAGGAATACCTTGTAAAAGCATTATGTATTCAATATTTTCCTCTGCTGAGAGAACCGGAATCAGGTTATACGCCTGAAAAATAAACCCAATACGATCTCTTCTGAAATCTGACATCTGCGAGCCAGACATTTTTGCTATATCCTTTCCAGCCAGAAGGACACTACCAGAATCGGACTTATCCAAACCCCCGATTAAATTAAGTAAAGTTGATTTACCAGAACCTGAAGGACCAATAATTGCTGTAAATTCGCCGTACTCAATATTCAGGGAGATCTCATTTATTGCCACAACTTCTCCTATGCCCTTACCATATTTGCGAGTAAGATTTTCAATTTCAATAACCATAGACATACGAACTTTCTCCTATAAAGCCTTTTGAACAGCTTGCGCTGGTACAATGCGGGCGGCAAAAATTGCTGGGTAAATTGCAGCTACTAAAGTTAATAAAACAACATAAAAAGGGAAATTAACATATTGGTCTAATGTTAGTTTAACAGGTATGTTATCTGGAAAGGCAACTCCTGAAAATTCCATTACCCCTAAAGATAATCCACTTTCTTGAAGAAAAATCCCTAAAATAAAAGTTATTATGATACCAAAAAAACAACTTATTAAAGCAAGAAATAACCCTTCAAGTAAAACCAAAGATGCAATTCCTGATGGACGCGTGCCAATTGCCTTGCTTACCGCAAGTTCATAAGTTCGTTCATAAATTGACATAAATATCGAATTAACAACACCTAAAGAAGCAAGTATAAAAAGAATTGTGCCCATTATAAGTGTTGATAAGCCAGTCATTTCAAGCATAGCCCCCAATCCAGGTTGTAAAGCTAACCAACCTTTTACCTCTAAAGTATCTGACGGTAAGGTTTTATAAATGTCTAAATCTGGCGAATTGGCTAATTCCGGATTATTAAATCTTATAGCTATTTGATGAACCCCTTCTCCAATATTAAATATTCTTTGTGCGGTAGAAAGATTTATAAAAGCAAAACCTTCATCTAACTCTTTTGGACCAAATTGGACAATTCCTGATACTCTAAATAACTCTTGAATCATTTGATTAGTATTTATTTCTGAAGATGTTATGACAATTCTATCTCCAATACCTACTTCTAATTTTTCAGCAATAAGTCGTCCAAGTAATAACTCCCTATCAGAGCCACTTAAATAATCGCCTTCAATAATTGCTGATTGTAATCTGCTGGTGTTTGATTCTTTTTCTGCATCAACTCCATAGAGCACAACTCCATCTGAGTTGTAGCTAGAGCCGATCATTGATGGGACTATTACTCTTGATGCATATGTCTTTATCTCATCATCAGAATCTAATTTTGAAATAATGGATTTGGGATCGCTTATATATAATTCTGGATCATATTGATCTCTAAAGCCCGAATGATAAATTTGGGCTTCACCTTCTATAGTTTCAGTAATTCCTTTAACCATTAACCCGGTCATTGAATTGATTAAAGTATCAACTAAAATTATAACGACTAATGAGCTTGCAATTAAAGTACAGGTCAATACCGTTCTGCGGATATTTCTAAATATATTTCTCCAAGCCTGTCTAATCATTAACATTTAATTAATATCCATTGCATTCTTAGGTGACATTCTAGCAGCACGAAAACCCGGAGGAAGACTTACTAACATTGAAGTTATAAAGACAATTATCATAGGTTTTAAGAATACATTTAATGAAAATTCTCCCCTCATATGTTGAAACATCACACCACCCATATCAATAGGTTCTGAAAGTAAAAACCCAGTGTTAGCAAACCAGTAGATCATAGGAATAACTATAACGAGAGAAAGGGAAATACTTAAGAAAGTAAGAAACATGGTTTCAAGATTTATGAGAAGTATTAATTTTGAAGGTCTACAACCTATTGCCCGAATTACGCCAAATTCCTTTGTTCTTTCAAGCACTGACATTAAAATAGTATTTAACACCCCCACAAAAACAAGGAACACAATTAATACAAGAGTATAATTATTTCCTTTCTTATCTGCCTGCATCGTTTGATAAAAAGTAGTTTCAATTCTTTGCCAGGGCGCAACCTCTAAATTGGAAAGAGTTTCTTGTAATTCATCCGCAATCTCTACATTTCTCTTCGGAGTATTTACTAAGAGAGCATATTGATGAACCTCATCGGATAAAGATAAAAAACTTTGTGATGCAATTAAAGGTAGGTAAACGGTCATTCTATCAAAAGAATCTTCATTTCCAACAATTGAACTTACGATAAAAATATCATTAGCAATTGACCCTTCTGCTCCTTGGCCAATTAAAATTAGTTCATCGCCAATATTAATTTTTAATGACTTAGCAATAGAAGAGCCAATCATGGCTTTGTAGTAACCATCAGCATTGGGAATGCTGTCAAAATAATCTCCACTAAAAATTTTCTCTTTAATTCTAGTTACACCTGATTCAAGATTTGGATCAATTCCAAGAACCTTTACAGGAGTAGATTTCTCTTTTCCATATGCTAGAGCCATGGATAGAACTCTTGGCGCAAAGCTAATAATTTTAGATTCTTTATGAAATAACTCTTCTAATTCTTTTCTATTATCTATCGTTAAATATGTCTTAGGTTTTTCTCTATAACTTTTACGATGTATTTGTATATGCCCTACACTATCTTTTGTGAATATATCGATAACATTGCCGTAACTACCCTCAACAAGAGAGACACTTAAAACAAAAACGATATAGCCTCCACCAATTGATAATGCTGTAAGTATTGTTCTTCTGTATTGACGAAAAAGATTCCTAAAAGCCATGCGTAGTAAAAGCACTAAAATCTCCTTTTAAGATATCTGAGGGTAAACATGTCTTCAGAAATATCATCAGGATCAAAAGAAATTGAATCATAGATTATGATAGTTTTATGATCCTCTTTATTTAGCGGAACCATAACAAGCCTAGAGGGTAATAATTTCCCATCAAAAATTTTAGGATCCATAAAATCTAACTGACGAATAGCAACTCCTTTTTCATCATAAAATATTTGCTTAGTCGGTATTAAAGGCTCTTTCAATATATGATATTGAATTTTCCCCCAAACAGTAACTGTCGAAACCCTAGGAATTAAAGTTATTATGTAACTGTCTTCTTTCTCAGATAGAGTAAGATCATACTCTTCTGAAAGATGAGTTTGTTTTACAAGGTCATCATTTGTGAAATCACTACCCATCCACGAACTCATCATCATGGAAGGTGGGACTTTTATAACGCGATCAATTTTTGGAAGAAAATTCCACATTTCTTTAAATCTCATCAAAGTTGCTACACCACGATCTTTCTTTGGTGATAGAATTCGAAAATTCGCAAGATCATCACCGACAGTTATGCCTTCTAAAGAGAGAGATCTTTCATAATCTTCTGTAACAATCTTCATTGTTATCTTTACTCTACTTGAATTACCTTGATAAAGCTTTTCAACCTTATCAATAATAGATTCTGGTGACTGTGACCAAGAGTAAGGTGAGAAAGAAATAACAAAAGCTAATATTACAATAGAGTTTTTAAAAAAAAATTTCATTTATTTTCTTACCTCTTCGCATATCGGGATGATTCTAACAATATTTTAAGATTTTTTATATAATTGTGCAGTATTTTTCTTGAAAATAACTATAATTAATAATTAATATGATTTGTATTAAAGCTGAGATACCCCAAGAGATATGCGACATTGACGACGAATTAAAGGCAATTTATCACAGTAAGGATACCGTGTGCATTTGGGTCTTTAAATCAATGGAGGACAGAAACAGATTTATGAAGGAGACAATCGGAATGTTAAAAGAAGAGAGAGATAAACATTTTGAATCTTTTTACAAATCTGAGAGTTTTTAGTTATTTTCGCAGTTTTTTTAATTTTAAAATAATCAGGTATCATTAATCAGATTTACATTATAGGAAAAAAAATTGAAGTTATATCCACCGCATTTTTTATTGATTAGCGTCATTGCAATGCTAGCCATAGGGTATATATATTCTCCCAGTAATCCAAAGAATATCTTTCTTATGTCAACGGGGTGGGTATTAATAGTCAGTGGACTAACATGCAATGTAATTGCAGCAAATCAATTTATGAAAGCTAAGACAAGTATAATTCCGCTTACTGAATCATCTTTCTTAGTAAAAAAAGGGATTTTTAGATTTTCGAGAAATCCAATGTACACTGGAATGACAATCTTTTTAATAGGGTTATGTGTAATCTTAAATAATTTCTATAACATAGCAGTAATTATCGGATTTTTTCTTTTGATTCGTAATAAATTTGTGATGAAAGAAGAAGAATTATTGAAAGAGACTTTTGGAGAAGAATATCTTTCGTATATAAAGAAAGTAAGAAGATGGATTTAAACAGGAGTTAGAATGTATAGTGTCAATCCTTCTGAGTTGGTTACTGCAGAACAACTGAGAAAAATAAAAGAAAAGAAAGATTGGATAAACATTTTTTCAATTCTATCCAATTGGGTCCAGATACTCGTCGCTATTTCATTGTTTTCTTATTTTCCTTCTTTTTTGACTTTTATTTTGGCTATTATTATTATTGGGTGTAGGCAGTTTGCTTTAGCAGTTTTGGCTCATGAAGGCGCACACAATCTCTTATTTAAAAATCCCAAAATAAATGATTTCATAACACAATGGTTTTGTTCGTTTCCATTATTTCAAGATAACAGGCAATATCGACCTTATCATCTAAAGCATCATCGTTTTACAGAAACATCAAAAGATCCCGACAAGGTTTTGAGTGCTCCATTTCCCATTAAGAAAATCAGTTTTTTTCGTAAAGTTGTTAGAGACTTGTTGGGAATCACTGGTTTAAAGCGTTATAGAGGATCATTGATTTCAATTTTTTCCTCAAGAAGTGATGAAAATCAAACAAGGCGAGAAAAGATATGGAAAAAAATATCAGGTTTCACAATAACTAATCTTATTATTTTAGCTGTTATAAGTACATTATTTCACTGGTCTTTGTTTTTCTTACTTTGGTGGTTACCCTCTTTTACGTATTACAGCCTGATAATACGTATAAGAAATATTGCGGAACATGCTGTAACGCCTGGTCTATCCGATCTTGATAATACTAGAACGACAAAAGCTTCGGGATTAATAAAATTCTTTATGGTTCCCCATAATGTAAATTACCATTTAGAACATCATCTATTTACAAATTGCCCTTGGTACAACCTACCTATGGTACATGACATGCTAGTGAAGAATGGATATTTAGATAAAATGTGTGTTGAGGGCTCATACTTAGCAGTCCTCAATAAAGCCACGAGTGGATAATATATAATAATGACCGCTTAGAAAATTTGAAGAGCAAAACACCATTAACATTTTTCTTTCTTGTTTCAGTTTAAGATTTACTTCATAATTGTAAGACATCACATTTATACAAAGGACAAAAGAAAATGACAGATTTAGACCAAGTTGCTGACAGGTTAGCAATCCGGGAATTGCTTGATAGGTATTGTGATGGTGTTAATCAAAGAGACGCTGAAAGATGGGGAAGTTCGTGGGCAGAAGAATCTTTCTGGGAAATTCCGCATTTGGAGATCAAAAATGAAGGAAAAGAAAATATCGTAAATATCTGGGTGGAAGCAATGAAAGGTTATCCTTTCGTGCATATGATGGCGCAACCCGCACACATAGAAATTAATGGCGATAAAGCCACCATGAGAAGCTATACAATTGAGACAGCTGTCATGCCTGATGGAACAGAGATACACCCGTGCGGGCAGTATGATGATGAGTGCATTAAAGAAGACGGAGAATGGAAGTTTTCCAGAAGGGTTTTCACACCACTGCATGGTGAATAATTTTCTGTTTAATACAGAAGAGGTCATTTTTATCAATGGACTAAAGCCGAAGAGTTGTCTGAAATCTTAATAAAATTTATAAAATCAGAATCTTAGGAAAATCTATGAGAGCAATTAAAGATTATGCTTCTTTTGTAGGGCAAAGGAAAATATTAATCACTATATTCGTTCTGATCATTTTGTGTTCAGTTGCGTTTCAAAATCTTCCTAATCGTATTTATGAAAATATGCTTGATCTGAGATTTGGATTCAACTACTCAGATGTCCTCTATACCGTTAATAGTCTTGGGGAAGAAGGAAGAGAGACTTACCTTTTAGCCAGTTTAATACTAGATACAATCTTTCCGATCTTATATGTAAGCTTCTTCTTAGGGATATATTCCTTTTTAGAAATAAAAAGAAGTGTTTGGTATTTATTACCGGTTTTGGTTGGGATATCGGACATTCTTGAAAATATTCAGATTTCCTTGATAATGGTGGCTTCCGTGGCAGAAATATCAAATGAACAAATCTTCTTCGCAAGTTTTTCAAATCAAGTTAAATGGATTTTATGCTCCATTTCTCTTATTATTTTGTTATTTGGGTTGATAAAAAAATTTGGAAAAACATCTATTATATGACGGAGCATTAAAAATTATTAAATCAGATTTTTATTTAAATAAGTAAAAAGAGGTAGAAGAATTTTCTTTTTTATAAACCCCTCATTGATTTTGCCTAGGTTTTTTGTAACATTATTATAGAGTGGATGTAAAAAAGGGTATCGATCATGAGTATTAAATTCGTAAATCCGCATGATGCACCTCAGCCTGCAGCTGAATATAGCAATCTTGCAATTGTGCCTGCGGGTCGTCGTCTTCTTGTCCTTTCTGGACAAATTGGAAATATTTTAGATGGAAGCATAGTTAAAGGATTAGAATCTCAATATGAACAGGCTCTTGCAAACATCAACGCCATTGTTGCTTCTGAAGGAGGTAACTCTGGCGACATTGCTAGAATCACTGTCTTTCTTACTGAAGAACCAACTGAATTCACTCGTATCGGAGAAGCTAACCAAAAGCATTTTCCTTCTGGACCTCCAGCTATGACCTGGATCTATGTTGCTGGATTATTCAGACCCGATATCAAGGTTGAGATTGAAGCGATTGCAGCGGTAGAATAGGTTCATGTTAAAAATTAAACATTTTAAAAAGACTTCTTCGATTAATGAAATAAAAGAAGCCCTAAAATCTGACGGGGCGTTAGTTGTTGATAATATCTTAAGTAATGAATTTGTTAAAAAACTTAGAGAAGAAACTGATCCATATATGGAATCTACTCCTAATTCAGAGGATGGTTTTGCAGGAAGACTTACTACACGAACAGGAGGTCTTGTGTTGCGTTCAGAGAAATGCAGAGACCTAATTCAAAACAAGGTTATTTTGAGTCTTTGTGATAAGTTCTTATTAGAATATTGTGAGCGATATCAGCTTCACCTTACACAAATAATTCGTCTAAAACCTGGACAGAAAGCTCAGCCAATACATAGAGATCGTTGGGCTTGGGGTCCACACTTAAGTCATGTAGAACCTCAGTTGAACACAATATGGGCTTTGACAGATTTTACAAAAACAAATGGGGCGACAAGGGTGGCAGTTGGTAGCCCTAAATGGGATGATAAACATGTAGTAAATGAATCTGAGATTATACAAGCTGAGATGTCTTTAGGATCAGTATTTTTATACTCTGGTTCAGTTTTTCATGGTGGAGGTGCTAATGAATCAAATGAAGATCGAATTGGCTTAAATATTACCTATACACTTGGTTGGTTGAGACAAGAAGAAAATCAGTATTTATCTACCCCTCCAGAGTTAGCTAAAGACTTAGAACCAAAACTACAACAACTAATTGGCTATAGCATGGGTCAATATGCATTGGGTTACTACACTCCTCCTGGCAAACCTGGAGAACATCCTGAAATAAGAACTCCAGAATACGCTCTTGGGAAAATCAAAGGAACTAGTTCTTCAATGACAACGGAAGACATAAAAAAGGCTGACCCTAAAACTCATATAGAAAAGTAGAAATTGAAGGTTTGTCAAACTTGTGACAAACTAGTCTTAATTACTCTGAAATTCAGTAGTAATAAGGGTTTCAAATCGTGCAACTATTGAGTGGGAATGAAAGAAAAATTTAGCCGCAAGAGAAGGAATGGAGCATGTCAGACGACGAACGGTCATTGATTGAAACACAAGTATCTCAGAGCCCAGAGTTCATTACACTCGACGAAGCGGCAGCGATGACGAAAGGAACCAGGGTGACTTTCGTCCCTGGGATTCAGGCTTTGTATTCTGAGGCTCTAAAGAACATCTGTTTCGTAAAAAATATACCGCTGATCCGAGTGCTGCACCCACCCATGGGCGTCGACGAGGCAACCGGAAAGGACCGGCAGGAAAAGTTATACGAACTTACGAGCCAGACGAGTTTGCCCACAATGTTCCACGACAAGGAGCGGCCAAGGAATGTCTGGACTGAGCAACTCGCGTTGGCCGAACGAATCGGCGCAGTGGACAGCCCGGTTTTGATTCCCAACAACTTTGGGCTCCGAGTCGAGGTCTTCGGCCTCTGCGCCATCGTCTTGGCTGAGGATGGTCTTACTTGGAATATGAGGATTCTGATAGATAGCCCGTTGGGGCAAAAGTACGGATATAGTAAGGAGGCCAGTTCTGCTGCACCGGGTAAGATCGCTGAGGTCATTACCTTGATCGATCGTCGCCTCGAAGCACAAGAAAAACGTGGCTCGCGTTATCTCGTGGGTGACTCTCTCACCGCTGCTGACATCTACTGGGCCACTCTCAGCATGGGTGTGCTTCCGGTCCCGCCAGAGATCATGCCGCGGACCCGGAAAAATAAAGGCATGCTGAGTTACTTCGCGGCGAATTCAAAAATCCCAGTGATTGCCGACGTACTCACGAAGAGGATTGAGGATCACCAGCTATTTATTCTGTCGACACATTGCGAGACACCCGCAGTCTTGGGAGGCGATCCATTGTGACAAGGAAAAAAACATATCAGTAAGATTTACAAAAACAAAAAATACAAAGTCGAAATAAGCAGCTATAAAAATATTGAACTTAAAGGTTTTGAAGGAGATCTCGTAGAGAAACTATCATGATAGTACGTATAATCTTATCGCTTGTTGGTCTGTCGTTTATTTTAGTTGCTTGCCTGCTCGTGTACGCATTCGTCGCGCCAAGACCTTTAGACACTACTGATCCTTCGATTTTTCTTAAAGATGGCAAGACGGTCAATTATTGCGATTTGCCTGAGCTTGATGGTTCCGGAAAATCAGCTGATGATATTCCCAAGGCATACACTCCGGGTTGCGGTTTTTCGCGGATACCTATGCCGATTCTGGCAAATTGCACTGAACCGCTAGCTGAGGGAGTAGTCGATATGAGGGGTCTTTGGCACGGCGTGTCAGGTCGCATTGGTCATTTAGAACGAATAGAGCAATGTGGAAATAGGGTTGTAGTAACAGCCTACGGCACAATCCATGATTTTCGTGCAGATGGAACATTAAGAAACGGGGCAAGAGATATTGGCGCAGTTTGTAATAACTTCAATACCGCGATTCACTTTGATGACGGCGTGATGGTTTTTAGACTATTTGATTTGTTTGATGCAGTTACTCGCAGGATGAATGGTGAAGAAATGATTTTTACTTTCATTGATGGTGTCGAGACTCGAACTAAGAGAATATGCCAGTATCCTGACGATCATTGACTCAGACAATCATAGGGAGTCAGATACAGAAGATTAGGAGGAGTGATATGAATATTATTGAAGTTAGAAATCTTTACAAATCTTACCCTCAACCAGGGAATAAAAAGGAATCGTTCAATGCTGTTGATGGAATTACCTTTAATATAAAAGTTGGTGAGGTCTATGGAATTCTTGGTCCTAATGGAGCAGGTAAAACTACAACGCTTGAAATGCTTGAAGGTCTTAACGATATTGAGAGTGGCTCTGCTTTAATTGACGGCTTAGATGTAAGTAACAATGCCTTTAAAGTAAAAGAAATTATCGGTGTTCAACTCCAAGCTAACGAATACTTTGACAGACTTGATCTAACGGAATTACTAATTCTTTTTGGTAAGCTTTATTCTCAAGAAATTGATTCTGAAGTCTTATTAAAAAAAGTAGATCTTCTTGATAAATCGAATGCTAAACCCGAAGAGCTTTCTGGCGGCCAAAAACAACGATTCTCAATTGCGTGTGCTCTTGTTAACAATCCCAAGATTCTTTTTTTAGATGAACCTACTACAGGTTTAGATCCTCAGGCAAAACGTAATCTCTGGAATCTAGTAAAAGAACTTAATGCTGCAGGCATGACCATAGTACTAACTACTCATAATATGGAGGAGGCGGAAACCTTATGCAACCGCATTGCAATTATGGATCAAGGAAAGTTAATTGTGGAAGACACTCCACAGGGTTTAATTCAAAAATATGCTTCACAACCACTGCAAGCACCTTTGCATGGAAATATAGAAGATGTATTCCTTACTCTTACTGGGCATAAGCTTAGGGATTAAGATGTTTACAAGTTTACAACTCCATCTGGCAAAGGTATTTCTAAAGATTTTCGTAAGAGATCGTCAATCAATCCTGTTTAGTCTCTTTTTTCCTCTAGTCTTTATGGGGGCTTTTCTGTTCTCTGGAGGAGAACCAGATCCCATAAATTTAGGTCTAGTAAATAATTCCACCAATACCGTATCCAAAAATTTCACTGAAATAGTTACTGGCGATCCTCTCTTCAATATTACAGAAGGAGAAGAATCTGATCTTAAAGAACAGTTATTCTTAGGTGATCAAACAGCTATTATAGTTATTCCTGAAAACTTTGATTATCTTAAGAAAACAGGTGAATTAAGACTGTTGTTGGATGCTTCACAAGTAAGACAATTAGGGACAATTAAAGAAGCTCTTAACACAAGTTTGCTTTCTATCGAGCGAGAGTTAAGAAATGCTGAGCCCATGTTTAGTGTTAAGATTGAAGATGTTAAAGCAAGGCCTCAACGTTATATCGATTTCTTACTTCCCGGACTATTGGCTTTCATGTTGATGAATCTAAGTATTGCTGGTAGCGGTTTCAATATAGTTGAATACAGACGTCGAGGAATCTTAAAAAGACTTTTTGTAACTCCCATTCAACCAAAAGATTTTATAGTCTCAATTGTCCTGGCTCGACTGGCAATTGTCCTAGTGCAAATCTCAGTTGTTCTTGGTCTTGCAATAACACTTTTAGATATAAAAATTGTCGGAAGTTTATTCTCACTCTACGGTATGGTTATACTTGGAACTGTTATTTTCCTTTGTCTAGGATTTTGTTTGGGAAGTTTCGCAAAAACTCAAGAAGCTATTAGACCGATGGTTAGTGCGTTTGTTTTTCCTCAATTAATATTATCAGGTGTTTTTTTCCCTATTAGCTCTATGCCTGAACTTATGCAACCAGTTGCTCATGCTCTTCCCTTGAGTGTGATTGCTACTGGTTTACGTGATATTGCGAATGATGGAACTTCTTTGCTAATTTTAAATACAACCACTCTAGGAGTTGGTATATGGTTAATTTTAAGTTTTATTATTGTAACGAAGTTTTTTGTTTGGAAAGAAGTAGCCAGCTAGGCTTGCCAATTCACTCATAAATTCTTAGAGAAAAGAATCTAGAGGAGACGAAGAAGATGCCAAAAGGATACTGGATTAATC
>UINC01000824.1_pt1 | contig 13014 bp, 10 predicted proteins | sample 5385821 | NCBI WGS metagenome assembly UINC01 (sample SAMEA4666929, study PRJEB26691) | marine metagenome | isolation source: Pacific Ocean | place: Pacific Ocean | collected 2011-10-13 | reverse complement strand
GATGCATTGTTGGCCTTCCTTCCCGAAACAGTAACTTGGATCACCGGTTTTTTCACACGTGGTTATGGCTCCTTTCAGTTTGCGATCATTCCAGCGTCGGGCGATCCAATTGTTATCTGCCGTGATGTCGAAGAGTATTATCTGGACAGTACATGTATTTATTCCGAACGCGTACTTTGGAACGACAGCGATGACAAGAACCGCATTGCGATGGAGGCGATCTCCGAGCATATCGGAGCAAATACGGCGATTGCTGTCGAACTGAACGCCTGGCCGCTCTCGGCCGGCCGGTTCGAGGCGCTAAAAACCAACCTTCCGGCGGTGACATGGAGCGATGCGTCCAATCTTGTGTCAGAAATGCGGTTGATAAAATCTCCTGCCGAAATCGCCTTGCAACGGAAAGCCGCGCAGGCAGCCGAGGCCGGAATGACGGCTGGTATCGCCGCGGCGACGGAGGGCACAAGCGAACGCGAAATGGCGGCCGATATCTGCGCCGCGATGGTTCGTGCCGGCAGCGACCTACCGGGTCCGGGCGTTTTATCCTCCGGCGAGAGAGCCTTTCACCTGCATGGGGGATACTCCGATCGGATCTTGCGAGGCGGCGATATCGTGCAATTGGAAACGACACCGAATTCCCACCACTATCACGCCCGCTTCATGCGTCCGATCAAAGTGACCGAGGCAACAGACGAGGATCATAGAATCGTTGAGTCACTCATTCGCATTCAAAACAGCGCTATTGCGGAAGTAGGTCCGGGTGTTCCGGCAACCGTTCCCGACGCCGTGTACCGGGAGGGCGTGTTGAGTGCGGGTCTGCGTGAGGTCTATACCAACAAGACCTTCTATTCGGTCGGCCTTCTTCTGCAACCCAATGGCGGTGAGCCACTCGAGGCGCATCCGGGTGCGCAATGGTCTTTCGAAACCGGCATGACCTTCCACACTTATGTCCTGGCGCGCGGCTTCGGAATGTCGGAAACACTGACCGTCACTAAAACCGGCTACGAACGCCTGACGAATTACCCCCGGCAACTTTTTGTGGGCGGTCGATAAACCAAGGCGAGCCGATAGGGCCGCCGCTCAAGTCCCTTAGATTGGGGGCGCGAGAAAAAAGCAGGGCAGGACCTCGTGGCAGCCGCCCCAGGGATCCACGGTCCATCCCTCAGAAACTGGATTGGTGTCAATGTGACCGTTGAACAAGAGGCTCTTGCTACCACCGCTGCCGCGCCATCGACCGATGGCGTTCATGCGCTCACCCTCGACAACGCCTAATTCGGCCTCGAGGCTCATATCGCGCATCACCATGACAAGATGGTCGGCCAGCGCACGCTCTCCCGGCGTCTCCGAGTAGCTTTTGTGGCGCACCATATCGGACAATATGTCCAGGCACGTAGCTTCATCGATGTTGCGGGCAATATCTAGGGCGTCGGTCACGTTGATCTCCCGGGATGTGTTGTTGGACGATCAAGGTGACGGGGATGATTCGGTGCCGGCCGGCACTGGCACGGCATCGAGCAGTGCCCGGGTGTAGGAGTGGCGCTCCGCATTTTCCGCTTCGTTGGTCTCAAACAGATCGACCAAGGATCCCCGGTACATTACGGCGATGCGGTGTGCAAGTTGGCGAATAAGGTTCAGGTCATGGGTGATAAAAATACACGTGGTTCCCGTGTCCCGCTGCAGGTCGACCAGAAGTTTTGCAACGGATGCCTGAACCGACACATCGAGAGAGGACGTGATTTCATCACAGATAACCAGTTCCGGCTCGGCGGCAAAGGCCCGGGCGATGGCGACGCGTTGCTTCTCACCACCCGAAAGTTGGTGCGGATAACGATTCGCAAATTCTTCTGGCAGGAGTACTTTTGAGAGTAGATCGCGAATGCGTTGCGGGATTTCAGAACGTGGCACGATTTTGTAGAGCTTCAACGGGCGCGATAGGATCTCCCTTATCTTTTGGCGGGGATTGAGCGACGCGTCGGGATTTTGGAACACGATTTGAACGGCTCTGCGGTAGTCAGTGTTTATGGATTTGCGAGTGGCGAATACACGTTCATTGAACCGCAGCGACCCGTCGAAATCTTGCAAGCCGGCGAGGACCTTGGCAATTGTCGATTTGCCCGAACCGGATTCACCGACAACTCCAAGAAGCTCGCGTAACCGCACGTTCAGCGAGACGTCGCAGGCGCCGTAGGTCAATTCCCGATCTGGCTGGAATATTCTTGTCAAGATGGAGGTTTCGCCATAGCGGACACTGACGCCCGTCATATTGAGCAGATCGCTCGCCGATTCTTCCGGTGCGGGTGAGGCGATGCGCCGGTTGGGATGCGGAACGGCCGCGATCAAGTCTCTCGTATATTGGTGCTGAGGCGCGCTGAAAACCCTGTCGCAGGGTTCTTCCTCGACCACGAGGCCCCTGCGGATCACCGCGACATCATCGGCAATGCGTGATACCAGTCCAAGGTCGTGGGAGATATAGAGTGCGGTGACTTGGGTTTCCTCGCGCAGGCGATCGAATAGATCGAGAATTTGACGCGCGGTAATGATATCGAGGGCGGTGGTGGGCTCATCAAAGATGATCAGTTCGGGATTACAGGCGAAGGCCGTGGCTATTACAACCCGCTGTTTCTCGCCACCGGATGCTTGATGCGGATAGCGATCCATCATCTCAGCCGGTTTCGTGATTCCGGTAGTGGCCAGCAGGGCTTCACCTTCGGTCAGCGCCTGCTTGGGCGTCAATCCCCGGTGTCGGACCAAGACCTCGGCGATCTGATCGCCGAGGCGGATCACGGGGTTCAGCGAGGTGCTCGGGTCCTGGAACACCATGCTGATTCGCCTGCCCCGTATTTCGAGTATCTCCTGGTGGGATTTGCCCCTAAGGTTTTCGCCCAGAAGCGAAATCGAGCCAGATACCTCCGAGGCATTGTCGGGAAGGTAACGCATGATCGCCCAAGCCAAAGAGGTTTTGCCCGAGCCCGACTCACCGACCAGCCCCAATGTCTGGCCGCGATTGATCTCCAAGTTGATTGACTTCAGGGCTTCGAAGGGCCCCGACGTGGTATTGTAGTTGAGCGAATAGTCACGAATCGCCAATACGGTCAATCCGTCCAACGACGCCTCGGCAGGCAAATTTCCCAATTTCTCCACCATCCTACCGAGACCTTCTCGGATCGAAGGCGTCGCGGAGCGCATCTCCAAAGAGGTTGAACCCCATCGCGGCAACGGCAATAGCAAGGCCGGGCACGGCCACGACCCAAGGACTGCGGTACATGAACTGCCGCGCCTCTGAGACCATCAACCCCCATTCGGTGCTTGGCGGCTGGGCGCCCATGCCAAGAAATCCGAGAGTGGCACCGATCATGATCGCAAAGGACACGCGGATTGTCCCCTCCACGATGATCGGGCCAATAGCATTTGGAATGACCTCGGACAGAATGATGTAGCGTTGCGACTCTCCCCTTGCGACCGCGGCGAGCACATATTCACGGGTCCGAATCGACAATACGGAACTGCGCGATATTCGCGCCATCCCCGGTGTAAATGCGATAGACACCGCCAACATGGCTTCTCCGGTACCGGCGCCCAACATGGTCACGATGAGGAGCACGAACAGAAGATCGGGAACGGCGAGCATGCCGTCCAGCCCGCGCATGATTACACTGTCGATCCACCCGCCAACGACGCCTGCCGTGACTCCAATCAAGGAGCCGGCAATGACGCTGATCATGGTTGCGCCCACGCCGAATGCGATCGTCGAACGCGCGCCAAACAATAGACGCGACAGCAGATCGCGCCCGAATTGATCGGTCCCCAGCCAATGATCGGCGGAAGGACCTTGCAGTCGCACGGTGGTGTGGAATGCCTGAGGGTCGTAGGGCGCGACGAGGGGGCCAAACAGAACCGCAAGGGCTATGATCGTGAGAAGAATCGCCCCAGCCACGCCGGCGGGATGGCGAACGAAATCACTCAATAACGTACCCTCGGATCGAGCGCCGCAATCACCAGGTCGGAAAACAGGTTGGAAAGCGCGTAGACGGCCGCCAGCAGCAGGGTAATGGCTTGAATCACCGGCAAATCACGATTCTCCAAGGCATAGATCAGCAAACGACCGAGCCCAGGCCAGGCAAATATCTCTTCGACAACGATAATACCGCCCAGCAAGTAGCCGATATCCAGAGAAATGACGGCAACAGCCGGAGCGAGGGAATTGGGCAGGGCATGCCGTCTAATTACGGTTCTTTCTCGCAGCCCCTTGAGCCTTGCGGCCCGAATGTAGTCGCTCGCCAATACATCCGACATCTCGCTACGGACCTGCCGTGCAATGTGGGCCATCAGAATCAAACCCAAGGTCCCGGCCGGCAGGATCACATGGGAAACGAACCCGGGAAAACTCTCGTTAGGGGCGATAAATCCGCCTGCGGGTAAATATCCGCCCGCCGAGCCGGCCAGAAAAACCAGAAGCAGGGTCGCCGTTACGAACTCGGGCATCGCAGTTCCGACATAGGCGAAAAGTCCGATTCCGAGATCGACCTTCGAGCCTCGATATAGAGCCGCGAGAATGCCGAGCGGAATAGCGATGATGATAACGGTAACGAGTGCTGTCACCGCCAAAGATGCCGAATTCCAGAAGGCGTCGCCCACAACTTCGCCAACCGGTAGGGAGAGCCGAAGCGACATACCCCAGTCGGCCTGCAGGATGTTGCCGGCCCACTCGAAGTATTGAATATACCAGGGACGGTTGAGCCCGAGGACCTCTGCCAATGCAAGCAACTGATCCTCGGTGGCGTATTCACCGAGGATCATCACTGCTGCATTACCCGGCAGGATCATCGTAATCGCGAACACCGCGAAAGATACGATCACCAGCACCAACAAGACAGAGAACAAACGCCGGGTAAGGTACCCCAGACTCAAGACTTCAGTTCCGGTCGAGCCAAACCGATTCGATGTAGTAGACGCGATTCAGCGGATGCACGACCCAACCTTTCACACCATCCCGACTTGCTGTCAGCACATCCTGGAAGAAGGGAATAATGTAAGGCGTATCCCGTAAGATCAGCTTTTGTGCTTCGGCATAAAGTTGAGCTCGTTCGCTGTCGTCCGGCGTACTGCGGGCTTTCGCAACAATGGCATCGAACTCCTTGTTGTTCCAGGCGGTATCCTCGTAAGAAGCGTCGGACGTTAACAACAAGGTAAAGGCACCATCCGGCGTCGACCGCATGCCCCAATAGGCCATGTAGAAGTTACCCTTGCGCCAGTAGTTAGCGAGGTAGGTATCATGCGGCATGGATTTGACGTTGATATCGAACCCTGCGGGCAAGGCCATTTGCTTGATCGCAATTGCGACTTGCCCCCGGATCGCTGGTCGGTTCGAGGCGACCAGATCGATTTTTATGCCATCTGGGTAGCCAGCGTCAGCCAGCAATTGTTTCGCCGCTGCAGTATCGTAGGGAATCTCGGGCGAGTCGATAACATAGGCGTATTCCGGCGAGAGAATGTTGTCCCGCGCCGGGCGCCCAAGCCCTTCAAGAATAACATCGACCAAGGTTTGCCGATCGATTGACATGGCCAGGGCCTTTCGGACCCGGACGTCGTCGAACGGTTTTTGATCGAAGCGCATGACGACATTGACGAAGCGGCCGGAGGCCACGCGTAAGGCGTTGCTGCCGGGGGCTTTATCGATCCGATCGTAGTCGGCCTGCTCAACGGCCAGCAGGACGTCCATGTTGCCGGATAGGTAGTTCGCCGACTGGGCAGTGAGATCGGGAAACAGGTGGAGTTCCACGGCGTCGAGATAGGGCACACCTTCGATAAAGTAGTTATCGTTGCGTACAAGACGGGTCATACGTGAGCTATCGTAGGATTCCAACTTGAAGGGGCCGGTGCCGTTTGGTTTGTTCTCCAAATTCTCTTTTGGGCCGGCCAGCGCTTTGGCAGAGATGATGCGCGCGTTGGCATGAGCCACAGCGACCGGCAGGTCGGCGTAAGACACGGTTAGCGTAAAACGCACCGTCAGATTGTCAATCGCCTCGACCTTTTCCACCATCGTCAGAACCGACCTTGCGGACGCACCGCGGGCGGGATCCTGAATAGCCTCGAAGGTCGCCACCACGTCATCCGACGTCAGGGGGGTACCGTCATGGAAAGTCACGTTGGGCCGCAGCTTGAAATCGAATACCGTCGCATCGGAATTTGCGCTCCAGCTCTCGGCCAGGTCCGGATGGGGGTGGTTGTCCATCCCGATCCGCGTCAGGCCCGAATACAGCATGTCGATGGCGGGGTATTCAGCCGGCCCGGACAAATTCAAGACATTCATGGTTGCGATGCGGGTCGAATGGGCGATCTTCAATACGCCGCCGACCTTGGGCGTTTCGTTCTGTGCGAATCCCGTGCCGGGAAGCGCAAGAACTGCCGCCAGACCTACGGCGACGGCCATACCACGGACCATCTCGCTGCGAGTCTTAGTAAATTGCTTCAAAGATTTAATCATGATTCCTCCTTCAGAATTAGTACCAGCATAACTGGTTTACATGATGACGTTGTTTTACCTAAATTAGGTCTGATATATCTCTCATACTATCCCCGACATGTCAAATACTGATTTAATTAGAGAGAAGATTGGATCTACACCTACTTGATCAGCTAATAACCGACAACTTATCGGGCAATGGATTCAGGACTTCTGGTTTATCGTCAGTAACGAGTAGGGTATGTCCGACCCCCATTGCGTGACCTGAATCGGTATTGGTAATCATCACATGATAAAAAAGCGTCATTCCTGGCTCACAGCACAGTGACGCGTTCGGATAGATCATTGGAGGAACATCCATTGAAGTTGGAGCACAGCTGATTCCAACTGAATAACCACAAGCGCCATACCTGTGTTCCTTATAACCCGCTGCATCTAAAACACTCGCATGTGCTTCAAAGATTTCTCCTAATTGATTGCCCGGCCGAGCAGCATCAGTCATCTGAGACAGTGCGTCTCGTGCGACTTCATACATTCGCTCCTGTTGTGGGTGAAGTTCACCAAGAATAATTGTCCATTCAGTTTTGACGTTGTAACGACGGTACGACACAGGATATTCGACAACGATCTGATCATTCGCCTCAAGTAATCGGATACCAGAAATACCTCTGCCATACAGAGCACGCCGACCCGAGTTGAAAAGTGGTGCATTGGCAGGCATATCAGCACCTCCTTCTAGTACAGTTTTTAGATAAGTCGCTTTTAGAGCAGTATCTGGGATACCAGGCTTTGCTGTAGCAATAACATCGCTTAGTGATTGATTACAAAGTTCAGCCGCTTTACGTACATAAGCTAACTCGCTGTTGGACTTGCAAAGTCGGAGACGACGAAGAGGCCAAGAAATATCGACCAGTGTACAAAAACCGTCTAATGCATCTGTTACCCTTTTATGATTGAACCCAGTCAACCCATGAGTCGAAAGCTCAATTCCAACTTGCTTATCCGATAGTCCTTTCTCGTTAAGGATTTCGCGTAACTCAAGAGCAGGGTTGGCTTCATCAGAATCCCACCAAATACGGATATCATCAATTATTGATGTATCACGAGCCTGAACTAAATCTGGTCGTCGTGTCAGAAGTGTCAGAGAATCTGTTTGGCTATCGAGAATTAAGCACTGGAAAAACACAAAACCGCCAGTGTCATAGCCCGTGAGATAGTAGTCAGTTTCCTGAGCAAACAACAGCGCTGCGGAGACTCCTTCAGTTTTTAACATGTCCCGAGCATGTGATAGACGTTCTCTAAATTCTCTATCCTCAAAATTCAATGTTTTATGTGTAGATTCGCTCATCCTCAATCCCCCGACAATAGTTTAGTAACCAACATTTAGGCTACCGTTCGATAACTAGTAAAGTCAATTAACTATAGATACACGGCTACTTATTAGCTAGATTTATATGGTTTCTAATCGGGTCTTGTCTAGCCCTTAAGATTTACTACGATAGATCCGAATTCGATCGAATTATTTTGAATACACTATCCGTTCTCTTGGTTCATATTAGGACTTCGTCCGAGAAACGGCCAAAGGAAATTCACAAATGGATCATCAACTACTAGAAACTATCGATGAGCAGAAATGCCTTGCGTTTCTAGCACAAATGGTAAAACACAAAAGCTATAGCGCGACTCCTGGTGAGACCGAATTAGCTAAATTTATGGTTGCACAAATGATGAGTATTGGTTTAGACGCAAAACTACATAAAGTAGATACTGATAGGTATCAGGCCCTAGGCACTCTCAAAGGCACGGGTGGCGGCGCGAGCTTGCTTTTTAATGGCCATCTGGACACAAATCCGGCAACAGAAGGTTGGACAGTTGATCCCTGGGGCGGCTTGGTTGACGATAAATTTATCTACGGAATTGGCGTATCCAACATGAAAGCCGGAGACGCAGCATACTTTTGTGCTGTTAAGGCTCTCCTTGATGCTGGGATAAAACTACGAGGTGATGTAATCCTAACGTATGTGGTCGGAGAATTGCAGGGAGGAATCGGCACCGTCAAAGCGATCGAAGATGGTGTACGTGCAGACTATTTTATCAATTCTGAACCGACTGATTTGCAAGCCCTTACAATGCATTCAGGCGCATTTGTATTTGCCATAGAACTGACTGGTATTACGAGACATATGTCAAACCGGAATGAGGCTGTTGACGCCATCGTTGCAGCATGTGAATTGGTTCCCACTATTAACGCTATTAGTTTCAGCGGTGCGCTTAATAAAGAGCATGAATCCGTCAACCGTGCCAACATTGGTGTAATTCGGGGTGCTTTGTCACCTGAGTTTCATGATTGGCGCGCACCTCAAGTTGCAGATTTTGTTCGATTACTCGGATCAGCGCGTTATGCACCGAGTCAATCTGAAGCAAGCGTATTAGAAGACTTAAGATCAACATTGGACGGTTTAGAGGCTAGATTTCCTGGGCTAAAGACAAAAGTATTCAAACACCAAGCAGAAGAAAAACCTTCTATGCTTCCTTTCGAAGTTTCCCGCGAATCTAGAATTGTAAAAACATTGAACAAGTCCTATAAACTGGTTCGAGGTGAATCTCAACCAACTGGACCGATCCCACCAGCTTGCTTCTTCGGTACAGATGCGGCTCATTTCCAGCACCGACTGGGAATGGAGGGAATTGTCTGCGGACCCGGTGGTCGTTACAACACAATGCCGGATGAACGAGTTGATATACCTGACTATCTGGACATGATTAAAATCTACATGTTAGCAATACTTGAAATTTGCGAAGTTGTCTAGATTAGAAAAGGACGCCTATTTATGAAGCAAAAAATACTTTTCCTGTTAAATGGTCCTAGTCGCGATACGGCTCTAATCGGCACGCATTTCGAAAATGCCAATCTCGATGTCGACTACTACTGGGCATACAACAATGAATTTCCTGATCGTCTAGATAGATACGGTGCAGTGTTTCTATCTGGTAGTCCACATGGCGCTTACGACGACGTGGAATTCATCCATAAGGAACACGACTTAGTTCGAACTGTAGCAAGTCGTGGTCTGCCCATCCTAGGAGTTTGCTATGGAAGTCAATTACTAGCTTCCGCTCTTTGCGGCTTCGACCAAGTGTTTCGGAGAAGTAGTTGTGACGTCGGCTATCACAACCTGTCTCGGTCTAATGAAACGAGAAACGATGCGATTGCCAAAGACCTTGCCCCTACTTTTCCAATGTTTGTCTGGCACAACGACGAAGTACGATCAGACCACCCAGATATGGTTATCCTTGCCAGCTCAGAGAATTGTCCAAATCAAATCTGGCGTTACAAAGATAAAAAAATATGGGGTATTCAAGGACATCCTGAAGTTACAAAAAATGCGGCAGCTAATTGGTTTGGAAATCGTCGAGACCGCTTAGAAAAAGATGGCGTAGATGTCGATGAACTTATATTCAGGGCTGACAATGCGTCAAATTCAAAGACTTTGCTATCAAATTTTACAAAAGTTTGTCGAACTGAACTGCCAGGTCATGGATAAGAACCTTTGGTTTTCTCCTGACGAGTATTCAGATCAAATTCTCAAACTACAACAAGCCTTAAACAAAAGAGGATTACACGCGTTTTTGGGATTTCAAGCTGAGAGTGTCACTTGGCTAACGGGTTACTACACAAGAGCATACGGCGCATTTCAATTTGTCATTGTCCCAACGCAATGTGGACCGACAATAGTATGTCGGGACCAATAGCTTTTTATGTCAAAGCACGTTCTCTTTTTGAATGCTGCATATCTTGGTCTGACGGTGATGATCAGATAGGAACAGCGCTCTCTGTTATCGCAGATTGTGAATGGCTATGAAAGATTGACAAACTATTCCCGATGTCTACTCGTCACGTAGCAACGGAGGCGAGTTAAACTCGCCTCCGTTTGCCCGAATTTAATCAACAATTCCCTTTGTTCGATCAAACAAAGTTTCAAGGCTTAGTTGATTACGAAAACCACCAACGCTCCGGGACTCTGAGACCATCCATTTCTATATTGCTCGCAACAGGGCCATGGGCTAGCTTAGTCGTTGATGCCATGAGAAAGTCGGCAAATACGGGAACTACAACCCCACCCTCATCACGCACAATCAGCTGCATCTCGCTATACATTTCTGCACGCTTTTCTGAATTGAGCTCGGCTCGCGCCTCTACAAGTAACTTATTGAAGCGCTCGTGTGTCCAATGAGAATCGTTCCATGCCGCACCGGCTGCATATGCAGTTGAAAACATCATATCCTCAGTGGGTCGACCAAACCAGAATCCAGTGCACCAAGGTACTTTCATCCAAACATCATTCCAGTAACCATCACTAGGCGTTTGTTTCACCGTAATGTCGATACCTGCTTTTGCAGCGTGTTCCCGATAGAGAACACCAGCATCAGCAGCACCAACAAACGCTGCCTCCGATGCATACAATTCTAAGGAAATCTTAGAATGCCCAGCCTTATTGAGGTGATATTTTGCTTTGTCTGGATCGTACTGGCGCTGCGGCAAATCAGCATGATAACGATTTGCCAAACTAATTGGATGGTCATTTCCGAGAACACCCGTACCATGTAACAGCAAATCCAACATTGCCTGTCTATCAACCCCATGTTTTAGAGCAAGGCGTAGATCATTATTGTCGAATGGCGCCTCAATCGTACGCATAGGCATGGTGTAGTGCTGTGTGCCATTTGTCTGCACAACTTCGACGTCGGTATTTTTTCGCAGAAGATGTACGGTCTTGCGTTCAGCACGATTTATGACATCTACCTCATTTGTTCTCAATGCATTACTTCGTGCATTTATGTCACTTATAGAAAGCACCTCAACCTCGTCGAAATGCGCACGCCCAGATTTCCAATAGTTGGGGTTACGTGACGTAAGCGCCCTGACTCCAGCATCGTAGGATTCAAGCCGGTAAGGACCTGTCCCAATTCCTTGGTTATGTTGATCAATGGTCTTAGTTCCAGCAGGGAAGATCGACATATGAAATTCGCTAGTTATGAACGGAAAGTCCGCGCTACCACCAGATAGTTCGAATATCACCGTATCTTTCCCATCGGACCGGACGTCTTCAATAGCTTGCAAAAGCCCCTTAGCTCCGGACTTGCTTTCCTCACCGCGGTGATGGTTGAAGGTATAAACAACATCTTCTGCATCTAGGGTTTTACCATTATGAAATTCAACACCTTTTCGCAACTTGAATATCCACTGCGATGCGTCTGGTGACGACTCCCAGCTCTCAGCAAGCTCGGGTACAGTATTTCCTTCATGGTCAATCTCCACAAGATTATTCATCAATACCCCATGAGTGAGTACTGCTTGCATGATCGTAATCGATAATGCAGGGTCCAACGCATCACTAACTGCAGCATCAGTAATACCCATTCGGAGGCGCCCACCCTTTTTAGGTGTTGCCGCCATTACACTGGCAGATGTCATCAAAGCACCTGCAGCAGTCGCTGTAAGTCCTAACGCACCCATCGCTCCTAAAAATTCTCGACGATTTAAATGGCCGTCGCGGTACATTTGTTGAAATGTTTTTATTGCTTTCACCGTTATCCTCCTATAGCTGATAAAAAGTGAGATAAATTTTCCTAATCAAACCTACAAAACAAATAGACAGCAATAGTAATATATCAGTTGATTTGACGAGACGCACATAACGTCGATTCTGATGACCCGTGCCTTTGTTAAACAATATGTACAGATCAATATTGACTGTTTCGAGGGTTTTGCACGTACCGTGACAAAAAGTGACCGACACCATGCATCTCCAGCCCCTTTTTGCCACATTCGCGCGGGATCGGTGTGTGTAAGTGATTGATTAAATGTGACTGATTCTGTGCGCTTTGCTAGACCGCTCATGAATCCAAACCTAAAAGGGTCGGGAGTCCGCTCAAATCGGCCACAGTTTCATAGCCATACTCAGGATTTGCCGGTCCATGCCCGCGTTCAATCAAAACGCGCTTGCCCATCCTTAGGTCATGAGCACTCATGAGATCGTAACGAAGACTCGAGGAGACATGGAGAAACTGCTCGGGTCGAGCATTCAAAGACTCGAACATGTACTCGAAAGCAGCGAAGCGTGGTTTGTAAGCCTGAGCCTGTTCCGCTGTTAACACGGCATGAAACGGTGCACCTAGTTTTTCGACGTTGGCCATGATTTGGTTGTCGGATGCGTTAGAGAGGATGACTAGCGGATAGTGGTCGGCAAGCTTGGCAAGCGGACCCGGGACATCTGCGTGGGGCCCCCAGCTTGGAATTGCGGAGACGATGGCGTCGACGTCTGCAGCGTCGAAGTGGAGCTTCCATTGACGACAACACCTTTCCAGTGCCCCGCCAATCACGTCGGGGTAGGGCTTCCAGTCACCAAGTACTTCGTCATAGCGATAAGTCGTGAAGTCCTCCAAAAATGAAGGCATAGCTTCACTGGAAATGCGTGCTTCAAACAGTGCACGGGTGCACGGCCCGATTTCAAAGTCGGTCAACGTCCCGTAGCAATCGAAAGAGATATAAC
>UINC01000814.1_pt1 | contig 13050 bp, 12 predicted proteins | sample 5385821 | NCBI WGS metagenome assembly UINC01 (sample SAMEA4666929, study PRJEB26691) | marine metagenome | isolation source: Pacific Ocean | place: Pacific Ocean | collected 2011-10-13 | reverse complement strand
CCTACCGATGCACATATATCTGGCCGACCAGGTTGCAGAGCAACTGGACCGCGCCTACGTCTTCGATCACCTCGGCGCCTACTACCTTGGCTCCACCGCCCCGGACATCCGGGCCATGACCAGGTGGCCCAGGGAGCAAACCCACTTCGCGCCCCTTTCGGTGGAGGAAGTCGGCACCGGGACCCAGACCATGTTTCGGATGCATCCGGAGCTTCAGGAGGATATGTCGCCGGCGTCCAGGGCATTTTTGGCCGGATACATTTGCCATCTAGCGTCAGATGAAGTCTGGATCACCAGCGTTTTCCGGCCCCACTTCGATACTGCGGAGGGAAGCCGACTGACCGACGATCAGGTCGAAGCAAATATCTGGGACCGGGCGATGCAGTTGGACATGGACCGGCAGGCCCTGCCCAGGATCAGCGGCGATTGCCACCCCGAACAATGGTTGTCCTGCTCCGACTATAACGTGTCCATGCCCTTCTTTGAAGCGGGACTGCTGGGCGAGTGGAAGGACCGCGTCGGGCGGTTCCAGGTATGGGAATTCACCTGGGAACGATTGAAAGGCGCACTGAACCGGCTGTATCGTGATGATGGAGATGTGCAGAGAACGGTAGAGCAGTTCCTAGAAGGGATGCCCCGTAACATGGAAGAGCTCTACGAGAAAGTACCCGAGGCTAACGTCTCGGCTTACCAAGAACGCGCCTTGGCCGCGACGATAACACAGGTCCGGGAATTCGTCTCGGGCTAGATAAGGATACAAGAACAGATGGAGAAACGAGTTGGCCCTTAACGTGATAAAAGGAATCCAGAACGCCGGAAACGTTCTAGTCCGCATCGACCCCCTAGACCTCGAATCGCTGCCTGAGTCGGTATTGGCACGCACCCAAGAGGCCTTCGGCAAGGGCGTCACCCCGCTGCAGTCGATCCATCAGATGCTGGGCGACGTGCGCCGCAACGGAGACACTGCAGTATTGCGTTACGCCAAACTTCTGGACGACTCGAACCTGGAAAATTTCCGGGTGACCGACGCCCAGATGGCCCAGGCCAGAAACTCGGTCAGCAACGAACTGCGAGAATCTTTGGAACTTGCCGCCCAGCGGGTACAGGATTTCCACCAAGCCACCATGCCCAGCGACTGGGTTGACCGAAAGAAGGGCCTGGGCGAGTTGGTTCGTCCTCTGGATCGGGTGGGCCTTTACGCCCCTGGCGGTAGTGCCGCTTACCCATCGACCGTATTGATGACAGCTGTGCCAGCCAGGGTGGCTGGCGTCCGGGAGGTCATTCTCTGCACGCCGCCCCAGCGGGGAGAGGCCCTGAATCCGGCAGTGATAGTCGCCGCTGAAATCGCCGGAGTGGACGCCTTGTATCAAGTGGGCGGAGTCCCGGCCATCGCAGCCATGGCCTACGGAACAGACTCGGTCCCCAAAGTAGACAAGATCTGCGGCCCCGGTAACATATTCGTTTCCTACGCTAAGAAATTGGTCCAGGGCTCTGTGGACATAGACGGTGTCTTCGGCCCAACCGAGACCATCGTGCTGGCCGACAATACCGCCAACGCCACCTTCTGCGCCGCAGACCTCATCGCACAGGCGGAACATGACCCGCTGGCCACGGCCATCTTGATCACCAACAGCCAAGAGTTGATTGACCAGGTGGAGTTGGAAGTTGACCGGATGATTAAAGAGCAGCCCCGAGGAGACGTGGCCAAAGCCGCGTTGGACCGCCAGGGCCAAGTGGTGCTGGTAGATTCGCTGGAAGAGGCCGTGGACTTGGTAAACCGCATCGCGCCCGAGCACCTGTGCCTGCTGCTGGATGACCCCTGGTCCTGGGTCGACAAGATAAAACACGCCGGCGGCTTGTTCCTGGGTGAGTTCTCGCCTGAAGTCATGGGCGACTATATCGCAGGCCCCAGTCATGTGATGCCCACCGGAGGCACCGCCAGGTTCGGTTCCGCGTTGAGTGTGCACCACTTCCTGCGCACTATGCCGGTGGTCGGTCTCAGCCCAGCCGAGTTCCAGAAACTAGGCAAGGCAGCGGTGCACATCGCCGACGCTGAAGGGCTTTCCGGCCACGCCAGTGCCATCCAAGTCAGGCTCGATTCCATCGGGAAAGGGGCCTAATATGACCAACAATAAAATGCCGCCCATGCTGCCCCACATAGAGGCTCTGGGGACCTACGAGGGCGTTGACCCCATGGAGGTCATGGCCGAGCGGTCCGGGATACCCTCGGAGAAGATCATCCGCCTGAACGGCAATGAGAACCCCTACGGGCCCTCGCCCAAGGTGGCCGCGGCCTTGGGCGACTATCCGAACTTCAACTACTATCCCGACCCAGGACAGCGCAACCTGCGCCAGGTCCTGTCGGGCTACTTGAACGTGGATCCGGAACGTATCGTTGCAGGCAACGGCAGCGACGAGTTGATTGACCTCCTGTTGCGCATGTACGTGGGCGTAGGCGACAACGTTATCATCCCCACACCGACCTTTGGCATGTATACATTCTCCACCGGAATCTGCGGCGGCGAGACCATCTCGGTGGAACGGGACAACTGGTTTGAAATCAACCTGGAAGCCATGAAGTCAGCCGTCACCACCAAGAGCAAAATCATCTTCCTGACCTCGCCCAACAACCCCACGGGGAACATCGTCCCTGAGGCCCAGACCCGCGCCTTGCTAGACACCGGATTGTTGGTGGTGATGGATGAGGCCTACTTCGAGTTCTGCGGCGAGACGGCCATCCCGCTGCTCTCCGAGTACCCCAATCTGGTGGTCCTGCGTACCTTCAGCAAATGGGCTGGGCTGGCGGGATTGCGCATTGGCGTGGCTGCCATGGACCCAGACCTGGCCGCCACCATGATGGCCATGAAGCCGCCCTACAACGTCAACCTGGCCGCCGAGGTGGCGCTGACCACGTCGCTGAAGGACACGCCGAGCCTGTTGGAACGCGTGGCCCAGATAGTGGAAGAACGGAGCCGGATGATGGAAAAACTGAAGCAGGTCCCCAGCCTGACGCCTTGGCCGTCCAGAGCCAATTTCATCCTTTGCGAGGTGCCCGACGGACGGGGAAAAGAGATATTTGAGGGCCTTTGCAGCAGGGGGATATTTCTGCGCTATTGGTCAAAGGGACGTTTGAAGAATTTCATCCGGACCAGCATCGGCCTACCCCATGAGACTGACGCGGTAGTAGAGGCATTTAGAGAGTTGTGTTCCTAAGGGAGAGATGTGATGCCACCGAGAAGATCGGCCGCTACTAAGGGGCGAACAGCAAATATAGAACGCAAGACGGGCGAGACCGAGATCTCGCTGACCTTAAACTTGGACGGCACCGGCGCCTATGACGTTGACACCGGCAACGGCTTTCTAGACCACATGGTTTCCCAGATATCTCGGCATGGGCTGATCGATATAAACCTGCGCGCTAAAGGGGATATCCACACCGGCTGGCACCACCTGGTGGAGGACGTGGCCATCACCCTGGGAAGGGCGTTCAATCAAGCCCTGGGAGACGCCCGAGGAATCAGGCGTATGGGTCACGCCATGGTGCCCTTGGATGAGACGCTGGCCATGGTGGCGTTGGACTGCAGCGGGCGCGGCTACGCCGTTATCGAAACGACCCTGGACGACGCCATGGTGGAGACCCTCCCCGGCGCGCTAGTGAAACACTTCTTCGAGTCATTCGCCTTGGAGGGAAAGATCAACCTCCACGCCAAAATCATCACCGGCGTCAGCCCTCACCACAAGGCCGAAGCTCTCTGCAAAGCCCTAGCCCGTTCCCTGCGCGACGCTCTGGAGCCAGACCCCCGTGTATCATCCCAAATTCCCAGCACCAAGGGGACGCTTAGCGGCTAGTCCGCGTGGCGACCCAGACGAAATAGTGTCCGCCGCCTCTCTTTCCGGTGCGAGCTCGTGCTTTGACTTCCTCTACCTTGAAGCCGGTTTTGAGTAGCCTTTTGGTAAACGCCGGGTCGGAGTCGGTGGACCAGATGGACAGGACTCCTTTCGGTCGTAGGGCGGCGAAGGATGATTCCAGGCCGTTGAAGCCATAGATCCATTCGTTGCCCTCTTGGGTCATTGCCTGTGGGCCGTTGTCGACGTCCAGTATGATGGCGTTAAAGCCGCCGTTGCCCGACTTAATCATCTGCGCGACGTCGGTCAACTCAATAGTGACCCGGTCGTCGTCGAGGGGATGATTGGCTAGGTGGCCGAGGAATTCCCGGTTCCACTGCAGAACGTCGGGCACTATCTCGGCTACGATGACTTCCGCGTCTGCTTTGAGTTCGTCCAAGGCCGCTCTCACCGTGTAGCCCAGGCCCAGACCACCTATGAGAACCCGGACATCCGGATGGTCAGTGAGCTTCTCACAAGCGAGTTTGGCCAGAAGCTCTTCGGAACCATGGGTTTGGCTGTTCATGAGCTCCTGATTATCCGCTTTTATCGAGAACTCATCGCCTCGTTGATACAGCCGAAGCTCAGCCCCGTTCCTGGGCGTTTTTGCTTTGCCGAGAAGCTTCCAAGGAATCATCTTTGCTCCTGTTGCATGATATTTGCGTGAGCAATAGTGTTTGGTTTTACCGGAACTGAAGCCCCTTCTTTACCTTCACTCGCTCGCTGGGGAAGGTATTTTACCCCTTTGGAGGCGCTTTGCTACGGGCGGCCCTTTCTGGCTATGAACTCTGGGAACGCATCTTCGACTCCGAAGCCTTTGACGATCTTGGTGAAGTCCTTCTCGTTCTGCCACATGCCTTCCAGGTTGGCGGTCATATCCTTCAGCAGTATCTCTTTGACGCCAATCACAGATGCCCGGTTGTTCTTGGCAATCAGGGTCGCCATCTCCATGGTCTTGGCTCGAAGCTCACTGGCTGGGACGACGTGGTTGAGCAAGCCGATCTGAAAGGCCTCTTCGGCCTCCACCACACGCGCCGTGAACAACAGTTCCTTAGCCTTGGGCCAGCCCACCTGGTTGGTCAAGGTCCAGGTGCAGTTGATGCGGCCGTAAGCCACGGCCAGGAACCGGAACTTGGTGTTCTCGCAGCCTACCCGTATGTCGAGGCAGGACGCCAGTACCGCGCCGCCGCCGTAGGCCAGCCCATTCATCATGCCGATGACCGGCTTGGGCGAGGCTGAGAGTTCGTACATCCAGCGGGAGTGTTCCTCTTGGCGGGCATCCCGCTCTTCTTCGCTGCGGTTGCGAGCGTCTTCCCGCTGCTCGTGGATGTCGCCTCCGGCCGAGAAGGCTTTGTTGCCGGTGCCGGTGATAACTATGCAGCCAATATTTACATCGGCGTTGGCCGCCACAACCGCATCGTGTAGCTCGGTGTTCACGACGTGGTTCATAGCGTTTAAGACCTCGGGCCGATTCATGGTGATGACCGCCACGCCTTCTTCATTCTCCACCAAGATTGTTTCGTAAGCCATTTTCCTCTCCATCTCCGACTTAGTCAGACTTGGCCTTCCTCTTTTTGAGGCACAACTGTCATTCTCAGGAGCACCAAAGGCCAACGAAGTATCTTCTAAGCATCACCTCGGCAGATCCTTCGTTTCGTTTAGTGTGACATATGAGATGCCAACACTGGCACCGGAAACTCTTACCTTAAGGAAGGACGAATTAGATTCGCTCGGGTTCCATCCCGATTCTACGGTTAGGGTGACGACCAGTCAATTTGGGCTGATCAAGCCCCTGCTTATGATAAACTCCCATCGATACTCAGGCGTAACTTGAAATACGGATTTATTCCCGGCTTACCTTGGAGGTAATTGCATTGGCTCAGACGATGAAGGCCGGCGACGCCGTCATTGAAATGCTGCGGCAGGAAGGGGTCTCCCACATGTTCGGTATTGTGGGCTCATCCTTCCTAGACATCCTAGACTCCATTTACGACCGGGACGACATCCAGTTCATCGGCGTCCGCCATGAGCAAGGCGCTGCCCTAATGGCTGATGGGTATAGTCGCATCTCCGGCGCACCCAGCGTTTGTCTGGTGACTAACGGCCCCGGGGTCCTGAACCTGACCTACGGCATAGGCTCCGCCTACGTAGCCCACTCCCCGGTGGTCGTGTTGGCGCCTTCAGCCTCCCGTGCCCACCAAAACCGCGACTCCACCCAGGAGTTCGACCAGGTGGCCCTCTTCAAGCCAATCACCAAGGCGGCCTTTGCCATCAATAAGATCGAGGTGCTGCCAGAAGCCCTGCGCCACGCCTTTCGGGTCGCCACCTCGGGAAAGATGGGTCCCGTAATGATCGACATACCCCGCGACCTGCTGCCCGGCGCGGAAATCGAACTGGACCTATTATCCCCCGACTCCTACCGCCCCGGCCAGACCCGTTCTAGGGGAGACCAAAGCCTGATCGACAAAGCCGCCACAGTGATGTCCGCCGCCCAACGCCCGGTCATCCTGGCTGGCGGAGGGGTGCAATGGAGCAACGCCGGCGACGAGGTCTGCCGCATGTCCGAACTGACCGGCGCCGCCATAGTCACGTCATACGGCCGCGCCGACGCCGTGCCCAACGACCACCCGAACTACCTGGGCCATCTGGGCCGCCTGGGTTCAACAGAGGGCATAGAGGCAGTGCGCCAAGCCGACACCATCCTAGCCGTGGGCACCAGACTCAGCCAGTCTACGACTTTTTACGACAACCGGTTCATCCCTGAGGACGCCAAGATCATCCAGATCGAAATTGACCCCCAGGAAATTGGACGCAACTATCCAGTGACCGTGGGCATCGAAGGCGATGCCAAAGCGGTGATGGAAGGCCTTCTGGAAAAAGTGCGAGACCGTGAGCCCCGGCCCAACCAGCAATGGGTTTCGGAGATCGGCGATTGGAACCACCGGAGAGCATCTCGGCTGCAAGACGAAGAGAAACTCTCCGGATTGCCGATAAAGCCACAGAGGGCCTACGCTGAACTCAGGAAGGTGATGCCCCGAGACGCCATTGTCGCCCTGGACGCCGGGCTGGCCCCAAACTACGGACAAGACCGGCTGAATTACTACGAGCCCCGGAGCTTGATAACTTCATTGGATCTGGGTGGACTGGGGTTCAGCTTCCCCGCGGCCATCGGCGCCAAGTTCGCCGCCCCAGACCGGCCTGTGATCAACTTCAACGGAGACGGGGGGTTCTTGTTCAACGCCCAGGAATTCTCCACGGCGGTGCAATACAATCTACCGCTAGTCACCGTAATAATGAACAACGGCATCTGGGGTTCGGAGAAGGCCTACCAACGTTACGCTTTCGATGAGCGCTACGTCGGCGCCGACGTCACCAACCCTCGCTTCGACAAGTACGCGGAAATCTTCGGCGGGGCCGGGTTCTACGTAGAACGGCCAGAGGACATCGGGAATGCCCTTCAAGAAGCTTTGAATTGCGATAAGCCCAGCATCATCGAGATACCCACCGACCCAGACGAGATGCCCCGGCCAGCCCGGTTGGCCGAGGTACAGGCACCGCCACGAGGATAAAATAAACCGCCTGTCTGCCGTTAGAGATAAACGAATGGAACAAGTTGTTCAGCCCGACGCTATAAACTTGGAAGACGATGCCGTGGTGATCCTCTGGGAAGACGCCCATCGCAGCCCCTTCCCCCACCGGTACCTGCGGCTGGCCTGTCCCTGCGCCAATTGCGTGGACGAGATGAGCGGCAAGCGTACTCTGGACCCGGACACGGTATCCAAGGACGTGAAGGCCCTGGACCAGATGCCCGTCGGGAAATACGGTGTGCAGTTCCTATGGAGCGACGCCCATTACACCGGAATATACACCTATAAAGTGTTGCGAGCGGCTTGCCCCTGTATCATCTGCGGCGAGGCTCGGGCCTCGGCCAAGAGTTCCAACGGCGGCTCGAACGGCAACCCCGACGCCGGTTAACCCGAGTCTTAAGCGGTCCGATTGTCTCTGTTGCGCATGGGTTTCTCCAGAGACGCTTTGAACTTGGGGGAAGTAAAGGTATTAGACTTGAAGGAGAAATTGGATAGTTGCCGTTCCGCAGGTTTGCCGCATTTTGCGCAGTTGGCCGGATCGCTGGACTGCGAAACCAATCGCATTACCTCAAAATCAAGGCTGCAATCGGCGCAGTAATACTCATAAATCGGCATGGGAACCTCCTGGCTCTCAGCTACATTTTACCGCCAACGCAAAACCGAAACAAATAATCCCTTTTCCAACAAGCGAAAGCGGGTATGGCGAACCAAAGACAAGGACGGAGTAATCATGGCTGACACCACAGACGTTGCGATTATCGGCGGCGGGGCGGCGGGCTGCGCCGTGGCCTACTACCTGGCCAAATCCGGTGTGAAGTCGACCATCATCGAGCGCCAAGGCTTGGGCAACCAGGCCTCCGGAAACGCCGCCGGTGGACTGAATCCGCTGACTGGCATCGGAATCCCTGGACCCTTGGCCGACTTTGGCTGGGAATGTTTCCAGCTTCACGCCGACCTGTACCAATTCCTGAAGGACGGATCCGGCATCGACTATCAACACCGCACTGTGGGCAAGATTGACCTTGCGTTGGAAGAGTCGGATATAGAAGGCCTGAAGGAGACTGCACGACGGATTGATGCGGTTGAAGGGTTCGAAGCCCATTGGCTGGAACCGAACGAGGTCGCCAAGCTTGAGCCTAGAATCGCTCCCGGGATCCTAGGCGGTACCTATGACTATGGAAACACAGGCGCAGACAGCCACAAATTAACCAACGCATTTGCGACGGCATCCGGGGCTACCATCCGAGAGGGGAATGTCCAGGGATTAGAAGGCAGCGGGGGTAAGATAGATCGCGTGATCTTGGACGACGGCGAGATATCATGCGGGCAGGTGGTGATGGCCATGGGGCCATGGTCGCGCCGGGCCGAGTCCTGGCTGGGAATCTACATTCCGGTGGATCCTCTCAAGGGGGAGATTCTCCGTCTGGCATTGGAAGGAGACCGGATCCGATACGATATCTCCGGCGGCGGCGCTTCGATCTACCCCAAGCTGGACGGCCTGAACTGGTGCGGCACCACAGAAGACTGGAAGGGCTTCGATCAGGAGCCGTCCCAAGAAGTAGCCCAGCTGATCCGCAAGCGCCTGGCACACATCTTCCCTGATTTAGTTGACGCCAAGTTGGCGAAACATACCGCCTGCCTGCGTCCGGTCACCCCCGACTGGCTGCCAATTTTAGGGCGGGCACCCGGTTGGGAGAACGTATACCTGGCTACCGGCGCAGGTAAGAAGGGTATCCTGCTGGCCCCCGGAATCGGCCATTCGATCGCCGACCTTATGACGACCGGTGAGACCACCCTCTCCGTTCAGGGCTACTCCCCGGAACGGTTTGCCACCCAGCTAGCCTAACGCAATCCGATGCCTAGAAACATACGCATAACAGCAGGCAGCGTGGTGGTTGACGCCGAGTTGAATGACACCGATACCGCCGCTGCAGTTTGGGACGCCCTGCCCATCCACGAAAACAGCAGCACCTGGGGAAATGAGATTTATTTCCGCATACTGGTGGACGCGGAGTTGGAAGACGGCCAAGAGGTAGTGGAGCTAGGCGATTTGGGATATTGGCCGCCGGGGCAAGCCTTCTGTCTGTTCTTCGGCCCCACTCCGGCCAGCCAGGGCGACGAAATCAGGCCTGCCAGCGAGGTCACAGTCATCGGCAAGATAACCGGCGACACTGAAGCCCTTAAAGGCGTATCATCTGGCATCACAGTTCTTATAGAAGCGGTTTAGCTTCCAAAGTGGGTTGTCAGGCTGGTGTCACCGGAAACGACTATCAGGCCATCGGCCATGGCTTTCTCTAGGTTGTAACGCCCGTAAACTAGCAGGACGAACGTCTGCGTATCGCACCCGAAGATGGCGTCTGGGCGCTTGTCGCTGGCTGACTCCATGTATGCCTTTTGGCCCCCTCCGGCCACAATATCATAGCTGCCCGGCACCGTGCCCGTCAGCTCGAACCTGAGCCGGGCTGACATGGGCATGCTCTCGCCCGGATCGAACAACCGCCCCACCACGAACACCGGAAACATTTCGATTATCGACGGCAGGCTCTCCGCAGACATCACGTGCGCCGTCTCCAGCCTGGACCGGATGTCCCACTCATGGACTATCAGTTCGGTAATTCGAAGGTTCAGGTAAGTCTCCACAGAGATAGTGCCGGCAGCGTGGTAGCAGAGTTTGTCTCGGTCCTCTTCCTCCACCTCGGCAAACACTTCGTCAAACCTCACCCGGCTGTCGTTATAAGCGGCCAGCAATTCGCCGCCCAAACTGGTCCTGAAATCGATGGCCACTTGAGCGTTGGCCCTCAGCCTAGCCACCATATCGCCTACCCCGGCCAGAGGCATTCCCTCAGGAGCAGAGCCGTCTCCTCCAAGCCCCCTGATGATGTTGGGTCCGAAACGGTCTACGGCCCCCGTCAGGTGGGCCACCACGTCCTGGACTTCCCATGCGTCGCAGGCACTTGGGGTCGACCAGGCTTCGGGTTTCAATGTCTTCAGGTATACCCCGATCCGGGCCGATTCATCTTTGACCAACTGGACCTTTTCCAATACCGAGCCCATACCGTTTCTCCTGTAGGAACGTTTGCCGTTATTCTGTAATCCTCTTTACGTTGGCGGTATTATAGTTGCCTTGCAGAGTTAATCAATCCGGCCCTGCGTAGGCCCGGATAAAACAGGAGGCGCACAGTGCCATTAGGTTGGGCGATCATTGGGGCGGGGATGCACCCGCATCAGAAGGTGGCGCCGGCCATCAGAATCACGCCAGATGCCGAGCTAATAGCAGTCTTGAGCCGGGACCAAGGGCGGGCTGACGCCTTTGCCGAGACTCACGGGGCTTTGGCCGGATATTCAAACATGGAAGACCTGTTGGCCGACTCCCGTATCGACGCCGTTTTCGTGGCCTCGCCCAACGCATCGCATGTGGGGCACACTTCCCAGGCCGCCAAGTCTGGGAAGCACGTGCTATCGGAGAAGCCCATGGCCACGTCGGTGGATGACGCCCTGGCCATGGTTCAAATATGCCAGGCCAGCGGAGTGAAGCTGGGACTCGGTTTTGAGCTGCGCTTTCATCCGGCCCACCTGCTGGCCCAAGACCTGGTGTCCCAGGGCAAGCTGGGGCGCGTCCGGCTGCTCCAAGGACACTGGGGCCGCGGCGAGAGGGGAGAGCCGGAGCACCAGCCACGATCCGGCCTACGCGGCTGGTGGGAGGACCCGGCGGCGATGGGCGGCGGGTCAGTGATCATGGGACTTGGCGTCCATGTGTTCGACTTAGTTCGCTACGTCATGGGACAGGAAATCACAGAGACCATGGCCATGACCGACGGCCAGACCGACGCTCAACCCTTGGAGCACATCGCCAGCATATCGCTGCGACTGGAGGACGGGACCATTGCCAACGTTAGTTGCGGCAGGATGCTACCCGACACCCTGAACAATTTCACGGTTTACGGTACCGACGGCCGATTCACCGGCACCGCCACCGTCTGGGAAGCCCGCATGGGCGCGGCTGAGGTGGTCAGCGAAACGGTCAACGAGACCGAGAACTATGAGTACGACTACCTGGCCAACTTCGTCGCCGAATTGTCCGACTTCCACGCCACATTGAAAGAAGACCGGGAACCCGCTGCCACCGGCACCGACGGACTGCGGTCAACGGAGATCAACTCGGCGGTCATCGAGTCGGCCAAAACGGGCCGTACGGTCAAGATTGAGCATCGGGCAGTGACATAGGCTAACTGAAGCGCATGGTTGACGGCCTGCATGCCCGTTGCTACGATTCCTACCCCTAACATAACGAAGAATTCGAGTGCTTTTTGATATGACTACTCCAGAGCCAACCCAGGCGCAGGGCGCATTGCGCGGCGTGCAGGTCTTGGATTTCGGCCAGTACATTCCCGGACCTCTGCTGGGCATGCTGCTTAGCGACCAAGGAGCCGACGTGATCAAGGTTGAGCGTCCCGGAGGGGACCCCGCCCGCAGCGAACCGGCTTTCGCCACCTGGAACCGGGGAAAGCGCTCGGTAGTCATCGATCTAAAAACGCCCGCGGGCCAAGCCTCCGCCCAAGCTTTGGCCAAAAAAGCAGATATTGTAATCGAGAACTACCGGCCCGGCGTTGCCGACCGCTTGGGCATCGGCCACGAAACCCTCTCTAAAGACAATCCAGGATTACTCTACGTTTCCATTCCAGGATTCGGCGAAGACAGCCCACACCGCAACGAACGCGGCTGGGAAGGCATCGTCTCCGCCACTACCGGGACTTACCAGCCTTACGATGAAACTAAAGAGCCATTGTTCCTGCCGTTGCCCACTGCCAGCACATTCGCCGCCATCGTTTCCTCTGTCTCAGTGACCATGGCTCTCGTTGCCCGGGACCGCACCGGCAAAGGCCAGCGCATCGAAGTGCCCATGCACAGCGCCATGTTCTCGGCCATCGGGCGGCACCTGGTCAAGTTGTATGACATTGACCCGCCCGATCTCTTCGCTTGGCCGCGTAACATCATGGCCCATCAGTACCAGTGCGCCGACGGCCGCTACATTCAATCGCAGGGGATGTACCAAGTGTTTGTTGGCTCATTAATGACCGCTGCGGGACGCCCGGAATGGATCGAGGAATTAGAAAATCTCTACGGCGTAGAAGTTTCACAGGAGACCATCGCCTTGTGGAAAGACCGCTTCGAGAAGATGTTTTTGGAGCGGACTGCCAAGGAATGGGAGGACGACATCGCCGCGGCGAGGGGGGTCGGCACAGTCTGCAAAACCATCGACGAATGGCTGGTCCATCCCCATGCCCTCGAGAGTAATATGGTCTCTGAGATCGATGACGCCCGATACGGCCGCATGAAGCAACCCGGCGTCCAGGTACGGCTGCGCGGTACACCAGGAGCGATCCAGGGCCGGGCTCCTATTTTGGGAGAGCATACTGCGGAGATCTTGGCCGAAGCGAACGCTCCGGGACGAGCGGTAACATTCCAGGACAGCGGGGAAAACATCATGGGCGCCCTCGAAGGGATCCGGGTGCTGGACCTGTGCATCGTCCTGGCCGGACCCACCTGCGGCCGCACACTGGGCGAGTTCGGTGCGGAG
>UINC01000811.1_pt1 | contig 13059 bp, 14 predicted proteins | sample 5385821 | NCBI WGS metagenome assembly UINC01 (sample SAMEA4666929, study PRJEB26691) | marine metagenome | isolation source: Pacific Ocean | place: Pacific Ocean | collected 2011-10-13 | reverse complement strand
CCTCTTTCCCACCCGCAGAGGGGCTCACATGACCCGCCAAGCGTTCTGGCAACTAATTAAGCGCTATTCTGTTAAAGCAGGTATTACTAAGAGGCTTTCTCCGCATACGGTTCGCCATGCTTTTGCCACTCACCTTTTAAACAATGGGGCCGACTTGAGAGTAGTGCAACTCTTGCTTGGCCATAGCGATGTATCGACCACGCAGATTTATACGCATATAGCTCAGGAGCGGATGAAACAGCTGCACAGCATACATCACCCCCGAGGTTAGGCCCGCTTAGACGCCCGCTTAGATATTTCTTCTGTTAGAATGATTTGCAAGCTAAGAACTTCGGGCTGTCTACCCCTCAATGGTAGGTAGTGGTAAAGCAGGGGGGCGTGCTGTGAAAGCAGTTTATTTGGTTTCAAGTTTTTTTTCTGGAGTCTTTTTATTTCTGGCAGCGATTGGTATAGCACAGGAAAGTTCGCAGATCACTAAAGAAGAACTTGCAACAAAGCTTTCAGGGGTTGAAGCAAATGACATTTACGATTCCGTTGTTCCGGGGATGTACGAAGTTGCAGTGGGTTCCAGCGTAGCATATGTCACCATCGATGGCCGTTATCTTTTGCAGGGCGATCTTTTTGATCTCAGTAATAGTGTGAACCTGACCGAAGGTCGGAGGTCTCAGGCCCGTATTTCCGTTCTGGAGGGTGTTGATAGCGACAGCATGATAATTTTTAGCCCTGATTCGGGTGATATAAAACATACTATAACGATGTTCACAGATATCGATTGCGGTTATTGCCGTCAATTTCACCGTGACATTGATAAAGTCAATGCGCTCGGAATAGAGGTCCGCTACTTGTTCTATCCAAGAACGGGACCTGATACTGAATCTTGGGCTAAAGCAGATAAAGTTTGGTGTGCAGCAGACCGGGTTGACGCCTTTAATGTGGCACAGCTCGGTGGCCCGGTACCTAATCAATCGTGTGAGACCACTCCCGTAAATAGGCATTGGGATCTTGGTCACCTAGTAGGCGTGCGTGGAACGCCTGCGATCTATACTAAGACAGGAATCCAAGTAGGTGGTTATATGCCTCCAGATGCCCTGTTGTCGAAACTCGACTCTTTGTCAAAATAGGTGGACAAACTTTCTTTCCTAGGCTCACCGTCGCTGCCTGGTAGTGTGCTCTGCTTTCGTATGACCAAAATTTTAAAAAAAGGAATCGCATTATGGCAAAGCGAACATTGATTTTTTTCGGACTATTATTTGCTGCAATGCCCCTAGTGGCACAACTCCCGGTCACATCTGCGCCCGATCAGGAGGCGCTTTTGCAAAGTGACGACCCTCAACTGGCACACAACAAGCGGTTTGTTTACGATTTTTGGCGTGAAGTGTTAGAAGGACGTCATGTCGAACTAGCGGAAAAATATATGTCGGAGGGTTACATTCAGCACAATCCAAATGTACCCACTGGTCGTGCGGCCTTCGTAGGTTTTTTCGGAAGATTAGAGCCTCTTCCGATAGTACCTGAGATAAAGGGTCAGGTCGTTTCGATTACGGCTGAAGGTGACTTAGTCACGTTGGCATTTGTGAGGGAGTATCCACATCCAGATGATGAAACCAAAACGTACACGACGACCTGGTTTGATATGTTTCGGCTTGAGGATGGCAAGATCGCTGAACATTGGGATAGCGCGAAGATAGAACGGTAGGCTATTGAAAAACAGCCCCATCCTTTGGATTATGAAGTGATCCCGTGAAGTATCAAATTTACGGAAAAAAACGAATATGGACCAGTCCCTAAATAGACGTCGGTTTCTTAGTGGTAGTGCACTGATTGCGTTAGGGTCTTATTGCACCAGAATTTTTTCTCAAGGGACTCAGACTCCAAAAAGTGGTTTTGGGCCAATGTCGACAGCCGAAAATGTAACAGAAGATATTGATTTGACGGGAAAGACCGCCTTGGTTACGGGATGCAACTCTGGGATCGGTTACGAGACCATGCGAGTTTTAGCACTCAGGGGTGCCCACGTTATTGGAACAGCGCGTACCCTGGAGAAGGGGGAAATGGCCTGCGAGAGCGTGAAAGGTCGGGCGACCCCGGTTTTGCTGGAGCTTACGGATTTCGATTCTGTTGTGGCTTGTGCAGAGCAAGTTCGCAACATGAACGTACCTCTCGATATGTTGATCTGCAATGCCGGCGTGTTGTTCAGGGATCTGCGACAGGTTAGGGGCCTGGAGATGCAGTTCGTTGTTAACCACCTAGGCCATTTCATACTGGTGAACCGACTATTGGATCGGACCACCATTGCGGCCGAAGGAAGAATTGTCGTAGTGGGTAGTGCAGCTCACCGTAGTGCCCCCCAAGGCGGTATCCAATTTGAAAATCTTTCGGGCGAGGGGTGGTCGGCAGGTGCTTATGGCCACTCAAAACTGGCAAATGGACTTTTCTCACTGGAGCTAGCAAGGAAATTAGAGGGTACAAACGCTACTTCTAACTCTTTGCATCCTGGTGGTGTCCAGACCAATATAACTCGCAATTTGGCGAGCGGCACGGGGGCCTTTCGGCTTCCGAAGACAGTCGAGCAAGGCGCAGCTACAACTTGCTATGTAGCTGCTAGTTCCGACCTAAGTGGTGTCAGCGGCCTTTACTTTGCAGACTGCAATGTAGTGCAGCCCGGTGGTTACATGGAAGATGCCGCCATGGCCGCTCAATTGTGGGAGGTATCTGAGGACCTTACCAGGTCCTATTTGGATTGATAGATGGAGATATTTCCAGGAGCGATTAAAGCGAGCTTTATGTTCCTGGTGCTGTTCTCGGTTGTTCCTGTGGCAGAGAGTCAGCGATGGCAGCAGGATGAGGGCACAATACCAGAGGCTGAATTCCACATGGGTCGGTTGATCTACTCGACCCGGGGCTACGGTAGGATGTGGAGGCCATGGTGGGCTATCGATTACCCGGAGGCGGAATATCATATTACACAGGGATTGAAGCGCCTGACTTTACTAGATGTTTCAGATGATAGTCGGCATCTAGAAATTACGGATGATCGGATTTTTGATCACCCTTGGTTATTTGCTCAACAGGTTGGGCATTGGCACCTCTCAGATCTAGAAACCCTGAGGCTCAGGGAATATCTTCTTCGGGGTGGGTTTCTGGTAGCTGATGATTTTCACGGTACCTACGAGTACGCAGTTTTTATGGATGTTATTGGGCGTGTTTTTCCGGACCGTCCGGTTATAGATATTCCTGAAAGCGATGCGCTTCTGCATGTGCTTTACGATTTAAACCAGAGAACGCAAATTCCCGGGCGCCGACATTTATGGCAAGGCACGGCGCATATGGAGGGACCGCCAAGATGGCAGGGTGTTTATGATGACGAGGGTCGGCTGCTAGTCGCGATCAATTTCAACATGGACATGGGGGATGCGTGGGAGCATGCCGACGACCCTAGTTATCCGGAGCCTATGACCGCCCTAGCCTATAGATTTGGGATCAATTATATTATTTATGCAATGACCCACTAACTAGTGGAAGCGGGATTTTCCTGCTCTATTACTTCCACCAGGAGAGTCAGTCCGGTTCGCGATAAAATTCTGACCGAGTCCCCCGGCTCAAGTTCCGCGGGACCTTTGTAATACGCCTTCCATTGTTCACCTCGCACTAGCACCGTACCCGTTGCGCTTCCACAGAACCCCCCCGTTACTTTTCCAAGCACATGAGATGTTTCTCCGATCGAGAGTGTTATTTTGGTTGGTGCAAACCGTTGCATCAAGAGGACTGTGGCGATGTCTCCTATAATTATTATCAACAAAGCGCCTATGATTGCAGTTGGTTCCAGCAGGCGATCTAGCCACCATAAGGCCCATGCGGCGAGTGCGGCAAAAAAAATAGTTTCGGTTCCAAGCAAAAGCCACATTTCTCGTTTGGATAAAACCATTTCTATTCTCAGGGCTGATTTCTATGGTCTGTTAATTTCCAAAAAGAAGGTTACAGATAATTATTGCAAAGTAGTGGGCGACTCTGTTTCAGTCAATCGGGGGGTCATTCCAATGAGGTGCACGTTTTTCTAGAAAGGCAGAAATACCTTCCGCAGACTCGGCTGTACTTGCACCTTTGCTCATGATTTCAGTCGCCTGCTCATACGCTTGTTCCAGCGTTAGATCAACCTGACTATAAAAACTTTTCTTACCTCTTTGCACGGTCTTCATAGACTTCGCAGTAATTTTTTTTGCGAGCTTGTGAACGGCTTCGTCAAGCTCCTCCAGTAGGACTACCGTGTTGATAAGACCAATGCGTTGTGCCATTTCGGCATCGATCATTTCACCTGTAAGAAGCATTTCCATGGCGTGTTTAGCTGAAACGTTGCGTGAAACTGCAACCTGCGGTGTATGACACCATAAACCTATATTAACCCCCGGGGTTGCAAAGCGTGCCTCAGATGATGCAACAGCAAGATCACAGGAAGCGACCAGCTGACAGCCGGCCGCGGTAGCTGGGCCATGGATTTTGGCGATTACGGGCTTTGAAAGACGTACAAGGGATACCATGACTTGGCTGCAGTTCCTAAACAGTTGTTTGCGGGATTCAGTAGTAGCTGATCGGATTTCTGTCAAGTCATGTCCGGAACAAAAGGCTGGACCGGATCCCTGAATCACAACGACGCGAACAGTGTTGTCTTGGTCAAGCTCATCGAGAGCTTCCTGTAGCAAGTTGATCATGCGGCCCGATAAAGCATTGCGTTTTTCCGGTTGGTTTAGAGTGAGGGTAGCAACACCCTGAAAGGTATCCCGGATCAATAATGTTTTTCCTGCGGTCGATTTTGAGATTGCCATGGCGCGGTACCCAGACGCTGAAAAAATGCCAAGTGTCATCTTAAGCTCGTATCGCTATTCGTGCCATCGTAGAATCAGCATACTATTGACACTAACAGTCGTTAACGGATGGTAATGGTTATGTCGAGGCAAATTAGTTTAGTTTGCTTTTCTGTCCTCTGGATTGGGTCGGTTTGTCAGAGTTTTTCGCAAACTTCGGAAGAGGCAGCAGGAAGTCTTTTGCTGGTCAACGGCAGGATTTTGACCATGATTGGGGATGATGTCCTCATGGGTAATGTGTTGATGAATCGTGGACGCATTACTGTTGTGGGTGATGAAGTAGGCGCGATCCCTCCTGGTACCGAGATTATTGACTTAGATGGGCGGATGGTCATTCCGGGACTGATTGATTCGCACGTGCATTTTGTAAGAGCAGGACTCAGGCCCGGGCACGACATGCGATCCATCGAAGCGGCTCGTTCCATAGCCGGATTTCAGACTGCACTCACGCAGAAAGCTGCTAGTCTACCCGAGGGAGAATTGATTACTGCTATCGGTGGTTGGAGTCCGGTGCAATTTGCAGAAAATCGTTTTCCAACACTTGCTGAGCTGGACGCCGCAGCTCCTGATCATCCTGTCTATATTCATTTGCGTGCCTACGGACCGGCGGTGACAAATACTTTGGCGCGGCGTTTATTGCAAGATGGGGGCATCAACGTGGGAGAGGACGGCATGATTAATACTCGCGATGATGCGATTGCCGCCTACGACTACTTAAAGAGTCATCAAACAGACCAGAATCGCCAGAGGAACACCCGCGACCTGATGCGTTATGTGAACAGCCTTGGTCTTACCATGGTCATCGACGCTGCAGGTACCAATCGTCCTGGGGCTCAGCTCTTGGTTCCGGAGAGAGACTATCAGTCCGTGCTTGCATTGTGGAAGCAACAAGAGATGACTGTCCGGGTTCGCTTGATGTTTATGAGTTGGGATCTGAATGTCGGAGATGGATCTGGTGACTCGGATGTGGAGCAGCGTGTCAGGAATTCATTTATGGGTTTCGGAGATGACATGTTCAGGGTAGCCGGGCTCGGAGAGCATACGGTGAATGATTCCATGAGTTCGTCTTTTTATGCTGCAACCTCCTTGGCGGCGCGCACAGGATGGTTGCTGCAAGAGCACTCGGGGACCGCAGAAGAAAATGATGCACATATCCTGGCATTTGAAGCTGCCAACGACATTGCGCCCATCTCCGGTTTGCACTGGTCTCTAACCCATGTACACGAAATCAACACCGAGATCATTGAACGGCTAAAAGCTCTGGGTGCCGGTGTTACGGTGCAAAATCAACGTTTTTATAGCACCAATTCTAACCGAGCCGGACCGCCATTCCGGCTAATTGTAGACAGCGGTATCCCAGTGGGTGCAGGCACCGATAGCACGGTCGGTCATCCTATGAATCCTTGGTATTCGCTTTACTATATGGTTACTGGCAAGAATGTCTTGGGGCAATCAATCAACGCTGACCAAAAAATTACCCGGCTTGAGGCCCTGAGACTTTATACGGGTGGAAGCGCTTGGTTTTCTCATGATGAGGACGTCCTCGGCTCCATCGAGGTGGGCAAGCTTGCCGATCTTGTCGTCTTAAGTGATGATTATCTTGCTGTGCCAGAAGAGCAGATTCTTAATCTCTCCTCTGTACTGACCGTTGTCGGTGGGAAGATAGTGTACAGGGAACTTTGAAATAGCTGAGTATGAAAACAAACAAAATAGTAGGTTTCGTGACCAGCTTGCTCACCGTAGCGGTTTTTGTTTCAGCTCACACCCAGGAGTCGGAGGAGGTTCTTGAGCGTATTCGCAGTGCGCGGACAATAGCCGGCTCGCAATGGGCAGTTGCTGCTGATTATTTCTGCAAAAAAGGTGCAGTGACGCCGAATCAAAACGCCGACCCGGTACTTGAGCCAATGAAGATTTTTGACAACCTCTATTTCATCGGCCGAACGGGAACTGTGGTGTACGCAATTACCACGCCCAACGGGATTATCCTCATTGATTCTGGCTATATTGATGACCTCGAAACGGTACTTATGCCAGGGATGGATCACCTTGGTTTGGATCCAGCTCGTATTGAGTACGTGATTATTGCTCACGGTCACGCTGATCATTTTGGTGGTGCGGCTTATCTTCAGGAACAATACGGAGCACGAATCGTTATGGGAGCATCGGATTGGGATCTTTTAGAGCGGGCATCTGTCGAGGGGTCTTTGTCTGTTCCGGCCCCGGATCGTGACCTGATAGCAATGGACGGGGGTTCAATCAGCTTAGGTGGTGTGGAGGTAACGACGATTTTTATACCAGGTCACACGCCGGGCTCATTAGGTTTAATTTTTCCCGTGAAAGACGGAGAGATCACTCACAGGGCTGCGCTATTCGGCGGCACCATATTAAATCCGACACGGATCACCAATGAAGGCTTGAAGCAGTACAGAGATTCAATCGAGAATTTTTCCCAGTATGCTTGGGACATGAAAGTGGACGTCGAAATACAGAACCATCCCCTCTACGATGAAATGCAAAATAAGATATCCCTGCTCAAAACCAGAGGTACAGGGGGGGGCCGACATCCGTTTGTAGTCGGGCAGGAAGCCTATCAAAATTTTCTAGATGTAATGTCTGAATGTACGAGGGTGGAACAGGCACGCCGTGCAGCGCGTTAGAGGATATAACATGATTCTTGTTGTTACGTTTTTTTCCCTATTGGTTGTTTCTTGGGATGCGTTTCCACAGTCTTTTGTTGTGACGAATGCGCGTGTATTCGATGGCAAAATGGTTTACACCAATATGGATGTGGTCGTAAGAGATGGTCGTATTGCTTCCCTTGGTAGCTCCTCGGCCTCAGAGGATATACCCCATATAAATGCGGCAGGCGAAACTTTGCTTCCGGGCCTGATTGATGCCCATACTCATACGCAGGAAATTGGTCAGTTAGAAGAGTCGTTAAGATTTGGAATCACGACCGTGCTCGATATGGGGACGTTTCCCCCGTATGAGATTCCCTTGCGAGAAGCTGCAGCAACTCGGGTTGACGTTGCCGATTTCCGGTCCGCCGGAATATTAGCGACAGCGCCGGGTGGGCATGGAACGGAATTTGGTATTGAGATTCCCACAGTGGCTGGGGTAGAGGAGGCAGTCGATTTTGTAAGAAAAAGAAGTCAGGAAAATGTTGATTATCTGAAGATTGTAATGAATGGCGTGAGGGCAGCGCGGAATGGGATGCCGACATTGGGCGAGGATACGGTGCGCGCCTTGGTGAATTCTGGGCATGAAGCGGGCCTAATGGTTTTGGCCCACGTTGAAAGTCAAGGGGATGTTCGCCTCGCTATTTCCGCTGGTGTAGACGGGTTAGTTCATCACTGGCGCGATTCTGGTGCCCAACCCGAGCTAGCGGGGCTTCTGGCAGCAAACAACGTGTTCGTTATGCCAACACTCACCGCAATAGATGGCCTGCTGGGCTTAGGGCCACAGGCTTTACTCCAGGACGAGCGTGTCTTCCCTTACCTGTCTGATTTGGCCTACAGGGAACTCACTAAAGAGCTGCCGACACCCCCGCCAGGCATAAGCACCACAATTGCAAATCAGGCCACAACCAGCCTCATCAGAGCAGGCGTTCAATTGCTTGCGGGTTCGGACGCGTTCACTGGGAATCCCCGCATCGTTCATGGCGCGAGTCTGCACCGCCTGCTGGAACTGTTTGTAGACGCAGGACTCTCGCCCACTGAGGCACTGCGTACAGCCACCTCCAATGTTGCGGAGGCTTTCGATTTGTCAGATAGAGGTAGGATCCAACCCGGTTTTCGTGCAGATCTTGTTCTTGTGCGGGGGGATCCCACTGAGGATATTACGGTAACGCGGGATATCCTGAGAGTGTGGAAGGCAGGCGTAGAACTGCAACGGCAATCATTTTGAGGACATTGACGATGACACCAAAATATTTCTCCATTATTGCAATTTTAGTACTAACGTCTGGAAATGGGGCTGCTCAGGATGCCCGTAGTGTCCTGATGGCAGCCGCCAGAACCATGGGCGCGACCAATCTTAAAACCATCCAGTTTTCTGGTGCCGGCTGGTTTGCCAATGTGGGGCAGAGTTACGGATTGAGCGATGATTGGCCAAGGTTCGAGGTCACCAATTACACAAGAACAATTGACTATGGCTCTGGATCATCTCGGGAGGAGCTGGTACGAAGGCGTGGTAGGTATCCGGAGCGTGGCGGCGGGTTACCGTTTCAAGGTGAACAGAGGATTGTGGAGTTACTCAGCGGTGGTTACGCGTGGAACTTGCAGGGTGACGCACCAGTCGCCCAAATGCGGCCTTATTTAGATGGTGTTTCCGTTGCTGATTTTCGTCACCTTGACATACTTCTAACGCCCCATGGATTTCTCGGAGCGGCTCTAAAAAATGAGTCTGTAGCGACAACGTTTACCATAGCTGGCTCCTCCAACGGCGGCCTGACACAGGGAGGAAGAAAGGCGACGATTGTTTCTTTTATGGCTCTCGGAAAATACAGAATTAACGGAACCATTAATGATCAAAATCTTGTGGAAATTGTGAGTACTTGGATTCCCAATCCCGTGTACGGAGATATGTTGTTTGAGCAACGTTATACCCAGTACAAGGATTTTGGGGGCGTAATGTTTCCTACTGTGGTACACGAACATCAGGGTGACCCGGTACTCAACCCCGCCCACAATTCAATGGAAATTAGGGTAACTGACGTTGAGGTAAACCTGGCTGTCCCGTCAATGACAGTACCAGATGAGGTTCGCAATGCGGTGCCGCCAATGGTTCGCGTAGAAAGCCGGGAACTTTCAGACGGCATTTGGTGGGTTACTGGTGGATCCCATCATAGCGTGGTTGTTGAGTTCAATGACTTTGTAACCGTGATTGAAGCTCCACTCAACGAAGATCGTTCTTTGGCGGTGATCGGGGAGGTAACCCGATTGTTTCCCAGTAAGCCTATTCGCTATCTTGTTAACACACATCACCACTTTGATCATTCGGGTGGACTGCGTACATATCTATCCCAGGGTGCCACAATTGTTACCCACCAGGGCAATCGTGATTTCTATCAAGAGGTTATGTTTCATCCGGGACTGCGCTCCTTGAATCCGGACCGTCTGGCTATGTTCTATCCAATGTTTGCAACAAGCCGGCGGCCAGCTCCAATTGAAACCATCAACCAGAAATACGTGGTGAGTGACGGCGTACGGGTCATGGAAATTTACCCGATTCAGGGCCTAAGTCACGCACAGAACATGGTGATTACTTATCTCCCAAAAGAGAAAATTCTTGTGAATGCAGATCTTTACTCTCCACCACCACCAGGTGCGCCGGCCATGAGTAATCCAGATCCAAGGATGATCACGCTGGCCCAAAACATTGACCGGTTGGGGATAGAAGTAGATATGCACGTACCCATTCACGGATCTATTGAAAGTCATGATGTCTTTCTAGAGTTGGTTAACAGATAGCGAAGAAATAACTCCTAATTGACCTTTCGATGCCTTTGGAGTCTTTGCTATGGCTGATTGAGAGGCAGGGAGCTACGGTTGATCTGTGGTGCCGGGAGAGAGACTTGAACTCTCACTCTGTTGCCAGAACCGGATTTTGAGTCCGGCGCGTCTACCAATTCCGCCATCCCGGCAGTTAGGGATGCGTTAGTATAAGGCAAGAAATTGTTTCCATATCTGAAAGGTATGCGACCTTTTTGATTTTGAGAGTATCTATAAAGGCATAGATCATGAAAAACTGGATGCCACAAGTGGATCCTGCAGTCGTGGCGGGTACCCAACAGGGAGATGCCGAGGCTCAAGCGCGTCTCTATGAGGTATTTGCGCCCATGGTGTACACAGTAGCCCGGAGAATATTGGCCTCAGCGGTTACAGCAGAAGATGTCCTCCAGGAGACTTTCGTTGAGGTGCTTCAAAAGGCAGGGAGTTTTCGGGGTGAGTCGGAGATTGGCTTTTGGATCAGGCGGATTGCAGTGAACAAATGCCTGCAACACCTACGCTCAGGCTGGTCGTCTAGGCAGGTAGATGCCGATCTGTCGGCACAAAGGTGCCCCAGCGTCAGAGGGGACCAAATTGAACAGCAGATGGTTTTGGAGGGCGCTCTCGCCGAACTTTCTGAAACGGCCAGGGCAGTAGTCTGGCTACACGATGTGGAGGGCTACACACACAAGGAGATTGCTCGAATGATGGGTCATACCCCCAGCTTTTCAAAGTCCCGGCTGGCCCGGGCCCATAAACGTTTGCGGGCACTCCTGGAAGATGATTTTACTGAGAATGGAATTTTACTGAGAATGGAAAAATAGTATGCGAACCTGCACTGAAGACCTCTTAACAATACGCGATGGTGAGCCCGTAGATGCTGATGTGCATTCACAGGTATTGGCTGATCCTGAGTCCTTAGAAGAGCTTGAACGGCTAAGGGCTGTTCGGAAGGCACTACAGGAGCTGCCCGAGTTGCAGCCGCCACCGGAGGTGTGGACGAAAATTCTCACTGAAGTACAGCGGGATGATCGTATAGGACCCAAATTATTGCGGCATTGGTCGCTCGGCTCAGCTATAGCAGCCGGCGTTGCGATGTTGGCCTTTATATTAATTCCAACGGATCCCGAGATACCTGTGCAAATGGAACCCGGACTGGTTGTGGCAGTGCCGGAAGGGGATGGCGGTGGGCTGGATGCAGTCCCAGCAGAAGAGTTTGGTTACGCTTTGCTAGCTGCTGAGTCGGCGCAATTGGAGCGGGAACTGAATAGCATTGAATATCAGCCGAGTCTCACAAGTGCAGATACAGCTACTATCGTTGTGGTTCTAGAGGATCGGATCGGTTACGTTGATGAACAACTGACCTATGCATCGGCAAATGGCATAGATTCGCGGCAAACGGAAATATTATGGAGGGAGCGGGTTGATCTCATGAACACACTGGTCGATGTGCGTTATGCGCAGTTCCAGCAGGCTGGGTTTTAAATTGAGGGCGAGAACATGAAAAGTTTTTCTTTTGGCTTATCGGCATTAGTAATGGTGGGAACATTGCTCGTAACGGGTATCGCTTCGAGCCAACAGTCGTCAGAGCCAAACACCGAGGGCGAGTCCATCCAAGTGCAGTTGATTAGGGCTAGGGAACGAATGGGTGAGGCTGCCGAAGAGTTTCGTCGCCTGGTGGGTGCCGCAGGAATCAGCCGGGCTAGAGACGCCATGATCGGTGTCGGCATCGAAGATGCGGAGGATGGCGCACGGGTGGTGGGTGTGAGTCCCGGGGGTCCGGCGGACGAGAGTGGCGTGAGTGTTGGCGACGTGATCCTCTCCTTGGATGGTATATCTTTGGTCGGCAGTGGTACTGGATCCCCTTCCCGGACTTTGACGGAACGGGTGAGGGCAGTGCAGCCTGGAGACACTGTGCAGTTAACCCTTCAGCGGGACGGGAGCGAGCTTGAAATGGAATTAGTAGCCGCACCTAGGGCGTTCTTCAGTGAGAATCGGCCGCCGAGAAATGGAGGCCGTGCGGCGCCGACTCGGCAGAGCCCTCCTTCCAGAGGACTTAGTTTTGGGGGGGCGGACCGAGACAGGGACCGAGACAGGGAATGGCGTCGATCAGGACCTCCGCCTTCAGGGGGGCGTTGGCGGGGCATGGAATTGGTGGAGCTAACACCCGCGCTGAGCACCTACTTTGACACCGAACAAGGGATCCTTGTAGTGAGGGCCCCACGTAATGACACGCTTGAGTTGATCGATGGCGACGTCATTTTGGAGATCAATGGCCGCGTACCTACGAGTACCGAGCATGCCATGCGCATTTTCGGCAGCTTTGATGCAGGAGAGAGCCTGGCATTGCGTATCATGCGCGACGGCCGGCAAGAAACCTTGGAAATAGAGTTTCAGGCACCTCTGCGTCGTCGTTAATGATGTCCTTGAGAGAGACCTGAACTCTCACTCTGTTGCCAGAACCGGATTTTGAGTCCGGCGCGTCTGCCAATTCCGCCATCCCGGCAGCTAGGGATGCGTTAGTGTAAGGCAAGAAATTGTTTCCATATCTGAAAGGTATACGACCTTTTTGGTTTTAAGAGTACCTATAAAGGTATAGATCATGGGAAACCAGAGAGGCAAAAGATGCTTTTTTCTATCAAAGTCGTATTGGTGGGCTTGATTGTTTTTGTTTTGAATGCCTGCGGCGGTGGAGGGGGAGGTGCTTCTTT
>UINC01000806.1_pt1 | contig 13076 bp, 8 predicted proteins | sample 5385821 | NCBI WGS metagenome assembly UINC01 (sample SAMEA4666929, study PRJEB26691) | marine metagenome | isolation source: Pacific Ocean | place: Pacific Ocean | collected 2011-10-13 | reverse complement strand
TTCTTACAATTGTATCTACACCGTCAATGTAAAGCCAGTATGCCAGTAAAAACAAACCAACAACCCGCAAATGCCGAATTTCCTTTAGAGTATCTAATAACTGTTTCCAGCCCAAGACGACAGCAGACACAAATCCCACATCTTCATAGATCACAGGCTCTTTTACCCAGAGCGCAACAGGAATGGAAAAGATCGCCCACCAGACTGCAACGGTAACAAATGACAAACGAATAGCCGTTGCACCGTTCGGAATACCAAAGATTTCCGGCTGGAGATACATCACCACATTAATTAAGAAAAGTATTCCCCCACCGACATAGCCCAGAGCAAAACCCAGAGAGGACACATAATCAACTTTTTCTTCAGGTGCAATTCCTGGCAAAAGAGAGTCGTAAAAAAGGTTGCTACCGGAGAATCCGACTGTGGCCAAAACATACAACAATACTGCCATCTGCCAGAAACCTTGAGCCACCATCCATAGTCCACCCGTCATCACGATACCCAGAAAGGCAAAAATAATAAGAAATTTTTTCTTTGAAGTGCCTTGATCCGCAATGGCCCCCAGAAATGGGGCTAGCATTGCTACAATTATGGATGCAATAGAGTTAGCCATTCCAAGATAAAACGTACTTTCGGATGGATTACCAGGATTAGCCCAATACGCTTTGAAGAAAAGAGGAAAAAAACCTGCCATGACGGTGGTGGCAAAAGCGGAGTTTGCCCAATCGTACATGGCCCAACCCCAAATTGCTTTGCGTTCTTGTGGCATTTTTTCCTTAAGTTAGTTGGCTTCAGAAGGCTCAGGTGACTCAAGGTTTTCTTTAACTCTTTGCTGAATCAGCTTTGAAATCTCAAGTGCTTCATCGTTTGTCATTTCAATGGCTGTAACTTGGTGCATCCTGCCCTCAACTGACTTGAGAGCCAGCAAAACCCCGGTGGGACATGTCCCAACTTCCAACTCCATTTTAGCCATGATTTAACTCCTAGATTTTTTTTAAAATAAATTGCAATCGTTAAAAGTACAAAATCGTAAAATACTCACCAAAGAGTACACAAAGTAAATCCTAAAAAAACAGTTCACGGTAATCCCAGTGCTATCTCAGGCTGATTGAAAATATCGGTTTTTCTTACTATTTTCAAAACCATCATAAAAAAGGATTAAATGCTCCGTGGATTCTGACTAGATTATTGTTTATTTACAAGCTGAAACGAAAGTATATCTCAATTCTTTGAGAAATTTGTCCGATTCTGTTAAAGTTGTTATTATGATTAACCTCATCTCTACAGCAGGAAAAAAGCCAATTCATGGAAAACATCTTTTATCTGCTTTCTGCCCATACGTCCTGCATTGAGGGCATCTGTCTGTCTAAAAAAAACAATAATGTCTTCATTACAAAGGACAGCGTCGGTTTTTCTACAGAAAGAAGTGTAGATACAGTAGAAACATCTAGAACAGAAACTGAGCAATGGGCAGCAAAGATTGGAGAGTTTTTAGATCAGCAGCAATGGCGGGATCATGCAATTGCATTTCTGCTACCTGCTGAAGATGTGACATTCCGCAAACTTACTTTTCCCTTTCAAGAACGAAAAAAAGTTGAGCAGGCACTGCCCTTTGAACTTGAGGAAGAATTGATGGGTGACTTGGCGGAAACCGCATACAGCGTGCAGGTTCACCAGATGACCGAGCAAAATTCGGAGGCACTGGTATTGCTGATTGGGTGTGAGCGTTTGCAGCAGCTGCAGCAGCTTTGTCTGAAGAGAGACTTGTTAATCCGGAACGTAGACTGTGCCGCACATGCCCTTTATCGGTCACTAATCAATGATAATTCTCCAACACCCAAAACACAGGACTTGTATCAGATTTACTTAGGCGGTGATGAATCTTTTGTGAACACTATCCGAGAGGGACGTCTGGATGAGATCAAGATTTTTCCAAATCGGATTCCAGAAATTCTTCAGCAGCACCTTTCCGCAGCAGGAAACTCACTTTCAGCATTTTTACAGAGTTTTGCTAAACATTCGGACGGTGTAGATCATGCGGCAGGAGATTCTGCTCAAAATGGATCTTTTATCCAACTCAAAGAAGAATTGCGCTTGTTATGTGCAAAACTTACTCTGCATTTACGAATAAAAAATTACAGCTCAGGTAGCCAAATTGAAGTCCATGGTATATTGGGACCGATAATCAAATGGGATGGCGTAAAATTCATGATACGCTCGTTTCCTTTACCCGAAGCTGAGGCCTTTACTGAAAGATCTGTTGATAATTCAATCATTTCCGTCTCCTCAAAAGATTCAGTCAAAGATGAAATAACAACTCGTCAGCAGGCTGATGGCAAGGCTCCGGGCACACTTGAAGAGTTGATGGTAGAAGCGAAACATCGTGAAAAGTCAAATGAAAAAATACAAAACGATGATGATGAAATCGAAATCGAAGCCACTGAAGAAATGCCGGAGAATCTGCAAACATCAAGAGTTCCTGAGTCAGTTAATCCACAGGCATCACTTCTTTCCCTAATCGGACGCAAACATTGGGGTGTCCTGGGAGAATTACGAAAAGAAGCTGAACTTTTTCTCGAATCACACCGGTTAAGTCTGCATCACGAAAGCACTCCGTGGAGAGGATTTTTGCGAAGAAATCGCGTGGCAGTTGCAGTTGCCGCAAGTTTAATGTTCATTATTTCTGTAAGTTTCGTCTGGCAGACAAAAACACAGTTGAACCTGCTTCAGCAGGAAATTGCACGGGCTGAACGTTTAGTTCAATCCGAACTGAGGCTCGCCTTACCCCAAACTTCAGCTTCAGGTGTCAATGCTATGCTGATGGAACTGGAAGAAAAAATTAAACGTCGCAAAGTTTATATTGAAATCAGTAAGAATTTTGAAAAACGCGATTATCATAATTTACGTTTTCTCAAATACATTTCAGCCTTACTCAGTGAAGATGCACCTTTTCAAGTTGGTAGTTTGGAATATGTACCAGAACGTTTTTCATTCAGTGGTACAATTGACAGTTACGATCGCCTCCAAATACTAAAAAACAATTTGAAAGAGATTGAAGAATTTAAAAGCAAACGTATCGTCGAAAGCAACCGTAAAAGTCCGGAAGGAATTGTTTACCGGATTTCAATTGATTTAAAATAAGCACTAACTTTTTTACCATATTAATCCGCACGTGAAATCAAGGACAGATCCCCACCAAAAAAAACTCCCCACAATAAACGGAACAGGACAGGGCTACTTCACACAGCCTACAATTTTCCAAAATCAGATCATCTTTGTCTGTGAAAACGATTTATGGCAAGTAGCTCTTGAAGGTGGTCGAGCCCAGCGGTTGACCAGTTCCCGCAGTGAGATACATTCACCAGCCCATTCTCCAAACGGTCTTTGGATAGCCTGCTGCACGATGGAAGAAGGAGAGCATGATGTTTATTTGATGGAATCAAGTGGTGGCCTGCTTCAGCGTTTAACCTGGTTAAACAGTGTGACGCACATCGTGGGCTGGTCTCACAACGGACAATATATTTGGTTCCGTAGCACACACCAAGCTGTACATAGCCGAGGCAGTGACGCATGGATTTTTCGGGTTTCAATCAATGGAGGCCCTGTGGAGTGCCTGCCGTATGGGCCTGCGATGACTGTAAACCAACAGGTAAACGGGAATAAAGGAATCGTCTTGGGGCGTAACACGCTGAGCAATTCCCGCTGGAAACGTTATCGCGGTGGAATGGCTGGAGAAATCTGGGTTGATAAAAATAACTCAGGAAATTTTATACGCCTCTTCCGAGATCTCCCTGGAAACCCTGTGCGTCCATTTTGGTTGAAAAATCGACTGTGGTTTGTCTCAGATCACGAAGGTGTCGGCAATCTATTTTCCTGTACGCCTGAGGGAGCAGAATTTCGGCAGGAGACCTTTCAAAAGGAATACTATGTTCGTTTTCCTGCAACAGATGGACAGGCACTTGTCTATCACGTTGGTGGAGAATTATGGACACTTGATCATGAAAAAAAACCTAGTCTAAAACGAGAGTCTCTAATTCCAATTGGCTGGCACTCGACAAAAACCCGTTTGCAGCGTCGCTTTTTTTATGGCAACACATACTGGGAAGACACCATGATCCATCCGCAAGGTCACGAAGTAGCCCTGATTGCCCGCGGTAAATTATTTTCAATGCCGCTTTGGGAACAGGCCGTGCGTCAGCATGGGATTCGTGACGGGGTACGGTACCGTATGCCATGCTGGCTGCCGAATGGTAACCTGGCGGCAATTTCAGATGCCTCATTGATCAAAAGTAATACAAAAATACTCTCTGCAATGGAAGAACAGCTCGATGTATTCGCAGCAACTCCGACTGAAGCTCCAGAATATTCACATCGCCTACCTCCGGGACGAATGCAGGAGATTTCAGTTTCTCCACGGTATCAGCATCTGGCACTGACAACCAGTCGGATGGAACTTTTTTTATTGAATGCAGAAACTGGTCGAATCAGCAAACTTGATGACTCGAAAATCCGCGAAATTAGTGATCCAGTTTTTTCACCAGATGGGAGATGGCTGGCTTATACCAAATATTTGAGTTTGGAATTAACAGCGATTTTTTTGCTCGATCTTAAACCTTCTTCAAACGGCAAACGTACCAAACCTGCTGATCCGATTCAAATCACTCAACCTGTACGCTACGATTTTAGTCCAGCTTTTGATCCTGAAGGCCGCTGGCTTTATTTTCTTTCATCCAGAACTTACAACCCAATTTGGGACACGGTTCAAACCGGTACCTCCTTTTCCAAATCAATGAAACCGTATCTTTTGACACTCAAAAAGGACACCCCTAATCCCTTTATTTCAAAACCTCATCCACCGGGAGGGCAGGAAACAGGGGAAACTGCCGGCAGTGAGACAAAACAAGAAACTCTGGATTCAAAAAACTCAAAATCTCAAAATCTCAAAGACAAAAAAAACGTTTCCCTTGAAATTGATTTAGACGGAATCGCGGATAGAATTGTTGAGTTCCCTGTTCCCGAAGGAGTTTATAAGCAAATTTTAGGGCTTTCTAACAAAGTTATTTTTACAGAGTTTCCTCTTGCAGGAACACTCGATGGCTTAGTGTCAGAAGATGTCCTGGAAAAGGATGACGGTATCATGTGGATCTACGATTTTGAAAAACAGGAAGCAGAAACTATAGTAGAAGAAGTCGGCATAGTTCAAACCTCTGCACCAGATCGACCCGAAAATTCTTCACGCACCATGCTTTATAGCTCCGGTGATCAACTACGAGCTCTGGAGGCAGGTATTCCAATTTCGGAAGAGACGAAAGCAGAAAAACAGCCTTCCCGGAAAAGCGGCTGGCTTGATTTGAGCCGCATCAGAATTTCAGTGCAATATCAGGAAGAATGGGCGCAAATGTTTCAGGAAACATGGCGTTTGCAAAAAGAATTTTTTTGGACGGAAGACCTTTCTGGAGTCGACTGGGAACGTGTTTATCAACGTTATGCCCGTTTGCTACCCAGAATTGGCTCACGTTCAGAACTTTCTGATTTAATTTGGGAAATGCAGGGAGAGCTTGGCACATCACACGCTTATGAGTTTGGCGGTGATTATCCATATTCTCCACGTTATCCTGTCGGATGTCTGGGTGCGGACCTGGTTTTTGATTCAAAGCAGCAGTCATGGATTTTTCAAAAAATTTATTCCGGTGATATTTGGAAAACCAACGAGCATTCCCCATTGGCAGAACCAGGTGTTTCGATTGAAGAAGGTGAACGACTGCTTGCCGTCGGAGGAGTCCCGGTAGATGAACACAAAACTCCGGGTGAACTACTCGTGCATCAGGCTGGTCAGTTTGTTCCATTGACCGTTACTCAAGGAGCAAGCGACAAGTTGCAAGTTTTAAACGACAAAAATTTTGAGGATAACTCTCGTCAGGTAATAGTAAAAACCCTCTCCGGAGAGCAGGAAGTGCGTTATCGGGAATGGGTACGGGAAAACGTAAAAACAATTGACTCTCTGACCGGGGGGCGTGTCGGCTACCTGCATCTTCCAGACATGAGTACTCATGGAATTGCTGAATTTCATCGAGGATATCTGGCACAAGTCGATCGCGAAGGCTTGATCATCGATGCCCGCTATAATGCAGGAGGCATGGTTTCTCCACTCATTCTAGAAAAATTAGCACATCGGCATCTGGGTTTTGACGTTCCGCGTTGGGGAACGCCGGAGTCATATCCGTATCACACCCTGCGTGGACATTTGATCGTAATAGCCAACCAGTTCACCGGCTCTGACGGCGATATGTTCACTACAAGTTTCAGACAACTACAACTTGGGCTTTTAGTCGGCAAACGAACTTGGGGCGGCGTGATCGGCATTGATGGACGTTACCAACTGGTAGACGGAACTACAACCACACAACCTCAGTACTCAATCTGGTTTCATCACGCAGGCTGGTCAGTTGAAAATCACGGTGTCGATCCTGATATTGAGGTGGAAGACACTCCACAATCTTATATCAACAATGAAGATTCGCTACTCGAACGCGCTGTCCAGGAAATGTTGCGTTTGCTGAAGGAAAAACCGGTCCAGTCCGTAAGTTATTCTCCGTCACCCAGACGTGTGCTTCCAGAGTAATGAAAAGTATCAGAAACTCAAAAAATTAAACTCTGCCCAGTACGAATGAAGGGAAGTGTTTAACTTAACTATAAAGAGAAGATTGCGATTGAACTCGATATTTTTCCGTACAAACTCATGATAACAGAAAACTATTCTAGAATTACACTTGTGAATTAGGTTTGTTTTTGAGATACTTAGGGATTAAAAAAATATTGCCAAGTGACTCCTCTATAAAAACTTTTCATGCCACTAGCCATTAAACCATTGATTGACCTTGCTGATACTGACCGAGATTTACAGACATATATTTACGCCAGGTCTCATTTGGAACGGCAGATTGATACAGCACGCTCAGTTGTTGACCAACATCAAAAATCAATTGAACAAAAAAATAACGAATTGGAGATCCTAGCCAGCGAATGCAAGGAGGTCCGGAACAATATTCAAATGCAAGAAGAGCTGATTTCCCGTCTGGATGGACAAGTTCCGAAGATACGCAACGAAAAAGAATTTGCCGCCAGCAAAAACCAGCTTGAGGAAGCACGAAAAATTCTAGGCATGATGGAAGATAAAATGCTCAATCTGGATCTTAAAAAAGAAGACTTGGAAAAAGAGATTGAAACAATAAAATCCCAATTTGATGAATCTAATTCAGAGTTTCAGCGAGAGACATCAGGTCTGCTAAAAAAACAAGAACAAGCAGAAAAAAAGATTGCAAAGCTGCAGCCCCGACGTACACGTTTACTGAAAAAAGTTCCGCAAAAAATTAAACGCTTTTATGAGCGCTGCCAGGACAGCGGTATTTCGACTCCAATCTGTGCCATCCAAGACAGAAGCTGCAGCGGTTGCCACACTGTCTTGTTACCCCAATTGGTCAATGAGTTAATGGCCAACGCGAATTCACACAAAAATTGCCCCAATTGTTCTCGAATTTTGTACTTTCCTGAAACCGAGGAAAAGTAAACGACCTCAACCTGACATTTTAATGTACACATGTTTGTATTCAGTGTTGATCATTCACAACTTCAACAAAATACAATCATCAATAAGGGTGCTGCACTGTTTTTATTTGCCACAACAGTTTTATTCGGCTGCGAATCTTCCGGACCCTCCCAGTTTTTATATCCAGCTGAAAAAACAATGGAAGTGCGCTACCTCTGCCGCTTACCATATCTCAACGCAACCGCTCCCCATCAGGCATGGGCCAAATCAACTCCTGCCTTGCTCATAGTCAGTGAAACAAAAGTCATCGTTTATTTTAACAATGACAGTACCTTTGTCTTCCATAGAACCTCAGACATTACTCTTCCTCCTGGAAAGTACCGATGCACGCTTTGAGTTTTCTATTTTGACTTTAATTACCTGTCATCTCACCCAGCATCTTGTTTATCATCCGTAATCCTGTTTGATCTTTGAGAGTCAAAATGGATTCTGGATGAAACTGCACTGAAGCAACCGGCAAAGTTTTGTGTCGCAGCCCCATTATGAGACCAGCATCAGTTTTCGCCGTGACTTCCAGACAATCCGGAAGTGAATCAGATTCCACATAAAGACTATGATAGCGTCCTGCACTTAAAGGATTTGGCAGCCCTGAATAAAATGATTCCCCATTGTGAATTATCTCAGCTGACTTGCCATGAATCGGGTGCTCCAGAGTCAGCAGTTTTGCGCCAAAATGTTCGGCAATGCCCTGGTGTCCAAGACACACTCCGAAAATGGGGATTCCCCTGGCAAGTGCTTCACCAACAAGTTCTGGTACTTTTTGTTCACTGGGGAATCCCGGGCCAGGCGAGATAAAAAGTAAATCTGGAACAATTTCGTCCAGCATTTTATATGGGAATCCTGAGCGGAGCGTGATCACTTTTGCGCCAGTTTGTCTCACATAACTGGCTAATGTGTGCACAAAGCTATCTTGATTATCGACAAATAAAACCGTTTTTTCTGCACCTGTTTGAGGCAAATCAAAAACCTCAGAAGCGGCTGGTTTGCTGCCCAAAGTTGCTCCCAAAAAGGCTGAAGCCTTAATCTGCGTTTCCCTTTCTTCTGTCTCTGGATCTGAGTCATAAAGCAATGTTGCGCCTGCCCGCACTGTGGCTTCTCCGTTTTTTAGGTGAACTGTGCGCAAAGTCATTCCGGTGCTGACAAAACCGTTAAACCACAAAAAACCAATACAGCCGCTATACCAACCTCGTGGTGAATTTTCCATATTTTCAATTGTTTGCATGGCTGCAGGTTTTGGTGAACCAGTCACAGTGCAAGCCCACATGTGCGTCAAAATAGCATCAACTGCATCTCTGTCTTTGTTTAAAATACCTTCCAAATGATCAACGGTGTGAATCAGCCTTGAGTAACGTTCCAGCAGGCGGCGCCCGATTAGGTGTACGCTGCCCGGTTCACAAATTCTAGCCATATCGTTACGATCCACATCAGTACACATCGTTAATTCAGATTCCTCTTTCTCCGAAGAAATCAGAGCTTTGATACGCTCAGCAGTTTCCATTGGATCACCACCGACAGGAACAGTGCCGGAAATGGGACTGGTTTCAAAGCGGTCTTCTTTTACTCGTACATACATTTCCGGAGACGCACCTACCAGTTGTTCTGTACCCATGTTGATCAGAAAACTGTAAGGACTGGGATTTTGTTCACAGATTCTTTGAAATAAATTGGAAGGCTGTTCTGCAAAACCTGTAGAAAAAGTTTGTGAAAGTACGACCTCAAAAAAATCTCCACGCCGGCAACCTTCCTGAATTTGTTTGACTTTCTTTTCAAATTCACCCGACTCATGATCGCATTTAATTTTTCCGTCTGCCTTTCCTGAAACAAGTGGAAATTCATCTCCAGTGTTCCACCAGCTTTCGGTCATGCCGTCCGGAGTATCAATGTGATATTCAATTTTGTAAGCCTCCTCCTTTTGCCGGTCCACAACCACCAACTCAACAGGTAAAAACAAATGACAATCGGTTTGTTCCGGATCACGTTTGTGTTTGGCTTCAATTTTTTCAAATTGATACACCAAATCATAACCAAATGCTCCATACAGTCCTAGATAAGGATCACCGCTACGGAACAGCTCAAATGTTTTGCGAATCACAGAAAACACGCTTGGCTGACGGCTCCTTTCTTCTTCTGCGAAGAAATCCGGCCTTGTTTTTACAGTACCGGATAGTTTTTCTACAGGAAAATTCGAATCAGATTCAAAAATCAGTGATTTAAGATGCGGATGGTTTTGTAATACAGGTGCGATCAGCTTCAGTAGACGAGTTCCGTTAGGATTGAGAGCGTTGATTTCAAACTGCTGTTTCCTGGCAATCAGTTCCAGTGCAGGATGCACAAAACCCAAATCCCAGCGTGAATATCGATCAGGGACTTCATAATTACTAACAAAAAGCGCCCCTTTTTTTGTATCAATATATTGATAAATTTTGTCGAGGGCATGCTCGGCATTCAAGGAAGTGATCCCCTTTTCGATTTTAACACCACCCTGCGTTGTAAAAGTTGAATTATTCATGTCTTCAAGTAAATCTTAAGTGTTTGAAAAAAATCAATTTCTAAGGTTTCGAATAAATTTTTCAACTCGCAATAAATCTTTAATCCCAGGTTGGCTTTCCACGCCACTGCAGACATCCACACCCCAGGGCCGTACTTTTTTTACTGCCTCCGCAACATTTACAGGAGTCATCCCACCGGCGAGAATCATCTTACCCAAACCGGAAGCAGCACTGGCCAGGTTCCAGTCAATTGTTTGTCCTGAACCACCGTAGTGAGCTTTGCTGTAGGCATCCAGCAAAAATGTTTCCTGACCATACTCTTTGATCTGCTGCAACTTAAATTCAGAAGACACACGAAATGCTTTAAACCAAGGAACCCCTAAATTTGCGGTTATTGGAACCTCCTCATCTCCATGCAATTGTGCCAAGTCCATGCGTGTTTCCTGCATGATGTTTTTCAACGAATCCGGTGATTCGTTTACAAAAACCCCCACAGTTGTTACTGATTCCGGAAGAGCGCTAACAATTTCCCGTGCTTTTTCCGGCACAATGTAACGGGAGGAACCTGGCCAGCAATTGAATCCAATCCAGTCTGCGCCCAATTCAACGCAGGACAATGCCTGTTCAAGACTGGTGAGACCGCAAATTTTAATTATAGGATAAACGGTGGTCTGATTAGTCTTCATTAGCTTCTAGATTGGTATTTTTCTATTGAAACGTTATAATGTCTAGTTACTCTAAGATACGAAGACTCACGAAATTAGCAACGAAAAAATTCCAGAAAATCAGATGACTCTTCATAATTCTACCCATTTTTGGAATGGAGACACCTTGGTGCTGCATCTCTTTCTGCAACCTCGTGCCTCGCAAAACGAATAGGTAGGCCAATACAACGGGCGGATACGTCTTTGTATTACTCAGCTCCTGTTGACAATCAAGCCAACCGGGAATGTGTGAAGTTTTTTCAAAATCATTAAAAACTGCAAAAACAAACGTGAATGTGGTTCGAGGTCGAACAAGTAGCACAAAGACAGTAGAAATTCACCACCCTGATCCAGAAGGCTGGAAAAAGATTTTAGAGCTGTTAGGAGATTAGTTGATCAGGATTTTGACCGTAGTTTACTTTTGATCCACTGCCTGAAAACGTACATACAAACTATTTATCTTTTTAAATTCGTGAAAAAAACTAACCCAAAAATAGTTCCTAAATTACGATTCTGGAGCATATCTGCCCTGCTGACAGGCCTCTTTTTTTATACGGCGGCAGGAACTGCAGCAGCACAGTGTTTAACCAGCGGTTTGAATGAGGAAGATCAGCTAGCAATGGCAAGGGGATTATTTGAAGATGGGCTGTTTTCAGCATCAAGTGAAACTGCAAAGTGTTACCTTGAAGAATTTTCTGAAAGTACAGCTCGAGAAGAAGTCTTTTTCCTTCTGGCAGAAGCCTTACGCAAAGGAGGCGATCTTCAGGGGGCAGTAAAAGCTTATGATGAGCTGAATAAAAACTTTCCAAATAGCAAAACTTATAGAGATAATGCCCTGCTCCAAAAAGGAATTTCTCTGGCCATCAGCAGAAAATATCCTGCTGCAATCGAAACATTGAAATCGTTGCTGCATGATTTCCCCCAAACCACTTACAGAGACGAAGCCCATTACTGGCTGGGTTATGCAACGTCGTATAGCGCAGAGTTGTCACGAAAAAAGAACAAAAAAGAAGCCTTATGGGAATATCTGGCTTCCACGCAGCATTTCATTGAAGCACGTCCTGAAACATTAAGATCGAAGCAGCAACAGGAACGTTGGTATTTAATGGGACGGGCTTGGTGGTTCCTGAAGGACATAACAAAAGCAGAAGAAGCGTGGAGTCAATACCTGAAACGCTCAAAGTCAATCGAACCGGAACAAGCTTCGAATCTCAAGTATCAGTTAGCCACAAGCTTTCAGCAAGAAAAAAACTACGCAAAAGCTGAAAAATGGTTTGCGCGTATTGCGAAAGAGCACCCAGACTCAAAACTAGCTTCTGCATCAACATTTTTACGTGCAGAAATGGCTTACGCAGATTCAGTTCAAAAGACAAAAACTGAGGCCTTGGATTCCCTGTCCATAAGCCGCCTGGTGAAATATTACAAACTATATTTAGACAAGAAAGATAATGAGCATCAGGCTCTTACTTATTATCGAATAGGGGTTTTACAGCAAACCGACCAACCAAACGAAACCATTTCTGCATTTCAAAAATATTTAAACACAAAAGACAAAACGTATGCAACTGAAGTACTTTATCGCCTGGGGTATTTATACATTGAAACCAATCATCAAAAAAAGGCTATACAAACCTTTGAAAAATATTTAAGCATGAAAGACAAAACATATACGGCTGAAGTGCATTACCGCTTGGGGAATCTGTTTATTGAGACAAAACAGCACAAAAAGGCTATTCAGATCTTTGAAAAATATTTAAACATGAATGACAAAACTTATACGGCTGAAGTGTATTATCGCCTGGGATATTTGTTTATTGAAAGCAAGCAACAGAAAAAGGCTATTCAGATCTTTGAAAATTATTTGAGCACGAATAACAAAACATATACGGCTGAAGTACATTATCACCTAGGGAATTTGTACATTGAAACCAAACAACAGAAAAAGGCCATCCAGACCTTTGAAAAATATTTAAACACGAATGACAAAACCTATGGCAGTGAGGTGCTTTACCAGTTAGCTTATCTTTACATTGAAGCCAAACGGCCAAAAAAGGCTATTCAGATCTTTGAAAAATATCTGAGCATGAAAGACAAGACTTTAATCAGTGAAGTGCATTATCGCTTAGGATATCTCTATCTTGAAACCAAACAACAAAAAAAGGCCATTGAAAGCTTTGAAGAATACCTGAATTCGAAAGCCAAAACTTATTCTGCTGAAGTGAATTACCAGTTAGCTTTCCTCTATATTGAAACTAAACAGCAAAAAAAGGCGATTAA
>UINC01000802.1_pt1 | contig 13087 bp, 13 predicted proteins | sample 5385821 | NCBI WGS metagenome assembly UINC01 (sample SAMEA4666929, study PRJEB26691) | marine metagenome | isolation source: Pacific Ocean | place: Pacific Ocean | collected 2011-10-13 | reverse complement strand
ATGATGCAGTAAATATTCTGGATATTATACAACTGGCTAATATGATACTATCCGGTGAGTATGCAGATAATGCCGATTTAAACGGCGATGGCACTCTCAATATTCTTGACATTATATCTCTTGTCAATATTATTCTGGAAAATTAATATTTAAGCAGACATTACAGGGTTTGATTGGCAATTTATTTATTTGAAACAATTAATTAAAAAGGGAAATTCTATTTCCCTTTTTTTATTTCCATTTAAATATTCCCTGTATTGGATAGTGGTCAGATAAAGATTTAGGATTTTTTGAAATATCGAGAATCTTCCGTTCTATGGATTCAAACTGGAAATTATCTGACTTCACCAGGATATAGTCAAGTAATTCTGAATCTTCGCCTATTGAAGAAAATTGTAACTTTCCCAATAGTGGGCCATTATCTAGCTTTAGTTTTTCCAGCATTTTCCTTAACTGCACAGGCATAGAAATATTCAAATCTCCACATAAAATGAGAGGTATTTCACGCTTATCATTGGGTAAAATAAGTTTTTCATATATTTCTGTATATTGCTGGGTACGGATATTATTATATTTTTTTTTATAATCAGCTTGCATATGAGTATTAATTAGATAAATCTCCTGTTCATCTTGAATCACTGAGTACAGTTTTGCACCTTTCAATGATAGAATATCCCAGTTTTTCTGATTGCTGAAAGATATTGCATCAATGAGGGTAATTGGGTATTTACTCATAACCCAAAGGCCACTATTTGATTTTACTAAGCATTTAGGATCTTCAGGAATAATTTGATAAGGGTAAATTGATTTCAAGCCCTCATACATTAATTTCCGAATTTTCCCTGAAAAGGTTTCCTGAAAAAGGATGACATCATAATGTGCTGAAGATTTGAGTGCCTGAACAATATTTTCCGCCCGTTCCACTCGATTATGTACCCACCCATAAGGACCCGTGAGCATTTTAATATTCCAGGATAAAATTGTTAGATCATTTTCTTCTTCAGAAAATATCATTCCCCAAAGTAAAATGAAAATAATGAGAGTTTTATGGAGCATGAGGAAATTTACTCCCTGCAAAGGCTTCAATATCTTCCAGCATTTGGGGTAAATAACGCTGGTTGGCCTGGGCTACGATCCAATGGGGTATGTCTCCTCCAGGATCAGTACAAATACGGTAAGTTAATATTGATTTTTCTCCCTCATGTGTTATTTCCCAGCTTCCAAAATTAACGGGGGGCAAAAGTTTTCTATCTGGATTTAATTTTGCATTAACTGTATCCGTTCTCACCCAGTGAATACTATTGCCAAGACGAATAGAATTAAACTGATAGAGGCGGGGAGATAAAAATGGTACATCAAAAACCTGATAGGCTGTATAACTGGTATCACTCCTTCTATAGTAAACCCCTGCATCAATTATATAGGCATTTGGGAATACCTCTGTAGATTTTTCAACTAGCCAGGCTGCATCTGCTAACAGCTCCATTTTTACATCACTTATAATTTCTGCTTTCAGTGCAGGTATGGGCGAATCAGGTAATTGTTTACTGTACACATTTACACGATCTGTTTCTTTTACCAATTCCCAGCCCTCATTATTTTGAAGTTTGTCCCAATTTGGTGGATAGGGGTGGGGGGAAGAAAGGAGAAAGGAGAAAGGAGAAAGGAGTAGGGCGAATATGATTGCAGAGATTTTCATTTTTTAGGATTCTAAGATAGAATTATCAATATCCATAATAAATTGTTCAGCTATTTGCATACATGCCAATACGGCCTCCGGTTCTATTTTTTCCACTGTGTCAAAATTGGTATGATAGGGTACATTCCCACTGGTAAAGGTGGTATCTAGTCCAATAATTGAGAGTGCCGGAATCCCTGCTTTAGCAAATTCAGCCGCATCGGTAGAGCCTCCCCCAAAAGGCATATGCATACTAGGGATGTCATAGCCTAATGCCTGCGCAATTTCCGTACATTTTCTGCCTAACTTTTCATCCAGGGGAACGGTTCCATTAATTTCTGATTGAAGGAAGCGCAGATCCTGGAGTCTGTAAATACTGTCCATATTTATATTGTAAGTAGAGATGGATTGTAAGGTTTCTCTATGTAATTTGACATATTCTCTGGCACCACGTAATCCACTTTCTTCTGCATCAGGGCAGAGAAAAATCAAACGGGTATGTTTTAAATTCAGATTGGAAAAATGATCTGCCAACCTTAGAGCCATGGCAGCTGAAATTAAATTATCTCCCGCTCCAGGGCTCACATCCCAACTGACAAAAAAGAAATACTGGAGCATGAGAATTAATCCACCTCCCATAATAAAAATGAGGAATTGATTGATTGTAAATGAAGTTGGCTGGGTTAACCATACATAGGATGCCCACAGGCTAATTGCAGTTATAAAAAAATACAGGAATAAAGTGAGACCAATTCTGAATTTATACAATTTTTGATTTTTATTGAGAAAACGAAAAACATGGGGGCTATCATAATGCCCACTGATTATAATGGATTGCTGGACTTCACCAGAGGGCTCAATGGTTCCAGAAATATTATAGCCATCTGTTTTTTTAAAAAATGGATCTACAAATTCTTTATAAAATACAAATTCACATATTGCCATAATGCAGCCAAAAGAAGTGAGAATTGCTGCTAAAATAGTCCAATATCCACTGGCAATTAAACAGATAAAGGCTCCTAAATAGGAAATGGAAAAATAGCGGATAAAATATAGGAAGGCATCTCGACTGCATTGAAATTCTTCTGAAGCAGTTTTTGGACAGGATTTTTCTAATTCAGTTTTTAACCGTTCGCCAGCTTGTTTACAGGCAGGAGTTCCAGTTAAGCGAGGACCGAAATTGTCTATAATTTCAGCTGTGAGATTTAAGGCTGATTGTGCCTGTTCTTTTGTAATATTTGATTTCAAATTAATAATGCTCTACATTGATAGTGAACCTTTTCGGAAATCTGTCTTTCCGATTCTTACATTCACCACTGTTGGTTTTCCCAATTGAGCAGACTCCTTTGCTTGAATTAATATCTCATCAATTTGATTTTCATCATCAATATAATATCCTGCTCCTCCCAACGCTTCTACCGCCTTGTGGTATTCGGTTGGTTCCAATTTAGTACCCACTGCATCACCCAACATATCCACTTGATCCCTTGCAATTTGTGTCCAACCTGCATCATTACCAATTACAGAAATTACGGGAATTTTATGCCGGACGAATGTATCAAATTCCATTAGGGAATATCCAAAAGCACCATCACCATAAATTGCCCACACCACCGAATCCGGATGGGTAAGCTTTGCACCTAAAATAAACCCTGCCCCAACGCCCAGCGTTCCAAACGCACCGGGATCCAACCAGCCTGTGAATGATCGAGGCTGCAAAATGTAGGATGCCGTGGCAACAAAATCGCCACCATCTGCCACAATTATATCACCATCCTGTATATGTTCATTTATTGATATACATAGTTTCATGGGATTTATATATTCAGTAGATAATTTGGACTGTTCAATAATTTCTGTTTCTCTTGCACTATTTCTCTTTGTTATCTGCCCATGCCAGCTTTCCCACTTGGTATTTGTATTATTTCCTTCGTAGTTGCTCCAATCAATGAGAAAAGCACTCGGTGAGGTAAGAATACCTTTCACTGGTCGGCGGTTTAAATACATATCATTCCGACTAAGATTAATAGAAATCATTTTCGCCTTATGATTAATAGCTCGCCCGTAATCTAATCGAAAATCACAAGGGACCCCAGCTAAAATCACCACATCTGCTTCTTTTAATGCTTTTGTTCTTTCATGACGAAAAATAGGTAAATCAGTTTTGGAGAGAAGTCCCCGAGCCATGCCGGAAACAAAAGTGGGGATGTTCAATATTTGTACCGCATTTGCTAACTTTTCACATTTTTCTGGAATTAGAAGAGCTTGACTGCCAATAAGCAGTACGGGTTTTTCTGCAGATTGAAGCATATCAGATACTCCTTGAATATGCAAAGTTGTATTTTGAATAGCGTCAATTTTGGTGTTCTTGGGGAAAGTTTTATTTTTATCATTAAAAATACGATTGACATTCCAATTTAAGTAACGACTCATCCACCAAGGCATAGAATTACCGCTGGATTTTAGTCCATACCACTCTCGGACTAATGCCTCTGGATAGAGCAGATCCACAGGAATTTCTAAATAGACAGGACCTGGCACTCCGGAAATGGCAGTTGATATGGCTTCTTCCAGGGAGGGCTGTAAATCCTTCACCCGTTTAATTGTTTTAGCATATTTTGTAATGGATTCCACTACCGATAAATGGTCAATATCCTGAAGGCTGCCCCTGTCTTTCAGAACGGTTGCAGTTGCACCCCCTAAAATAAGAACTGGAATTTGAGCCATTTGTGCATTTTTTATTGCAGTAATGGTATTAGTCAATCCAGGTCCTGCAGTAACTGCTACTACACCTATGGTCCCAGATAACCGTGAAATGGAATCTGCTGCAAATACCGCAGTGGATTCGTGGCGCATATCTACAACTCTAATTCCTAACTCATTGCACCCAGTTAATATGGGTGAAATATGCCCGCCGCAAAGGGTAAAAATCCATTTTATATTATGGCGTTGAAGAACATCTGCAATAACATTGCCACCGTGTCTTTCAATAGTTTTATTCAAATCTCAACCCTTTCATCAAAAACAATACAAGGCTTGCCATTCCAATACCATTTCTCAACATCTTTATTACTTAATCTTTGACTAAAGTGTGTAAGAATGAGCCGTCTAACTTTAGCTTCATCGGCAATTTCCATGGCTTGGATTTCAGTAGTATGAAAATGTTCTTTCGCTTTTTCCCTCATGTGATGACCAAAGGTTGCCTCATGTATAAGAATATCAGCATTTTTGGCAAGAGTAACGGCATTTGAATTGGGGAGAGTATCTGTTATAAACACCAGGCTATTGTCACCATCAGAAATTTTGTAACCCCAGCAGGGAATTTTATGTTTCATTTCAAGTGCAAAAATTTCGATGTGGTCTTGAATGCCTAATTGATTTATTGCTGAAATATCAATCCATTGTAAATCCTGCTTATTTGTTAATCCCGAGTGGTGAAAACAATCCTCAAAATATACCTTGAGTTGAGGTGGTCCAATTAGCGTCAAGGGTGAATCAATGCTAAATAGTTTTCGATAAAATAAGAGAGGAATCAGTCCTCCAATATGGTCTGGATGCATGTGTGTAATAAGGATATATTTCAAATTTTTCCATTTGTAGCCCGCTTTTTTCCAGCGAAGATAACTACCTTCACCACAGTCTATCATTGCATCATAATTGGTTGTAGAAACCATTACACAAGTAACCCCACGGTCTTGTGTAGGAACGCCGCCAGAATATCCGATTATTTGAAAGGACTGTAACATTAATCTTCTATGTCAGGCTTTTGTCTCAGTTGTTTTTTTATGGATTGTTTCTTTTTAGTTTCTAATATTTTCAACTTTGCGGCTCTGGGTTTCCTTGTGGGAATTCTTTTTGGAGGGCGGTAGTTTAGTGCTTCTAATTTTCCCCTGAGTTGGATGAGGCATTTTCGTTTATTTTGAAGTTGGCTGCGTTCATCTTGACAAGTGACAACCGTACCGGTTGGTAGATGGGACAAACGTACTGCTGACTCCGTTTTATTCAAATGCTGACCTCCCTTTCCCCCTGCCCTAAAAGTATCCACATTACATTCTTTCAAGAGGTCTTCATCAGAGTCTGGAATATGAATAGGATCATTCATTTTGAATGAAGCCTTTGCTTACGCAAGTCCGGCAGAACCACCCAAATCTAAAATATCAATACCAAATTTTGAAGCAGCTTTTTGCCATTTATCTGTGTTTGGAATTGAAAAAATGAAATTATCATCTGCTGGCATTAAGAGCCAATCGCCATTTTCGATTTCTCTTTCAATTTGACCTTTTCCCCATCCTGCATACCCAAAGGAAAAACGAAATTCATCCGGTCCATCTCCATTTTTTAAATCAAGAACAATTTGCTTATTTGAAGTGAGGGCAACTGATTTAGAAATGGTTAATGTTCCTTCAATATTATAGTTAGCATCATGAAGAATTAGACCCATTTCAAGGTTTACCGGTCCACCAAAATATATATCCGGTGGTGGTTCAATTTGAGCCAACCCTGTTTGTTGAATAATATCAGCTGCATTTTCAGATATCATAGGTTTATTGATAATTAAACCCATGGCGCCATCATTATCATGTTCACAGATGTATATCAGACTTTTAGAGAAAATCGGATCATTCATATGCGGCATTGATATAATAAAATGATTAGAGAAACTTTTCATACTGATAGTAAAATTAAACAGGTTCTATTCAAATAAAAGAGCAAAATGAAATTAAATTATAGATTATTGGAAGCCCGATTTATAGATCGGCCAAATAGATTTCTCACACGAGTTGAATTGAATGGGAGCATTGTAGAAAGCCATCTTCCTGATCCTGGACGCTTGAAAGAATTGCTCAAACCCGGAGTGCGAATCCTATTAAAACAGGAAGATGGAAATAATCGGAGGACAAAATATTCTACTCAGGCAGTTTATGATGGCAATACACTTATTTCGCTGAATACCCTTCTTCCAAATAAATTTACTGCCCATCTTTTAATAGAAGGGAAAATTGATTTTTTAAAAGAATGGAGTCTAATTAAAAAGGAAGTTACTTTTGGGAAACATCGGTTTGATTTTCTACTTAAGAAAAATGAGGAGTTTATGTATCTGGAAGTGAAATCTGTAACTCTGGTGGAAAATGAGATTGCGAAATTTCCTGATGCCATCACTGAAAGAGGGAGAAGCCATGTGAAACATTTAGGTGAAATGGCTTTAGATGGAATTCGAACTATGGTACTTTTTGTGGTTCAAAGACATGACTCAATAATATTTCAACCTCAATGGGAAAGAGACCCAAAGTTTGGTTTTGAATTAAATAAATCTTTCCAGAATGGCCTGGAGGTGAGGGTTATCCATTTAAAAATGACAAAAAGTGAATTACAGTATTTAGGAGAGCTACCTACTAAATTGAATCCGGAATCTTAATCGACTTTTCTTTGTAAATTTTGGGTCTGAATGTTAGATAAAATGAAACCACTTCCTCTAATTGTAATTCTGTTATTATTCGGATGTGCAGCACAGGGTCCTGCATCTGGCGGTCCGGCTGATAAAAAAGGTCCTGTACTAATTTCAATTCAACCGCTTAATGGCTCTAAAAATATATCTCCAAATCAGAATTTCACCCTGATTTTTGATGAACTACTTGATCCTGTTTCTATTCCCGCATCAATTATAATTGAACCAGATCTTGATTATAAACTGAAAATCCGTGGTAGAAAATTAATTATTTCTCCAGATAAAAAATGGCAAACAAACGAAATTGTACGGATAAACCTATCTAGAAAAATAAAAGATTACCAAAAAAATATGATGGCAGAACCCATTCATCTCATTTTTAGTAGAGGATCAGAAATCCCCCACGGAATTATTAAAGGAAAAATAATTGGACATGATTCAAAAAAACTGATTGAGGTTGGATTATATGAATGGCCTCCGTCAACCCAATCTACCTATATACAAAAAGTTGAGGCAGATGAAACGGGGTCGTTTCAGCTTACGGGAATTGAGAATGGACGATACACAATTATTGCTTTAGAAGGTATCATTTCAGATATCGGAAAACAGATAAGGAAAAAGAATTATGCCATGTTGACTTCCAGTTATATTACCATTTCTTCGGAAGAAAATGAAAAAAATGTTAAAATGCTTTTATCAGAACCTCTGGAAAAATTGCAGATAACTTCTGTGGAAATGCAAAGTCAATATTGTTCTCAATTAACATTGAATAATAATAGTAAGGAATTAATAATAATAGATTCACTACTTTCGCCAGGGGATTCAATTTTTATTCATCTTGAAAAAACAAACCGATTAGAGACCTATCAAGTTTTGGAATATTCGTTTATACTTCCTGAGATACGGGACACCCTAGCACCTGTATTATCTCAATCATTTTTTGAATCGGATATTTTCACTTTAATTTTTTCTGAGCCGATAAATCTAAATGTCAATGCAATAGTTTCTACTCAAGATTCCGTTGATATTTCCATACCTTTTAGCTACAAAAACGAATTTTCTATAATTATTCCAAATATACCGGATACGGTTAAAAAAATTCAACTTCTAGGGGAACATATTCAAGATTGGGCTGGGAATATTTTCCCTGATTCATTAAAAATATTGCGAATAGCTAGACCTGAAATTGAAGATGAATTAAAAAATGGGGGAAACATTATGGGATTTGTAAATTATGATGATAACTATCCTATTAAAATTGAAGCCCAAAAAATCGGGAGTAATTCAAAGCATTTTGTAAATGTTAATAATAAAAAATATAAATTTTCAAATTTATCTTCCGGGTTGTACAAATTATGGGGATTTGAAGAGATTAATAATTTGGATGGAGAAGTGTATAATTCGGGAATTTGGTCCCCCTATCAACGTGCCGCAAGGTTTGCCTTTTATCCCGATACTATTGATGTAAGAGCACGATGGGATGTTGAAGGTGTAAATATTAATTTTGAGTAAATTACGGTGTTTAACAGGAGTTTAATTTTATGTATCATGTGATTTTAGCAGGTGGTTCCGGATCTCGGTTTTGGCCAAAAAGCCGAGAGAATACTCCCAAACAATTGTTGAAAATTTTGGGTGAAGAAACAATGATTCGGCTCACCTATAATCGATTGCGTGAAATAGCTGAAGCTGACAAAATATTTGTAGTTGCTTCAGATAATTTATCAAAATTAATTCATAGTGATATCCCTGAAATACCCAAAGAAAATTTCATAATTGAACCATCAGGAAAAAATACTGCACCGGCAATTGGATTGGCAGCCTTGCATATTTTCAAACGGGATTCTAATGCTATTATGGGTGTGTATCCTGCAGATCATTTAATTATTGGTGATTCGAAATTTAAAAACATCATCATGAATGCACAGAAAATGGTAGAGCAGAAATCATGCCTTATTACCATCGGAATTAAACCTACATATCCTGCTACCGGGTATGGATATATTCAGTATGATTCAAATAAAGAAATGAATGTAAAAAGTGTATATAAAGTAAAAACTTTTGCTGAAAAACCTGAAAAAGAAACCGCGGAAAAATTTATTAACAGTGGCGAATTTTTATGGAATGCTGGAATGTTTGTTTGGAAAGCAGAAATTATCCTCCTTGAAATGAAGACATTTATGTGTGAATTACATGATTCCTTAGATTCAATTTATGATGCACTTACAACAGATCAGTATGACACAGTTTTAGATAGAGAATGGGAATTGGTGCAGCCAGAAAGTATTGATTATGGAATTTTGGAAAAAGCCAAAAATGTTTATACTATTAAGGCAGATTTTCAGTGGAATGATTTGGGCTCGTGGCATTCTTTATTTAATGTACTCACAAAAAATAATGAGACAAATTATCATGATGGTGATGTTATTTCTGTGCAATCAGAAAATAATTTAATTATTAGTCCCGGCAGACTTACCGCTGTTGTAGGAGTGAAAGATATGGCAATAATTAATTTGGATGATGCAACTCTTATTGTGCCTCATGATAAATCTGAAGGGGTGAAGGACGTTGTAAAAATGCTGAAATCAATGAATAAGTCAGAATACCTGTGAAACCTTCCACAATATATCAGGAATTTGAAAAATTAGCAGAATCTCTTGAGGTTAAAATAATTCAGGAAAAAGGAAATTTTAAAGGAGGATATTGTCTTCTTGAAAAAGAAAAAGTTATCGTAATTAATAAACTTAAACCGCTGGAACAGAGAATAAAAGCCCTGGCTCTGGCATTTTCACGATTGGATATTTCAAATATATATATGAAACCTGCAATTAGGGATATAATAGCTTCTGAGGTTATAGATTTGTAAATCCCGTCAATAAAATTGCCTTGATTCAAAAGTCCTGAATTCCATATTTTAATGCCCCTAAAAATTCAACATTTAATAACGTATGTACTTAAAGCTTGGAAGAATTGCCTATTATAGAGAATTGCCCGATTTCTTTTCAGGAATGGGGATAATTATTAAAACTGTAAATTCCGGCGGATTGGTCGGATTTTGTATTTAAAAGAGGAGTCATTATGAAAAATTATTCTACCGATAATATTATCAATATTGCACTATCAGGACATGCATCAACGGGTAAAACAATCCTGTCTGAAGCCATAATGTATAATGGCGGGTCTATTCATAAAATGGGCTCTATTGAGGAGGGAACTACCCTTTCTGACTATCGTGAATATGAAATTAATAATCAACATTCTATTTCGCTTTCCCTTATGAATCTGGAGTGGTTAGATAAAAAGTTTAACATATTAGATACTCCAGGATATTTAGATTTCCATGGTGAGGTAAAATCTGCCATGGCTGTAGCGGATTTTTCTGCATTGGTTGTGAGTGCCACGGAAGGTATTGATGTTGGAACCGAATTATGTTGGGATTATGCAGAAAAAGAATTTAACATTCCAAAATTATTTATCATAAATATGGTTGATAAGGACCAGTCAGATTTTGATTCTGTTTTATCATCATTGCAAAATAGATATGGGCGTACGGTATTTCCCTTCACGCTGCCCATAAATCAAGGCCCCGGATTTAATCAGGTGGCAGATGTGCTTAGAAAAGAAATATTTACTTTTAAAACTGACGGTTCTGGGGATTATTCTGAAGCAGTGGCTGAAGGTGATTGGTCTCAAAAATTAGAAGATATGCATAATGAACTAATCGAATTAATTGCTGAATCTGATGAAAGTTTGTTGGAAATTTTCTTTGACAAGGGAGAGCTAAGTGAGGAGGAACTGAGAAGCGGATTACATCAGGCATTGAAGTCTGGTGGACTTATTCCCGTTTTCTGTGTATCAGGCGCCACCAATACGGGTGTAAAAAGGATGATGGATATCTTAGCGAGATATGCTCCCTGTGCTGGTGATTTTGAAAAAGTGATTGGAACCAATCCTAATTCTGGTGATGAAGTTATACATGGTCCATCTATTAATGATTCTTTGGCTGCCAGAGTATTTAAAACAATTAGTGAAGAGCATATTGGAGAAATGTCTTTTTTCAGAGTTTACTCGGGGAAGGTAAATGCTGGAGATGATTTAAGAAATACAACTCGAAATAATTCCGAAAAAATGCGGCAGGTGTATTTTATGAACGGAAAAAATAGGAAAGATGCGCCCCAATTAATTGCAGGAGATATAGGTGCAGCATTAAAATTAAAAAATACCCATACAGGAGATACTCTAGCCGATCCGAAAGGGCTGATTCTTTTACCAAAAATAAACTATCCTACACCCAATATGAGTTTAGCAATAAAACCAAAAGCGAGAGGAGATGAAGAGAAAATTGCTAATGGATTGGCTGTTATGCATGAGGAGGATCCAACCTTTCTATACCGGGTAGATTCTGAATTGAAACAAACTATTATTTCAGGGCAGGGGGAACTCCATTTAAATATTGCCTTAAACCGAATAACAGAACGGTTCCATGTGGAATTGGACAAGGAAATTCCCAGAGTTCCTTATAGAGAAACAATTACTGGTAAAGCTGAATCAAAATACAGACATAAAAAACAATCAGGGGGTTCAGGTCAATTTGCTGAAGTTTGGTTACGTGTGGAGGCGGCAAACAGAGGTGATGGGATAGATTTTAAAAACTCTTTGGTGGGTCAAAATGTAGATAGAGGGTTTGTACCTTCAGTTGAAAAAGGAATTCACAATATTTGTGATGATGGGGTTATTGCTGGATGCAAAGTAGTTGATGTGAAAATTGATTTTTATGATGGGAAAATGCATCCGGTAGATTCAAATGATATGGCTTTTCAAATTGCCGGTCGCCATGCTTTTATAGATGCAGTAAAAAGTGCCAAGCCAAAGCTATTAGAGCCTATATATTCCATCAAGGTAAAAATTCCAGATGATGCAATGGGTGATATTATGGGGGATATTTCATCTCGTAGGGGGAAAGTACAGGGTATGGAAACGGATGGTCATTTTCAAATAATAAATGCAGAAGTTCCAATGGCAAATCTCCATGATTATGCCACCGCATTGAAAGCAATGTCAAGTGGTAGGGGAATGTTCACCAATGAATTTTCTCATTATGAAGACATGCCCCATATTGAAGCAGAAAAAGTGATTTCCAAATGGGAAACTGCTAGAGCTGCCGGTGAGTGATGAATTAAAATATCTATGGGCACCCTGGCGGATGGGTTATATCCGAACCGCTAAAAATGAGTTTGGACCTTGCCTATTCTGTGATAAATCCCATATAGGTAAAGATGAGGATAATTTGGTAGTTCATCGGGGAGAGAATGCGTATATCCTCATGAATTTATATCCCTATAATAATGGACATCTCATGGTTGTACCTTATGATCATGAAAAGAACTTTGATGATTTACAACCAGATACTCAGGTAGAAATGATGAATTTGATGAGTCAGGCAATGGGAGTATTGCGGGAAAGCCTTAATGCTGATGGGTTCAATTTTGGTGCAAATTTTGGGGAGGTTGCAGGTGCCGGAATAAAAGAACACCTGCATTTACACTTAGTCCCTCGATGGATCGGTGATACAAACTTTATGCCGATTATGGGGCATACCAAAGTAATGGTAGATGGCTTGAAAGAAACCCGGAAACAACTTGCTGAAGCATTTGCAAAAAATGGAAAATAATTCTCTAAATAAAAATAAATATCTCTGTAAATTTTTAAGCTGTATTTGAAATAGTTTTTCCGGTATAGCTCAGTTGGTTAGAGCAGCGGACTGTTAATCCGCGTGTCGCTAGTTCGAGTCTAGCTACCGGAGCAACCCAAACCCTTCTTATATAAGAGAGTTTTTTGGTTATTCTCCCTTCATTTGTAAGGGATATATTACAAAATTAATTATTTTCTCATAATGGTACTTTAATGTAACTTATAACCGTAAAGTTAAAAACAAAAGGAAACTAATATGAAATATCCAGTTGACA
>UINC01001804.1_pt1 | contig 13099 bp, 7 predicted proteins | sample 5385821 | NCBI WGS metagenome assembly UINC01 (sample SAMEA4666929, study PRJEB26691) | marine metagenome | isolation source: Pacific Ocean | place: Pacific Ocean | collected 2011-10-13 | reverse complement strand
GCGAACGCGGCCAAGGCCACCATGGCCATCATGGCTTTCCCCACCACCACGGGCCACGCGCCGCCTAGCGCAAGCTCGGGATGCACCACCATGAGGAGGGGAATGAGATAGAGGCCCTTGGCGTACTTCCACGCCTGGAGCCCAGTTCGCATCGGGTCGGATCCTGCCACGCCTGCGGCGGCGTAAGCGGCGAGGCACACCGGCGGGGTGACGTTGGAGTCCTGGGAATACCAGAACACGAGCAGGTGAGCGATCAGGACTGGAAGCCCGAAATCATTGATCAGCACAGGGCCGGCGAGAACGATGAGGACGACGTAGCTGGCGGTTACTGGAAGTCCCATTCCGAGTACGAGACTCGCCAGAAGCAGAAGTATCAGGGCAAGAAAGAGATTCCCCTGGGAAAGGGAAAGCATGAGAGATGAAAACTTGAGACCCAGACCCGTGAGGCCGACGATGCCCACGATGATTCCCGCCACCGCGCAAGCCAGACTTACTGGAAGCGCATTTCGGCCTGCTATGACGAAGCCATCCACGATGCGGACGATCCCGCCGCCGACCCAGCCCGTAAGAGGCGGGTGAAGCGCTTCGGCCGGCTTCGAGCCCACTTGATGCCGGCCGCTGCGGTCCCACGCGGCTCGCAAGGCCGCCAGTGCCGCGACCGCCAGGCACGAAAGGAATCCGACCCGGGCCACTGAAAAATCCATGAGCAGTGCGGACATCAGGACCACCAGGGCCACGAGGAAGTGCCAACCCTTGGCCAATGTGGTCCGGAACCGAGGAAGCTCGGAGGATGGAATACCCTTGAGGTCCCTCTTGACCGCCACCAGGTGCACGAAGACGTACACGGTACCCATGTAGAGAATTGCGGGAATGAGGCCCGCCTTGACGACCTCCAGATAGGGCAGGCCGGTATATTCGGCGATCAAGAACGCTCCGGCCCCCATGATCGGGGGAAGGATTTGGCCCCCTGTACTTGCCGCCGCCTCGATGCCCCCGGCCTCTTCGGGACTGTAGCCGACCTTTTTCATGAGGGGAATCGTGAACGCCCCGCTGGTTACGACGTTGGCGATGGCACTGCCCGACACGGATCCCATCGCGGCAGAAGCCACAACCGCTGCTTTCGCCGGTCCTCCCCTCTGTCTTCCGGTGATCGCATAAGCCAGGTCGATGAAGAACTGGCCCGCACCCGTGACCTCGAGCAGGGCTCCGAACAAGATGAAGATGAAGACGAAGGAGGCGGCCACACCAAGCGGGATCCCGTATATCCCTTCCTGGCCAAGATAAAGTTGTCCCACCATCCGTCCGGTGCTGTAGCCTCCATGCCGAAGCACGCCGGGGAGTGCGGGACCCGCATACGCGTAGCCGATGAAACAGGCGGCGATGAACGAAATGGGCCATCCCACCGTCCTACGGCTCGCTTCGAGAAGCGTGACGATTGCCACTACCCCCGCAAAAACGTCGGTAGCGCTCCAGGCCCCCGCCCGGTTCACGATGGCGTCCAGGTTGAGCGTCAGATAGAGGGCTGCGAAAATGGAGCCGGCAATGAGAGCGACATCCAGCGCCCACGCCATGCGACTTCGGGTTGGGAGGGAGCGACCCTTCGATGGAAAGAGGAGAAAGGCCAAAACCTGAATGAGCGCGAGATGGAATGCCCTCTCGTAGAAGAGTCCGAGTGGGCGGATGCCGGATATGTAGAGTTGGAAAAGCGAGAGGGCGATCGCCAGAACGACGAAGGTCCCTGCGGAAAAGCCAGGGAGCCCCAGGTTCCTCCTCCCGATCGAGGCCCCGCCAGCCGAAGTCACAGGCCTCTATCCACGGACGTGGATATCGGGACGCCTCACCGGGAAGAGATCAGACGGTCAGGTACCTCGTATCCCGCTTCCACGAAATAGCGGACGGAACCCGGGTGGAGTGGAATAGGAGAGATTTCCAGAGTGTAGTCGCCTGAGGTGTGGCGTGCGGCAGGATGCACGCCGACCAACTCCGCCTGCACCTCGAAAAGTGCCTTTGTCAGCTCGTAGACCAAGTCGTCCGACATGTCGGCGCGCACCACGAGGAGATTGGGCGTACTCAGCGTCTCCACCTCAAGCTCTTGGCCGGGGTATGTCCCTGGAGGGAAGAAATCGCGACTCACGGTCGGGTCGAGTGCCGAAGTGTTGTCTACTTCGGCCACCCCTATGGGCACCAGTCGTATGGGTCGCGCCGTAGCCAGGTCCATGATGGCACTTGTGGGCGGGCCGGCACTCAAGAATCCGGCGTCAATGTTTCCATCTCTGAGCGCGGAAGCCGTCTCATTGAAGTTGAGACGTTGGGGCTGGAAGTCGTCGTAGCCGATCCCGTTTCCTTCCAGGAGGGTTCGGGCGCCCACTTCGGTCCCACTCCCCGGGGCTCCTACGGAGACCCGTCGGCCCACGAGGTCACCGAGGCTCTCCACTCCGGTCCCTTCCAGCGTGACCAGGTGAAGTACGTTCGGATAGAGCGCCGCGAGAGCGAGCACCTGGGCCGGCTCCCGGCCTGCGAAAGATCCGGTGGCGTTGAACACTTCGTGGGCGTTCGTACCCATGGAGAAGGCCACCTGGACATCGCCGGCCAGCAGTAGGCTGAGGTTCTCGACCGAGCCGCCCGTGACCTCGGCCACGAAATCTTGCTCGGGCAACTCGCGGCTCCAGAACTCCGCGATCGATCCCCCTAGCACGTAGTAGACGCCTCCAGTGCCGGCCGTTGCCAAGGCGAGGATCTCCGGACGGTCTGAGGGGGCGCATCCGGGTGAAGTCAGGAGGGCAAGAAAGAGGACTGCCCGGACGAATGGCGTCGCGCCCCATCGGCACATCAAATCGGGATTGGGCACGGCGATAAACTCCGCAGCGACTGGATCTCGGAAAGTATCGCTGTTAAGGACGGATAACGGAAATTGGCCTTAGAACCGCGAGGAATGGCAGCAATTGTATGGGCGAGAGGACGGCTGGGCAAGGATTCTCCCACGATAGGGCGCGTCGCGGTTTCTTAGGCCGATGGAAGCCTGGAAGACGCGGTGCGAAGCTGCGAACGACTTGCAGTCTTGGCACTAAATGCCTATTCTCGTCGGTTACCTCGCGCAACTTGACTATGTTTCACTGGACCGAACGGTCCGGCGGGATTGGCAAGTTTAGACAGATTGTCAGGGCCCTGCGCCCCTATGGAGAGCAAGTGAATACGCCTGGTAGGTCCTCGCAAATGGGTCGCCTCAGGTAAGGATCCGATGAGCGTTCGCCGTTCACCGAACTCGCGTGTGCGAGCACTTGCCCCGAATCTCGACAGCGAGGCCAAAGCAGGGCTGCGCACTGGAGGCGCCTGCGAGTGAGCTGAGCAAGTGATTTCGGTTCCTCGAGCGGCCTTCTCCAATGTGGGGGGGGCCGTTTTTTGTTAGGAAGCTTTTGCATCATAGTGATTTTTTGTTGGAAGGCAGGGTTGGAGCCTAACGTAGGGAGATGCATGACACTGGAGTTGAACCTCGGAACAGGGATGCCGCCCAGGGGATCCCCTGTGGAGATTGGCTGGTCTTCCCCGACTCCCCCAACCCTATGGTGATCCGCGAGCCCAACCGAAACGGATTCCCTGTGCGTCAGGGTCTCTATGACCCCCGTAACGAGCACGATGCTTGTGGCATCGGTTTCGTCGCGAACATGCACGGCCTCAGGAGTAACGAGATCGTCCAGCAGGGCCTGCAGGTCCTGCTCAACCTGGACCACCGCGGCGCGGTGGGGGCCGACCCTACAATTGGGGACGGTGCCGGGATCCTCGTTCAGGTGCCGCACGACTTCTTGGTCAGGGCCACGGAGAAACTTGGGTTCAAGTTGCCTGAGCCCGGATACTACGGGGTTGGCAATGTCTTTCTCCCACGTGGCGCTGCCGCCCGTGCGGCTTGTGAATCTGAGCTCGAAAATATGGCCAAGGCAGAGGGTCAAAAGCCCCTGGGATGGCGGGACGTTCCCGTCAATAGGGATGGGCTGAGCGATACCCTCCTCGCCACCGAGCCCGTGATCCGCCAGTTCTTCATTGCACGAGGCGAAGGCTGCTCGGATCAGGATGCCTTCGAACGGAAGCTCTTCGTCATCCGACGCCGGGCGGAGATCGCCGCGGAGAAGATCGAGGGCACGCAGGACTTCTACATCTGCACCCTCTCGACCCGTGTGTTGGGTTATAAGGGAATGTTGTTGGCAAAGTACGTAGGGCGCTACTTCGTCGATCTCTTGGACGAGAATCTGGTGAGTTCTCTAGCACTCGTTCACCAGCGTTTCTCGACGAACACCTTTCCGAGTTGGAGGCTCGCACAGCCTTTTCGAATGATCATTCACAACGGCGAAATCAACACACTGCGGGGAAATCTCAACTGGATGAACGCTCGGCGCGCCACGATGCACTCGGAGGTCTTGGGCGATGATCTCAGCAAGATCTGGCCACTCATCCACGAAGATCAGTCCGATTCGGCGTGTCTCGACAACGCCCTTGAGCTGCTGGTACAGGGAGGATACTCCCTCGCCCACGCGACCATGATGCTGATTCCCGAGGCATGGGAGGGCAATCGTCTGATGGATCCGAAGCACCGGGCGTTCTACGAGTATCACGCTGCCCTGATGGAGCCTTGGGATGGGCCGGCCTCTATGGCATTCACAGATGGGCGACAGATCGGTGCGACGCTGGACCGCAACGGCCTGCGGCCTTCCCGTTATGTGGTGACCGAGGACGGGCTGGTCGTCCTTGCTTCGGAGACGGGAGTGCTGCAGATCCCGGAAGAAAAGATCGTGCAGAAGTGGCGGTTGCAGCCTGGCAGGATGCTGCTGATTGATACTGAGCAAGGCCGCATCATCGACGACGCAGAGATCAAGGACGAACTGGCGACGGCACACCCGTACCAGGATATCCTCGATCGGACGCAGGTCCGGGTGGGCGATCTCCCGGATTGTGCTGCTCAGTATCCAACGATGTCCGCATCACTCCTCGATCGTCAGCAGGCCTTCGGCTACACGCAGGAATCCGTCAGACTGATGATCGGCCCTATGGCATTGGATGGGGTAGACCCTGTCGGGTCGATGGGCAATGATACGCCGATCGCGGTAATGTCTGACCGGCCCAAGGTTCTTTATCAGTACTTTCGGCAGCGATTCGCTCAGGTCACGAACCCGCCGATCGATCCGATTCGCGAATCGCTCGTGATGAGTCTCGTTTCCATGATAGGACCACGCCCAAACCTTCTCGGTTTGGATGACCGTGGCTCGCACATGCGCCTTGAGGCAAAGCATCCGATCCTAACCGACGAGGAACTGGACAAGATCCGGTGCATCGGCAAGTTCGCTGAGGGCCGATTCCGGGCCGTGACCCTCGATATGACCTATCCCGTCGAGAACGGAATCTCTGGAATGCGGATGGCCCTTGACTCTCTCCGTAAAGCTGCCAAAGAGGCAGTTGGACGAGGCGACAACATCATCGTCCTTTCCGATCGCCAGCTCTCTTCTGAGCGTCTTGCAATCCCCGCGGTGCTTGCGACTGGGGCAGTGCACCACCACCTGATCCGCCAGGGTCTACGGACGCTCGTCGGACTCGTCATCGAAACAGGAGAGGCCCACACGGTCCACGACTTCACCGTCCTGGGGGGCTACGGGGCCGAGGGTATCAACCCGTACCTGGCGTTCGAGACGGTCCGGGATATCGTCGAGGGGGGCGAACTGCCAGGGATCACCGTAGAGGTTGCGCAGGCCCAATACGTGAAGGCCGCAGCTAAGGGTATCCTGAAGGTAATGTCGAAGATGGGCATCTCCACCTACCAATCCTATTGTGGCGCCCAGATATTCGACGCTCTCGGGTTGAACCAAGAGTTCGTGGACGAGTTTTTCTTTGGAACAGGGACTTCGATCGAGGGCATCGGCCTGCGTGAGGTAGCCGAAGAGACGATTAACCGTCACAAGACTGCATTTTCTGTGGTTCCGGAGCTTGACGGTGTGCTGGACCCGGGGGGAGAAATCCAGTTCCGGCTGCGGGGAGAGCAGCACTACTGGACGCCGACCTCGATTGCCGCCCTGCAGCATGCGGTGCGCGGTAACGCAGAGGATCGCTATCGCTCTTTTTCCGCCGAAATCAACGATCAGAGCCAGCGGCTTATGACGCCACGGGGACTCTTTGAGTTCCTCCCAGCCAACGAGCCCGTGCCGTTGGCCGAGGTGGAGCCGGCCAAGGAAATCGTGAAACGATTCTCCACAGGCGCGATGTCCTTCGGGTCAATCTCTCGGGAGGCTCATACGACACTTGCGATCGCGATGAACCGCATGGGTGGACAATCGAACACAGGAGAGGGCGGGGAAGAGACCGACCGGTTCGTCCCGCTTCCGAACGGTGACTCGATGAATTCGGCCATCAAGCAGGTGGCCTCGGGTCGGTTCGGCGTCACGGCAGATTATCTTATCAACGCTGACGTCATGCAAATCAAGATTGCTCAAGGTGCAAAACCAGGCGAGGGCGGTCAGCTACCTGGCTTCAAGGTCGACCGTGTCATTGCTCAGGTGCGGCACTCGACTCCAGGCGTAGGCTTGATATCCCCGCCCCCACATCACGACATCTACTCTATCGAGGATCTAGCCCAGTTGATCTTCGACCTCAAGAACGTGAATCCACGCGCACAGGTCAGTGTAAAACTCGTCTCCGAGATCGGTGTCGGAACCGTCGCGGCTGGCGTCGCGAAGGCACATGCCGATCGGGTGACCATTTCGGGTGCGGACGGCGGCACGGGTGCAAGCCCCCGGACCTCGATCTATCATGCCGGATCCCCCGTGGAGATCGGCCTGGCGGAGACTCATCAGACATTGGTCCTGAACCAGCTGCGCAGTCGGATTGCAGTTCAGGTGGACGGGGGGCTACGAACCGGAAGGGACGTCGTCGTCGGGGGGCTACTCGGTGCGGACGAGTTCGGCTTCTCGACGGCACCTTTGGTAGCCTCTGGGTGCATTATGATGCGCAAATGCCACCTGAACACCTGTCCGGTTGGGGTGGCCACCCAAGACCCTGTTCTGCGCAAGCGGTTTTCCGGACAACCAGAGCATGTCGTGAATTACTTCTTCTTCATCGCCGAAGAGGTGCGCGAGCTCATGGCCGAGTTAGGATTCCGGCGCTTCAAGGACATGATCGGACGATCCGACCGACTCGATATGCGTAAGGGCATCGAGCACTTCAAGGCGAAGGGGTTGGACATGAGCAGACTCTTGGCCCGGCCTGAGGTCGGTCCGGAGGTCTCGGTCAGCAAGACTGAGGAGCAGGAGCACAAGCTACACGACGTGCTCGACCGGAAGCTGATCGAGGAAGCGATGTCCGCCTTACAGGATGGCAAGCCCATCCGGTTGGAGCACGCTATCAGAAACTCCGATCGGACGACGGGCGCGATGCTCTCCGGGGAGGTCGCGCGTCGGTACGGGCATGCAGGGCTACCTGACGATACGATCTACGTGAAGTTGACGGGGACCGCCGGACAGAGCTTTGGTGCTTGGTTGGCACACGGGGTCACACTCGAACTCCTGGGTGACACCAATGACTACGCGGGGAAAGGCCTCTCCGGTGGAAAATTGATCGTGCACCCCTCCGAACGTACCAAAATCCTTCCAGAACAAAGTATGATTGTTGGCAACGTCATCCTTTACGGTGCGATTTCGGGTGAGGCCTATCTACGAGGAGTCGCGGCCGAGCGCTTCGCTGTGCGGAACTCCGGGGCCTGGGCTGTGGTGGAGGGAGTGGGCGACCATGGTTGTGAGTATATGACTGGCGGAGTCGTGGTCGTACTCGGTCCGACCGGACGGAACTTTGCGGCCGGAATGTCTGGGGGCATCGCCTACGTCTTAGACAGAGAGGGCGATTTCAGCCTTCGTGTAAACCCTGAGATGGTCGAACTGGAGTCGGTCGAAGACCTGCGCCCGCTCGCGGAGAGAATCCCAGCCAACACACTTTCTTCAGTGGGACGCGATATGTTGGGGCAGGACGCGGCCAGGTTGCAGACCATGCTTGCCAGGCACGCGCGGTTCACGGACAGCGTGACGGCAAAAGAGATTCTAGATCACTGGGATGATTACCTGCCTCAGTTTGTGAAAGTCATGCCTAACGATTACCGCAAGGCGCTCACGAGGATGCGTGACGACGGGACGTCCGAGGATGTGAAGAAAAGCGCCCGCCCACGCTCGTCGCGTTCTCGTGCGTTGAAGAGTTATCGGGATGGGTAAGGTCACTGGCTTCCTTGATTTTCCAAGCCGCCACCCTGACAGAGCGGATGTCGCTGAGAGGGTAGCTCACTGGGGTGAGTTCACCGGTAGCCTGCCGGACGAGGAGTGGGCCCTCCAGGGTGCACGATGCATGGACTGCGGTATTCCGTTTTGCCATCAGGGATGCCCCGTGAATAATATTGTTCCAGATTGGAACGATCTGGTGTACCGGGATCGATGGAGGGAGGCGCTTGAGGTGCTTCACTCCACGAATAACTTCCCCGAGTTCACCGGACGCATCTGTCCGGCACCGTGCGAGGAAGCGTGCACGTTGAACATCATCGACGACCCTGTCACGATTAAATCAATTGAGTGCGCGATCATTGATCGCGCATGGGCAGAAGGTTGGGTAAAGCCTGATATCGCACAATTGAAGACGGGGCGTACAGTCGCGATCATTGGATCGGGGCCCGCTGGGTTGGCCTGCGCTCAGCAGTTAGCGCGTGTTGGTCATAACGTCACTGTTTTCGAGAAGAACTCCAAGGCCGGGGGACTCCTGCGTTACGGCATTCCGGACTTCAAAATGGAGAAGCACCAGATTGACCGGCGCATCGAGCAGATGGAGGCCGAAGGGGTAGTCTTTCGTACGGACTGCCTGGTGGGGCATGACATCGTGGCCCAAGAGGTGGTGCAGGCTTTCGACGCGCTCGTCCTCGCGGGCGGCTCTGAGTGGCCACGAAATTTGACCGTGCCGGGTCGCGAGTTAGATGGCATCCACTTCGCGATGGACTTCCTTACACAGCAGAATCGACGTAACTCGGGCGAGCTAACTCTCCCAGATGAGAAGATTCTAGCCACCGGCAAGCACGTGGTAGTGATCGGTGGTGGTGACACCGGATCCGACTGTATCGGAACGTCGTGGCGGCAGAAAGCAAAATCCGTGACTCAGTTTGAGATCCTTTCGAAGCCTCCTCACAAGGAGGATAAGGGGACCACGTGGCCAGAATGGCCCCTCAAGATGCGCACTTCCTCCTCTCAGGAGGAAGGAGGCGATCGTGACTGGAGTGTGGCCACTGAAGCGTTCTCCGGTGATAACGGTAAGGTGCGCGCGCTGCATGGGGTGCGACTGACCCCAAGGCTCGAGCGTATTGAGGGCACTGAATTTGAGATCGATGCAGATCTCGTCCTGCTGGCCATGGGATTTGTGCACCCGGTTCGTGAGGGAATGCTCGAACAGCTCGGAGTCGACCTAGACCGGAGCGGCAATGTCGCGGCCGACACTGAGGCGTACCGGACCTCAATCGACAAAGTTTTTACTGCCGGGGACATGCGCAGGGGTCAGTCCCTCGTCGTCTGGGCGATCCGTGAGGGACGCCAGTGCGCCCGATCTGTGGATAATTTCTTGATGGGGGTGAGTACTTTGCCTCGTTGAGGCACCACGATAGGGTACGCGCAGGGGGCTTTCCGATTTTGACGTTTGGAGAGTCTCGCCAGCACGGGCGCCAGATCAAGTCGTGGGAACCTCGGAACGCTGTACCCTCTCTATTAACGTAGATAACGTAGAGGTAGAGGGCTCCGGAGATCCGTATCCGGTTGTCCGTGATGGTTTGCGCTGCCCCCTAGCGTGGATATATTCACCTACTGGGAGCAGGGTGGGCCATCCATCCATCTAACACGCACCGGGCCGCCATCATGAGAGATAACGGTAAGTTTTTCGCCGGATTGGGGGGTGTGGCTTTGGTCGTCACCTACCTCATCTGGACCGGCATCAGCGAATCGATGGTGTACTACCTCACGCCCGGCGAGCTGATGGCCCGGGTGGAGGCGGATCCGACGTTCCACGAGGTAGGCGTCAAGGTGAGTGGGCGTGTCGAGCGGGGCTCATGGAATCGAGAGAAAGACGAGCTATTGCACCGCTTCACCGTCATCGATCTTTTGGACGAGTCGGTGCGCTTTGCTGTGGAATACCGGGACATACTCCCCGATACCTTCAACGACACGGAGAATGTGGACGTGGTCGTCGAGGGTCGATACCGGGAGGATGGCGTTTTCGAAGCCACAATCGTTCTCGCGAAGTGTGGCAGCCGTTACGAAGCTACGCCTGAGGAACTGCTAGGGTGATCTTCCTCGGAGAGCTTGCTCTCTGGATTGCACTACCGATCGGAATCTGGGGAGCAGCGGCCGGATTCATCGGTGGGCGTAAGGAACGCGGCGACTTCGTTCGGAGTGCTGAGCATTGCGTCTACGCCGTCTTCTTCCTGCTGGTTCTAACGTCGGCGGGGATCATAACCGCCTTCGTGACCGACAGCTTCGAGTACTGGTACGTCGCGAACTACTCCAACCGCGAACTGTCGCTGTTCTACAAGATCTCAGGCCTCTGGGCCGGCCAGCGCGGGTCGTTGGTGTTCTGGGTGCTGCTCCTTTCCTTCTTCTCCGCTGCTGCGGTCTTCACGAACCGGGAGAAGAATCGGGAGTTCATGCCGTACGTGGCCGGCATACTTCTCACGATTTCCAGCTTCTTCTTGGTGGTGTTGCTGTTCGCCGAAGTGAATCCGTTCGAGAGGCTGCCCTTTGCGCCCGCCGACGGCCGGGGGCTCAACCCGCAGCTTCAGAACTACTGGATGTCGATCCATCCGCCCACTCTGTACTTGGGGTTCACTGCGTTCACGATTCCGTTCGCTTTCGCGATGTCGGCGTTGCTCAGTGGGAAGTTGGATACGCGCTGGATCGTGATCACACGGCGCTGGATCCTGCTGTCTTGGTTCTTCTTGGCGAACGGCATCATCTTCGGCATGCGCTGGGCGTACCTGGAGCTCGGCTGGGGCGGATTCTGGTTCTGGGATCCGGTGGAGAACGCGTCGGTGTTGCCCTGGCTGACGGCGACGGCCTTCCTCCACTCGATCCAGATTCAGGAAAACCGGGGGATGCTCAAGGTTTGGAACATGGGCCTCGTGACCCTCACGTTCCTGTTGACGATTTTCGCGACCTTCCTGACGCGGTCAGGCTTGATCGAGTCGGTTCATACATTCGCCGAAAACACTACGATCGCGTTCATCTTCCTCGCGTTCATGGGAGTGATGACCGGGGCTTGTATCCTGCTGATCGCGTGGCGGTACCCGCACCTCAAGAGCGAGAATCAGATTCAGTCGTTTCTATCCCGAGAATCGGCATTCTTGTTCAATAACCTGATCCTTCTGGGTGCGGCTTTCACCATCCTGTGGGGGACGCTGTTCCCGCTCATCACTGAGGGTCTGACGGGCCAGGCCATCGCGGTTGGTCCGCCATTTTTCAACCGGGTCAACCTGCCGATCGGATTGGCGTTGCTCGCCTTGATGGGGATCGGACCGGTCATCGCGTGGCGAAAAGCTTCGCGCCGCAATCTCGTGAAAAACTTTCGCATGCCGGTCATCGTGGGTGCGATGGTCGTCGGGGCGTTGTTCCTGAGAGGTGTGAACCACGGGATGGCTCTGTTGACATTCGGGCTGTCGGCCTTCGTGATGACCATCATCATCGTCGAGTTCGTGAAGGGGACCAAGGCACGGGCCCGCATCGAGGGCGAGGGTCATCTCCTGGCCTTCTACCACCTCGTGAGCCGGAATCGGCGCCGCTGGGGAGGATACATCGTACACGTCGGCGTGGTGATGATTTTCACCGCGTTTGCCGGCGTAGCTTTTAATCGCGAAATCGTTCAGACCATCGATCCTGGTGAGACAGTCACGATCGAGTCTCCGTTCGGACACGAATACGCGCTCACGTACCAGGGATTGTCGTCGCCTCGTGGTGAGAACATGGTGCGGCAGGCAGTAGCCCTGATGACCGTCGAGCGAGATGGCCGGCCAGTCGAATCCCTCAGGGCGGAGAAGGTCCTCTACGTCAAGTGGGAAGAGTCACCGATTTCGAACGTGGGGGTCAACTCCTACCTCCTCGAAGACCTCTACCTGATCCTCGACAACGTAAACGATCTCGGTGCCGCTTTCGAGAATGATGCCGCAGCTCAGCGTGCGACCTTCAAGGTGCAGGTCAACGTACTGGTGGGCTGGATCTGGTATGGCGGATTCGTCCTCACCTTGGGCGGGATCATCGGACTGTGGCCCTCTCGAGGCTCCACTCCAACTGTTGCGCGCTCCACGACCAAGACTGGGGGCGAACGGCCCGCTCTGGCCGTACGAAGCTGACGACGTGGGGCCGATGAAGTGGGGTTGATCGTTGGGGTGATTCTCGTCTCAACTGGCGTGATCCTCTTCGTCATGTTGCCTGTCCTGCGCGGCGACTGGGCCGCGATGGGGCGCTCGGACGCTGAGGTCACCGAAGTCGACGCTCGAAAGCAGGCCGCACTCCGCGGGCTTCGCGACGCCGAATACGACCTTGGATCTGGCAAGATCGACCAGGAGGATTACCAGGTTATCAAGTCCGATCTGGCTCGTCAGGCGTTGGAGGCCATGGGGGAGGAAAGCGCGGGCGGCCATGCCGCTGATGAAGGGACTCCCACGGACGGGGCCGCGAAGCCGTCGAAGGGTTCCGCCGCGAAGGGTGCCAAGAGTAGTGCCTCCGATAGCGACCGCCTGGAAGCCGAGATCGAGCGTGTGCGGAAAGGGATGGCGGAGGGCCGGACCTGCTCCGAATGCGGACACCTGAACGTGAAGAAGAGCCGATTCTGCACGGGCTGCGGCGGACGGCTGGGAGAGGTGGCCACCGCGGCCGTAAACCCGGTTTCTGCCTAGGGGGGGTGATCGGAAAGGGGGCGGGTCGCGCACATGGCGCTTGTGCGCGTTCAGCCAAGGAACGACGACGAGGCATAGCAAAGCTACTCCGAGGAGGAGAGACGCCGGATCAACCGCACAACCGCCATGTGCCCACGGACAGGAAGGGAATGACCTTACAAGTTG
>UINC01000798.1_pt1 | contig 13108 bp, 15 predicted proteins | sample 5385821 | NCBI WGS metagenome assembly UINC01 (sample SAMEA4666929, study PRJEB26691) | marine metagenome | isolation source: Pacific Ocean | place: Pacific Ocean | collected 2011-10-13 | reverse complement strand
GAACTCGACCTGCTGGTCCGCCACCGGGCCCACGACAGCGGCATCGAGGAGCGCCCCTACACCGATGGCGTCATCACCGGCTGGGGGACCATCGACGGCCGTCGGGTCTTCATGTTCGCCCAGGACTTCACGGTCTTCGGCGGCGCTCTCGGGGAGGCCTTCGCCAAGAAGCTCCACAAGGTGATGGACCTGGCCCACTCGGTTGGCGCCCCGATGATTGGCCTCAACGACGGCGCCGGCGCCCGCATCCAGGAGGGAGTCGTCAGCCTTGACGGCTACGGCGGCATCTTCTACCGCAACGTGCAGTCCTCGGGCGTGATTCCACAGATCAGCGTGATCCTCGGACCCTGTGCCGGCGGCGCCGTGTACAGCCCGGCCATGACCGACTTCATCTTCATGGTCCGTGAGAAGTCGCACATGTTCATCACCGGCCCGGACGTCGTCCGGACGGTGACCGGCGAGGAGGTCTCCCTCGAGGAACTCGGCGGCGCCGGTAGCCATTCCACGAAGTCAGGCGTGGCCTCGTTCGTGGCGGAGGACGAGCATCAGGTCCTCGACGACGTCAAGGCACTGCTGTCGTACCTGCCGTCGAACAACATCGACATGCCACCCACCGTCGCCTGCGACGACCCCGTCGACCGCCTGTGCCCCGAGCTCGACGACCTCATGCCCGACAGCGCCAACGTGCCCTACGACATGCGCCAGGTCATCACCGCCGTCGTCGACGAGGGCGAGTTCATGGAGTACCACGCGGCCTGGGCCGGGAACATCGTGTGCGGCTTCGCCCGCCTCAATGGCCGGTCGGTCGGAGTGGTCGGCAACCAGCCCATGATGCTCGCCGGGGTGCTCGACATCCAGGCCTCCGAGAAGGCCGCCCGGTTCGTCCGCACCTGCGACGCCTTCAACCTCCCGCTCATCACGTTCGTTGACGTGCCCGGCTTCCTGCCCGGCGTCGACCAGGAGTACGGAGGCATCATCCGCCACGGTGCCAAGTTGCTCTACGCCTACTGCGAGGCCACGGTGCCGCGCATCCAGGTCATCACCCGGAAGGCCTACGGCGGCGCCTACGTCGTCATGGACTCCAAGTCGGTCGGCTCCGACCTGTCGCTGGCCTGGCCGTCGGCCGAGCTGGCCGTCATGGGCCCACAGGGCGCCGTCGAGATCCTGTACCGACGCGAGTTGGCCGACGCCGCCGATCCGGTCGCCCGCCGGGGCGAACTCGTCGAGGAGTACGCCGAGCGCTACGCCAACCCCTACGTGTCGGCGGAACACGGCTTCGTTGACGACGTGATCGCTCCGTCCGAGACCCGCGTCCGGTTGGTCGCCGGCCTCGAGATGCTGGCCGGCAAGCGCGCGGAACTTCCCCAGCGCAAGCACGGCAACGTACCGCTGTAGGCCACGATGGATTCCTCCACGCCGGAAGGCGCCACCGCACGACTCTTGGTCGTCGAAGAGTTCGACACCACGACCCGGATCGAGGCTCCGGGGGCCTCCGGAGCCGAGCTCCAGGCCATCCTCGCTGCGTACCGCGAGCTCTGGCCCGACCCCGTGGCGACCCGTCAGGCCGATGTCCCGACCTGGCGCTTCTCTGGTCGCTGGTGGGCCGACTCCCGCCTCCCCTTGCGACAGTCGGTCAGCTAGCCACTCCTTGCGCCGGGTCCACCCAGTTCGGGCCGACGGCTCCTGCCAATCCGGGGAGCCGGTCGAGGTAGTCGTCGCGTGTGATCTCGGATGCTCCGAGGCCGGCGAGGTGCGCGGTGGCCCACTGGACGTCGACGAGCCGGTCGCCGCCCGTGCCGAGCAGTTCGACCAGCCCGATCAACGCCACCTTCGAGGCGTCCGTGCGTCGGTGGAACATCGACTCCCCGGCGAACAGGCCACCGAGGGACACGCCGTAGAGGCCGCCGGCGAGGCCTTCGTCGTCCCAGGCCTCGACGGAGTGTGCCCAGCCAAGGCGGTGGAGCTCGGTGTAGGCCTCGGCCATCTGGACGTCGATCCAGCGGTATGGCCGGTCGGGGTCGGCACATGCCTCGAGGACCTCGGCGAAGGCGGTGTCGAACCGGACCTCGAAGCGCCGACAGGAGCGCCGCAACGACCGACTCACCCGGAGGTCGGAGGGGAGGAGCACGCCCCGGGGGTCCGGGGACCACCAGGCGACGGCACCGTCCTGCTCGACGGGCATGGGGAACAGCCCGGACCGGTAGGCCGTCAGGAGTGTGCCCGGGTCGAGGTCGGCGCCGATGCCGACGACCCCGTGTCCATCGGCCGTACTCGCCGGCGGGAAGAGCCAGGTGGTGGTGGGTGGCTCGGTGGGCACGCCGCGAGGGTAGGTGGCCGACCGGGTGGGGAGGGCCGGTCAGCCCTCGACGATAGAGACCGAGTGGACGATGATCTCGTGGCTCGGGCCGCCGCCATAGGGCGACTCGGGGTCCACGACGTAGAGGTCCATCATGGCGTCGAGGACGCTCTGGCCGGCATTGTCGGTGGCGCCGAACAGCAGGTAGCTGCCCTGGCTGTCGAGGAGGGACACGCTCTCCGTGGTCGTGAGGAAGAATTGGGCGCCCGAGCTGTTCAGTCCCGCTGAACGGGCCATCACCAGTTGGCCGGACTCGTAGGAGAACGGACCGGTGGCGCCTCCGTCAGCAGTGCGCCTAAAGACTCCGCCCTCGTCCGCAATGGTGTAGCCGGGTCCCGGGTCGGACCAGTCGTTGGTGGTCGGCGAGCCCCCCTGGATGATGCCGATGCTCGGGTCGATCCGGAACAGGAGGGTGTTGTCGTAGTAGCCGTAGCGGGCGAGGGCCACGAAGTTGTTGGTGGTCTCCGGCATCCGGGCCCGGTCGAGAGTGAACCGGATCTCGCCCTCGCTGGTGTCGAACACCGCCGTGTAGGCGACCCCGCTCGCCAAGCAGTAGATGGGACGGGCGGTGAAGTCGTATTGGGGGCCGTCGGACTTGTCGAGGGCCGGGCAGGGGTTCGGCACCACGGCTTCGTTGCCGCCGCCACTGCCTCCGCGGTCGGCGAGGCTGGCGATGCCCACCGTCACGAGACTGCCGAGCATCACGACGGCGAGGATGCCGGCTAGCAGCCTGGTGCGGGGTGAGTAGCGATGGATGGAGGCGGGGGGCCGCGCGGCCCGCCTGGTCTTCAAGGCCATGGGGCGGCACCCTAACAACGGGGCCCCTCGGCGCCGCAGTGCCCGAAACCTGCAACAGTCCCGCCGGGCAGCGCAGGTAGCGTGGTTGCTCGTGGCACTGATCGTCCAGAAGTTTGGTGGTACCGCGGTCGGCGACCCCGACCGCATCCGGGCCGTCGCGGACCACGTCGCGCGCACGAAGCGCCACGGTGACGACGTCGTCCTCGTCGTCTCGGCCATGGGCAACGAGACCGACGACCTGCTGCGCCTGGCGTCGGAGGTTTCCGCCACGCATCCCGGCCGCGAGATGGACATGCTCATCACGGCGGGTGAGCGCAAGTCGATGGCGCTCATGTGCATGGCACTCCACGACCTGGACGTTCCGGCTGACTCCTTCACGGGCAGCCAGGCCGGATTCCTGACCGACGCCACCCACGGCAACGCCAGGATCCTCGAGGTCCGACCTGACCGGGTGCGTGCCACCGTCGACGCCGGGCGTGTCGCCGTGGTGGGCGGCTCCCAGGGCGTGTCGACGGAGAACGACGTCACTTTCCTCGGCCGGGGGGGCTCCGACACGACCGCCGTGGCACTCGCCCATGCGCTCGGGGCCGCCGTCTGCGAGCTCTATACGGACGTGACCGGGGTGTTCACCACCGATCCCCGGTTGGTCCCGACGGCCAGGCGGATGGCGTCGGTGTCGTTCGAGGAGTTGCTGGAGATGACCGCCTCCGGCTGCCCGAAGCCGTCGATGCGGTCTGTCGAATACGCGCGCACCCACGGGGTGCGCCTACATGTCCGATCAGCGTTCACCTGGCAGGAGGGAACGTGGGTCGACGAGGAGGAGCCAAACATGGAACAGGCCATCGTCTCAGCGGTCACGCACGACACCTCGGAGGCCAAGATGACGATCGCAGGGGTGCCCGACCGCACCGGTGTGGCAGCGACGCTCTTCCGTGCGCTCGCCGATCTCGACGTGAACGTCGACCTCATCGTGCAGAACGTCTCGGACCGGGGCGTTACCGACATCTCGTTCACGGTGCCGAAGGGTGACCTCGACCGGACGATGGAGGAGACACGGAAGTTGGTCGCCGAGATCGGGGCTGCTGGGGTTGATGCCGATGCGGCGATCGCCCGGGTGAGCATCGTCGGTGCGGGTATGCGCTCGAACCCGGGCGTTGCGGCGACAATGTTCGAGACCCTCGCTGGCACGGGCGTCAACATCCAGATGATCTCCACGTCGGCGATCCGCGTGAGCTGTGTAGTCGCCGAAGGCCAGGTGGAGGAGGCCGTCACGGCCCTCCACAAGGCGTTCGGGCTCGCCGACGCCTGAACCGGCGAATCGGCATTCCCATCGTGTGCCTACTCACCCGCGCCGTCGCGCCGACGATCGTGATGGTCACCTTGCTCGTCCTGGTGGCCGGCGCCTGCGCCGCCCCGGAGTCGGACGGTGCGACCGTCCCGACGGCGACCCTTGCGCCGACCACGACCATCGTGGGCTTCGACGAGGTCCGCGACCGGTTTGTCGCCGATGCCGGCGCCGACGGTGTGCTGGAGGACCTGGCCGTCGCCGACCTGGGCTGCGTGGCCCAGGCACTCCTCGAAGCCAGCGGGCCCGAGGTCGTCCTGTCGATCTCGACACAGGGGCCAAAGCCGCATCAGGCAGAGATGACCGTCGAGGCCCTCGTGGCTTGCGGGGTCGTCGTGGACGTGTTCCGGACCGGGCTCGCCTACAGCATGGCGAACGATCCCGGAGCGCCGACCGTGGATCCGGACTGTGTCCTCGAGGGGGTCACTGCCGACCACCTGGCCCCGATCCTCGTCACCCAGTTCTCCCGTCCCGGTGGCGTCACCGTCGACGGGTCTGCGATGAATGCGTTGTTGGTCGATACCCCCCTCATGGCCAACCTGATTCGCTGTTCGCTCGAGGGCGCAGGCCTCCTGACGCCGTTCTGCGACGGCTATCTCGACGTCGTCGACGATGTGCTGCGCTTGGTGATGGGCCAGGGGGGGCTCGAGGGGGATTCGGAGGACCCGGTCGCCTACGCATCGCTGTTCGACGTCACCGAGGGCGTGTTCGCCTGGCTCGCCACGAACGTCCCAGACGACCTCCGTGGTGCCGCGGTCCTCGTCCACGACGCCGTCATCGTCACCGCCGAGGCGTTCGCCGATGCGGTGGCGGGCATGGAGGGCGACGGCCCCGAGGCTCGGGACACCGCCCTGCTCGCTGCGATCAGTCGGATCGGGGCAGGATTGGAGAACATGAACGCCGTGGACCTCCCTGCAGCGACCAACCGTCTCCGTGTCCACGTGGCTGACCAGTGCGGCCAAGAGTCGACGATCGTCTTCGACCTGTTCGGCGGCTTCGGCGCCGGCTTCACCCACGAGGGCTGACGGATGCGGTTCCGCACGGTTGCAGTCCTGCTGGCCATCGCCGTGCCTGTCGGTGCCTGCGGGAGTGATGCTGGGCCGGAACGACCGACCATCGACCCGTCCTGGACGGTGCTCTCGACCACGCAGCCGCCGTCGACCACGCAGCCGCCGTCGACCACGCAGCCGTCCGGTGGATCCGGGGATCCCGAATCGACGACCACCGAGGTCACCGTTCCGACGACCACCGAGGTTGCCGTTCCGACGACCGTTTCCGAGGCCTTCTGCCCGGACCTGGCTGGGCACCTGCAGCGGGAGGGCAGCCGTCTGGCCGATCTCCGGTCGGGTCTCGGTCCGGATGATCCCCAGGTGTACGTGGAGGCGGCCTCGGCGATGTCGCTCCTCGCCGGCTGGTTGCTCGAACGGGCACCCGTGGGCGTCGTCGGCTCGGCGGAGCGCCTTGCGACACTCTGGCGAGAGGCGACGATGCCGCACATGAACCAGTCGGAGGGCGAGTCTGATGCACGCGCGGCGATGGCGGCGATCAACGCCGCGTTGATCGAGCGCCACGAAGCCATGGCCGAAGCGGCCGAGGCGGTGAGCGTGTTCCTGCTCGACGAGTGCCCGTACGAAGTTGCCCTGATGCTGGCCGGCCTCGACCCCCGGTCGGCGGTCCGCCCCTCGACGACACCACCCCCTTCGACGCTCCCCAAGGAGATCCGCGACTTCATCCGGAAGCTCCTGACCGGGAGCTGACATGGGCCCCGCGGATCGTTGGTTGTCGGTCGTGCTCGCCCTCCTGATCGTCGGGGCGTGCGCCGCGACAGAGTCTCCCCGTGGGGCGACGTCCGGGACGTCGACCACGACGTCGACCACGACGTCGACCACGACCACGACCACGACGTCGACCACGACCACGACGTCGACCACGACCACGACGTCGACCACGACGGTGCCACCCATTCCGCCGACGACGGCAGCGCCCCGGACCACGACCACGGTGCTGCGGTCGGGGGTTCCCGAGGGCTTCTGTGCGGGGCTCGCCGGGGAGTCGGCCTCGATCACCCGGGTCCTCGAGGAACTCGACGCGTCTGGTGCCTCCGAGACGGCCCACCGCCTGGCCCACCTGCGCGCGACGAGCACCCTCCTGGGTTGGATCGACGAGCGTGTGCCGGCCGACCTGCGTGACGACTCCGGGCTGCTTGACGAGGTCTACACGAGCGTCGACGGAGCCCTCGCCGACCTGGACCCCGGGACGGTGACGGAAGCTCGGCTCCGCAACGCCCTGTTCGGTGCACTCCTGGACTCGTCGGCGGACGGCAGCGCACTCGACGGGGCTGCAGGCAGGGTGGCGGACTGGGTGGACGACTCGTGTGGGGCCTTCCCGATGGTCGCCTTCGTCTCCGACCTGTTCACCGCGGCCCGTCGGGCGGATGGCGACGAACTGGTCTTCGAGTTCCCGGGTGATCGCTGATCGGGAACTGGAAGGGTCGCGACCATGGGCTGTCGGTAGCCTGCGTTGCGTGAACGTCGCCGTCGTCGGAGCAACCGGTCAGGTCGGTGGGGTCCTCCGCACCCTCCTGGCGGAACGCGACTTCCCCCTCGGTGACCTGCGCTTCTTCGCATCTTCGCGGTCTGCGGGAAGCCTCCTTCCGTGGGGCGGCGGCGAGATCGTTGTGGAGGACGTCGAGTCCACCGACTGGTCGGGAATCGACCTCGTCCTCATGAGCGCCGGCAGGGCCGCATCGTTGGCCTACGCGCCGGCAATTGCCGAGGCCGGCACCGTCGTGATCGACAACTCGTCAGCGTGGCGCATGGACCCCGATGTCCCGCTGGTGGTGTCCGAGGTCAACGCTGATGCTCTCGACCACCTGCCGAAGGGCATCGTCGCCAACCCCAACTGCACGACGATGGCTGCCATGCCGGTGCTCGCCCCGTTGCATGCCGAGGCCGGCCTCGAGTCGCTCACGATCGCCACCTACCAGGCGGTCTCCGGTGCGGGGCTGGCCGGTGTCGAGGAACTGGCTGCACAGGTGGGAGCGGTGTTCGACGGCGCCACTGCACTCACCCACGACGGCCGTGCAGTTGACTTTCCCGAGCCGGACTTGTTCGCCCGTCCCATCGCCTTCAATGTGCTGCCCCACGCCGGGTCGTTCGTCGACGACGGTCGGGGTGAGACCGACGAGGAGCAGAAGCTCCGCAACGAGAGCCGCAAGATCCTCGGAATCCCCGACCTCAGGGTCTCGGGGACCTGTGTCCGGGTTCCGGTGTTCACGGGGCATTCGCTGTCGGTGCATGCCGACTTCTCCCGTGGGCTGTCGCCGGAGCGCGCCATCGAACTCCTGGCTGTCGCCCCGGGGGTGACCCTCGCCGATGTCCCGACGCCGCTCGACGCGGCCGGCGTCGACCCCACGATCGTGGGCCGCATTCGGTCCGACGAGACCCTGGAACATGGCCTGGCGTTCTTCGTGTCCAGCGACAACCTGCGCAAGGGTGCCGCCCTCAACGCCATCCAGATCGCCGAGGAACTCGTTCGCAGGCGGTCGTGAGGAGCGGTATTCCGCCTTCCTAGGGTGGGTCTTCGACGTAGCGCCGCATGGCATCGTCGAGGGAGAGGTCCAACTGGTTGGCGAGGCTCGACAACCAGGCCAGCACGTCGCCCAACTCGTGCAGCTGCTGGTCGGGTGACAGCTTGCGCACCGCCTGGGCCAGCTCGCCGACCTCCTCGCACAGCCAGGCCACGGTGGTCGGGATCCCGCGCTCCCGGTCGGCCTCGCCATAGAGCTGCTCCATGAGGTCCTGGACTTCCTGCAGTTCCATGGACCCGGAACGTACTGCATGGACGGTCGGCCGGCGTTCGCGCGAAGAGCGCGAGGAGATCCGGGTATCCCCACGCACCGCGCGTGGATGCTCCAGAATCTGTCGTGCTCACTGACGCCCAGGCGACCAACGTGCTGCGGGTCCTCGACGCCCTCGACGAGCTCGAGGCGGCTGCGCTCAAGCTCCTGGCCGCCGAGTTGGCTTGTGGCCCCGTGGTCGACGGCCTGATGGCCGATCCGCTCACCGAGGGCTCCCGGCTGGACCTGCTGTACGTGGCCGACACGGTGGCAGCGGACGTCCTGACCGCAGTCGGCCGGCGCGACCGGCTCTGCCGGCTCCTGGACGGCGCCCCGCCGAGTTCGGCGCGTGAAGCCCTCTCCCGCCACCTGGCACGGGGCTCCGTTTAGGTCAGTCCGGGTCGACGGGCCGGGCCAGGTCTTCGACCACTTCGGCGCCGGGCAGCACCAGCAGGCCCTCCGGCGGCAGCCGCAGCTTGCGGTCCCTGGATCCGCCGCCGATGACCACCTCGTCCCGGCCCATGACGGCCGCGTCGATCCAGATCGGGACGGGTTCCGGAAGGCCGAACGGCGTGACTCCGCCGATCTCCATGCCGGTGAGCGAGCGGGTCTGGTCGGCATTCGCGAACGACGCCTTGCGGGTCCCGAGCCGACGGCGGACGATGCCGTTTACGTCGAGCCGGTGGGTGGCGAGGACCAGGCAGAGGGCGAAGGGCTGCGGTTCGTCCGCCCGGGGCTTCCCGGCCACGAGGATGGCATTGGCCGAGTCGGCCGGGTTGATGCCGTAGGCCTCGCAGAAGACCGCCGTGTCGGCGAGATCGGGGTCGCATGGCATCACCTCGTGGGCGATGCCGAGGGCGGCGGCCTGGTCGAGGACGGGGTCGTGGTGGGCGTTCAAGGGTGCTTCAGGTGTGGGCGGTGGGAGGTGGGGTCACTGCGGCGGCCGGCCCGGTCACTCCGTAGAAGACCGCTGCCAGCACGATCGCTGCGCCGAAGAACGTCGCCGTGGGCGGTACCTCGTCGAACCAGAGCCAGACCCAGGCCGTGGCGCACACCGTTTCGACGGGCGTGAAAAGGCTCACCTCCGCAGGGGGCGCGTACCGGGTCGCCGTCGACATGCAGAAGCGGGCGCCTGGCCCGAACAGGCTGCCCATCGCCAGGGTGGCGAGCAGCGCATTGCGGTCGAGGCTGGAGGGGGTCGCCGGCACGGCGGTGACAAGCATCGTGAACGTCGCGGTCAGTGCGACGAGCAGGATCCTCGAAAGGTCGGGCGAGCGGCGCCAGATCGAGAGGTTGGCGCCGAAGCAGCAGATGGCGAAGAGGGCAAGGAGGTTGCCGCTGAGGCCGTCTCCGGAGAGCGATCCACCGACGATCACGAGGATGCCGAGGATCGTGACGGCGATGGCCCGCCAGGTCCGTGGGGCGGCTTTTTCACCGAGGGCGATCCTGGCGATGACGGCTGCGAAGATCGGTGCGGCGGCGATGATCGCCACCACGTTGGCGACCTCGGTCTTCGTCACGGCCGTGACGAAGGCGGTCATGCTGATGGAACCGAGGAGGCTCGACGCCAGGAGCGGTCCCCGGTGGCTGTTGAACCGGTCGGGGAGGCTCCGTCCGAGGCTGCGGGCGGCGATCCCCCACGTGACCGGCGTCGACCAGAGGCTGCTCATGAAGGCGATGGTCCACCCGTCCGTGTCCGCGATGCGGATGAACAGCGAGTCGGTCGAGACGAGGAACATCCCGGTCGCCGCCAGCAGCAGGCCGAGTTGGCGCCCCTCGCGGGGCAGGCGGAGTGCGGCCATTGCGGGACACTAGTGGTGGTGCAGGCTTGGCCCGTCGTCGTGCGAGGATGCGCAGATGGCGACCAGCGGCGACTCGTCCCGTCCCAACCTGCTCTTCGTCACGATCGACCAGTGGCGCGCTGACTCCTTCGGGGCGGCCGGCCACCCGGTGGTCCGGACCCCGAACCTGGATGCGCTCGCTGCCGACGGGGTGCGCTTTGCCAGCCACTACAGCCAGGCGTCGCCGTGCGGTCCGAGTCGGGCGTGTCTGTTGACCGGGACCTACCAGCACACCAACCGGGTGGTCTTCAACGGCACACCACTCGACGCCGGCTTCACCAACATCGCCCACGAGGTCCGGGCGGGCGGCTACGACCCGCTGTTGTTCGGCTACACCGACCAGACGGTTGACCCGCGGACCGTCGCCGACGACGACCCCCGGCTCCTGACCTACGAGGGCATCCTGCCCGGCTTCACCGTGGCCCTCCAGTTGCCGGACGACCGGGAGGCCTGGTACCTGTGGCTCGAGGAGCGGGGACACGACATCTCCGACCGGGGGCGCCTGAACCGCCCGCGGGACGACGTCGAGATTCCCCCGGGACGGGGCTCGATGTGGCCGCCGTCGGTGTTCGCCGCCGACGAGACCGAGACGGCGTTCGTCGTCGATCGGGTGATCGAGGTGCTCGACGGGCTGCCGGAGCCCTGGTTCGTGCACGTGTCTCTGTTGCGGCCGCATCCGCCGTTCCACGTGCCGGCCCCCTACAACGACTTCCACGATCCCGCCGAGGTTCCTGCGCCGTTGCCGGCACAGGACATCGACCATCCCTTCATCGAGGCGCTGGGTGCATGGGGGTTCACGACGGCTTCCAGCGACCCGCTCGAGGTCCGACAGTTACGCGCCACCTACTACGGGATGATCGCCGAGGTCGACCACCAGGTCGGTCGCCTGTTGGGTGCTGTCGAAGCTGCCGGAAGCACCGACCGGACCGTCGTGGCGGTCACGTCCGACCATGGGGAACTGCTCGGCGACTACGGGCTGGTCAGCAAGTTGGGCCACCACGACCGCTCGTTCCACGTGCCGCTGATCGTGCGCTGGCCGGACCTGGGCGGGGTGTCGGGCACTGTCGTCGACGATTTCACGGAGCATGTCGACGTGATGCCGACGCTGCTCGACCTGGCGGGCCTCCCGGTCCCCGAGCAGTGCCAGGGTCGGTCGCTGCGGCCGTTCCTCGAAACGGGCTCGGCGCCCCACTGGAGGTCGGCGGCCCACTGGGAGTTCGACTTCCGGGTGTTCGCCGGGATCTTCGGCCTGCCGCTCGTCGACTGCAACCTCGCGGTCCTGCGGGATCGGGCCGGCAAGCTTGTGCTCTTCGGTGGACTCCCACCGTTGTACGTCGACCTCGAACGGGATCCCGACGAGGTGGCGCCGGTGGCCGAGCACCCGGCCATGCGAACCTACGCCGAGGACCTCCTCGACTGGCGTCCGGGTGTTGTCGACGGGCCGCTGGCCAACCTGTTGGCGACGCCGGGGGGCATGCTCACCCTGACCGATCCGGGGGCCTGAGGGGTCGTTGCCTGCCACGCGGGACGGCGGTGTGACCACTGTCTCCGAGGAGATCGGTGGTGATCCCGGCAGGCTGCACCGTCGGTCCGGTACCGACGGGTAACCACCGCTGACCAGCCCATTCGGGCCGATCGGGGTGTTGGCCACCGAATGAAGTGCATACCTGTGCGCCCCGGTCCTTCGTCCGTGGCGCCTCACCGAAAGAACTGCCCATGCGTGCTTTAAAGTCCACCAACACGACCGGTTCCGACGTGCGTTCGCTCGTCCGCCAGGCCGTCGGCACCGGCTTCGGCGTCAGTGGCGCCGTTGTCCGGACCATCTCGGCCCTGGCCGACACGGCCGCCAAGAGCCCCTCGGGTCGCCGCCCGCGACCGACCACCCTGCGCTGAGGCGCACCCCTGTCCTTCGGGTGGGGATTCAGAACGAGCGAACCCGCCCCTCGGGCGGGTTCCTTCGCGTCCGGGACCCGGTTCCACTGAACTGGTGGGTGTCTTCGCCGCAGTCTCCATGGAACCGTTCATGGGATGTGTGGTTCAATTGGGTGATGGATCGTGGGCAGGCGTCGGACCATGTCCGGGCCAATCGGGCTGTCTGGGATGGTTGGGCAGAGGGGTATGTGGAGCCCGGACGGAAGGGCTGGGCCGACGACAAGCCGCGGTGGGGGATCTACGGGGTGCCGGAAGGCGACGTCGGGTTGTTCGAATCCTTCGAAGGTGGTGACGTCGTCGAATTGGGTTGTGGAACGGCCTACGTGTCGGCATGGCTGGCCCGACGCGGAGGGCGACCGGTCGGGATCGACAACTCGGCGGCGCAACTGGCGACCGCAGCGGCCTTCCAGAACGAGTTCGACCTCCGCTTCCCGCTCGTCCACGGTGACGCCGAGCGGTTGCCCTTTGACGACGAGAGCTTCGACTTCGCGATCTCCGAGTACGGCGCCGCCATCTGGTGTGATCCGTACCGGTGGCTACCCGAAGCGGCGAGGGTGCTGCGCCCCGGCGGTCGCCTGGTCTACCTGGGTAACTCCGTCCTGTTGATGCTCTGCGTCTTCGACGACGATGAGACCCCGGCCGGAAATCAGTTGTTGCGGCCCCAGTTCGGGATGCACCGCTTCGAGTGGACCCCTTCTCCGGACATCGAGTTCCACATCTCTCACGGTGAGCACATCCGGTTGTTGCGTACGTGCGGGTTCGAGGTCGAGGACCTCATCGAACTCCGGCCACCGGCCGACATGACCGAGACCCGCTACCCGTTCGTCGACCTCGGGTGGGCGCAACAGTGGCCCGTTGAGGAAGCCTGGATCGTACGCAAGGCCGGGTGAGCGACGCGGCTCCGATCCGCCACCGACGGCTTCCCCATGTCCGCCGAGACCCCATGGTCGGGTAGGCGGGATTTGAACCCACGACCTCCTCGTCCCGAACGAGGCGCG
>UINC01001035.1_pt1 | contig 13114 bp, 10 predicted proteins | sample 5385821 | NCBI WGS metagenome assembly UINC01 (sample SAMEA4666929, study PRJEB26691) | marine metagenome | isolation source: Pacific Ocean | place: Pacific Ocean | collected 2011-10-13 | reverse complement strand
AATGAGTCTTTTTACATGATCATCTACTGAAGCACTATCGGTGTATGATAAACCCTCTTCCCATTGGACCGCCAACCATCGGTAAGGAATATCACGTCCCATCCAAAAGAATTGTTGCTCAGCACTATTAGCGATCACAGTAAAACCCCACGGAATGTTCATAGTCCAGGCATATTTTTCCTCTAGTTCTTTTTCAAGTTTTTTCTGACGAGAAGATTTATCAAATAAATGAACACTCTGCCGTTTAAAAAAAAGATCATCATATTGTTTTTTGAGCCAGGGACCTTGGTCTTCTGCATGTTCCAATAGTTTATCTATTGTTAAACTATTCATAATGAGATAGTTCTGGTTTCTCGCAAAGACATCCTTTGCAAAAATAAGCTGGTTCTCACCGTCCATGGTGGATTTATATTGCGCTGGTGATAGTAGGTTCTTTACCAATTTCACACCCAGATTTCGTGGATTCTCTCCAAAGGCAGCAACAATGACATTCACATGGTTTTTCACATCGTTGAAATTTTCTGGATCCGCCCAGACCGTGCGATAGTATGGCTCTGGTTGTGGTGTGTATAATGTATCATTGAAAATTGTTGTGAGCACTGTCTGAATAGCATCTCTGTCTTCGAAAGACGTTACCACCACTAACTCATTATCCGCACCCTGTGCACGTGGTTTGACAACATCACATCCACCCAAAACCAATATTATTGTGAAAAAAAGTCCAAGTCGTGTAATCATTAAGTATTTATTCATTGTTCAGTATAAAATTAGCTCGTTGTTTTTCAAAAAGAACAGAAAGAACCTTTACCCGCACACGATCACCTAGGCGATATTCCTGATTATATTTTTTCCCTCTGAGGCAATAAAGATCTTCGTCATAAGTATATTCATCATCCTCAAGTGTATCCAAGTGCACAAGCCCTTCTGCTAATGAAGATTTTAACTCTACGAACAAGCCAAAGTTCACCACACCTGAGATGATGCCATCAAATGATTTTCCAATTCTTTCTCCCAGCCAACGTAGCTGTTTCATTTTGATATATTCCCGTTCAGCAGTTAGTGCTTGAATTTCCCCTGCATTGGAAAGTTTCACCACTTTTTCCATAATGTCCCGCCATTCTTCTTTTGGCTCGAAGGATTGATCACATACCATTTTAATTACCCGATGTACCATGAGGTCGGGATAGCGCCGAATGGGCGACGTGAAATGGGTATAATGTTGGAACGCTAAACCAAAATGTCCCTGATTTTTCATGGAATACACCGCTTTCGACATGGTTCGTAAAGTAACATTCACAATCAAATGGCGATAGGGTGAATCTTCAACATGCTTGAGGACATTTTTAAAATCATTGGGAGATAAATCACCTTTAGAGACCTGTACACCTAAACGTAACAATTTCAATAGACTACCGAAACGGTCCACTTTCAGTTTATCCGGTTTGGCATGGACACGATATACAAATGGAAATTTCTTTGGTACTTTCTTTGGAATTTCCGCTGCCACTACTCGATTGGCTAAAAGCATGCATTCCTCAACAATACGGTGGGATTCCATTCTTTCACTGGGTCTTATCTCATGTGGAATTCCCTTATCACCCATTTCAAAGATAGGCTCTGGAATATCAAAATCAATACTCCCCCCCTCTGATCGACGGTTGAACAGAAAAGTGGCAAGCCGCTTCAATTGATTCAATTCTTTATTGAATTTGCTATCGGACTTTCGAGAAATAATATCTTGCACATCCTGATATGTGAATCGCGCTTTACTTTTGATCACTGTTGGTAAAATCTCTGAACCAACTACGTTATAATCCTTATCTAATTGTATTATTGCGGATACAGCCAATCGATCCACATTGGGCCTTAGGGAGCACAGATCCGCGGAAAGTTCCTCAGGAAGCATGTGAACTACACCTTCGGTAAAGTAAACTGATGTGCTCCGGTTCATGGCTTCCCGATCGATAGAAGAATTGGATGCCACAAAATAACTTACATCAGCAATATGAACTCCCAATATATGACCATTTTGATTAGATTGAATTGAAATAGCATCGTCAAAATCTTTTGCATCCAAGGGATCAATGGTGAAACAAACCCAATCTCGCAAATCCCGCCGGTTCGGTATTTCTTTATTAATCCATTCCTGGTTGAATCCTGCCACTTCGTTCATGACTTTTTTGGAAAATTCCTGATGATAATCAAACTTATGCATAATCATTTTTACATCGTTCGCTGGGTCATCTGCTCTGCCCACAACCGCTTCTAATTCAGCTATAATCGGATCGAAGGTGCGACCCCAATCTTTGACTCTGGCTTTAACTATTTGCCCTTCACCAAGATCTTGTTTGTATTTGATGAGCCTGATTCCACGACTTGGATTTACAGGCGAAATAGCCATAAACATTTTGCCAGTATGCCGATAGGTTACACCGATAAAATATTCGGAACCCCGTTCAATCACTTGATCCACTCTACCTCTGGGACCCTGAGGTCTTTGACGCCCCTTTAAACTAACCCGAACTCTATCCCCGTGTATGGCATCAGCCATGGATCTCCTGCCAATAAAAATGTCTTCTGAATCATTTTCAGTAATGACAAAACCAAATCCTTTTTGGGTGACAGTTAATACTCCCTCAAATGTATTGGACTGACGGGATAGTGTATAGCGCTTACCTTTTACATAATTGATCTCACCTGCATTCACCATTTCCTTAAGAGTGTTTTTCATAGCCATCATATCTTGCTGTTTAAAATTCATGCGACGGGCAATTTCCTTTTGGCTAAATAGTTTACGCGGATGTTTTTTGAATATGTTTAGTATTTTTTTTCGCATTATAAATTAGAACTGAATTTTAGATGAATTTTTGGACCCGTTGATTCGCTGGAGAATCCGGCTGCAATATCCAACGATAAGTTTCCATTATAATGCCGAACTCCAAGCCCATAGCCGGGTTTTATGCTTAAGCCATCTGCAAATGGGATATCAGTATATAGAAATATTTGCGAGCGACTCAGATCCCCGAATATCCATTCCGTTGTTTGAATCATTACCCAATCAGCGTTGAATTGGTTCTCGTAGTAACCTCGCAGGGTTCCAGCGCCGCCAAATTTTACTTTTTTAGCTAATGGCAAATCCCTTTTATCAACCCGCTTGCCTTGAGCCCAGAATGAAAAATATAGCACCGAATTTTTTAGCAAATTGTAGTAACCAAAATTCCCTTCAGCTTCCAACACTTTTGATTGACCTTGGTGGTCTTCCCACCGACCTAGGTTAATTTCAAATCCCCAATAACTTCCCTGATAAGGAAGCCAGCGATTATTCCTTTGGTCACCCAACACACCTAGAATTAGGGATTCCGAATTATAATCAATTTGATCAACCAATTCATGAATAGATTCTTTTTTCCCACCAATCATCCAACGGCCAAAAGGGCCAATGCTTGTTGCCATTCCTGAGGAACTTTCAAGAATATAAGTATCTTCCATAAAATCCTGCAGGAATTCGGCCTTTGCGCCAAAGGGCAATCCAAAGGGAAAAGGTATTTCATAAGCAATATTTAAAAAGCGAGATTGGTCATTAGGTTGACGCCATTCCAAATCAGAGATGGTCCCTTTTCCACGGGGATTCTCCAAGTGTAAATCAACCTCACCTGTTGTCAACCATTTTCCATCCGTTCCTTTACTGGCGCCCAAAATACCACCAATCTGGCTTTTAAATTGAGGATGAAAATTAATCACAGCAGCAACCTGTTTTTTGCCATACTGTGCAAATGATACAAAAGATTGATTATTTAAAAAGCTATAGGCGCCATTAATATTTCGAAATTGGGTAATAACCAGGTTTTGATTAGAAAGTCCCAATAAAGGGCGAAATAAGCTCCTTAGTACCTTTTGTTGTACAGACTTATCCCCTCTAACATGTATTGAATCAATCTTTGCCGATATTGTTACGAAATCATAATCCGATTTATCATTAAGAATATAATAGTTTTTCCATGCTCCTTTTTCTTCGAGATCAGCATATAATATCGAATCGATCTGCTGGGCAAACCCTAAACTAAATAATGATATATAATAAATGATTCTAAAAATGGGCACGTAATTCACCCCTCAATTTGATAAAATTATTATAACGTATGTCATCCAGATACAATAGTGTGGCATTTACCGAAAGTGTACGGCCCAAAAAGATAGAAACCATAATATTCGCACGTAAAGTACGTTTATCCGCAATCCCATTCAATGCTTCTGGTGGCATTTCTGGGAATCCATTAGCGATATAATATTCCATATTGCCTTCCAAACGGCCATCTTTCCCAATAAAATGAATCCAGTTTATTTTGAGGCCGTATGCATCAACGAATTCTTGCGTATCCTGATTGATTGCAGTACGATCACGGTAGTAAATAAAACGGGAGTCCCATTGAAGATTTTTGGCGTTTTGACCTTTGATCCCTAAACCAGAATTAAATCCATTTAGTGTTCGATTTGTAATCCGGTTGAATTCAGATGAGACTTTGGAACGATGAAGATCACCTTCAATCATCAATTGAAGATTGTTTTTCAGAGGTAAGAGAGATTCTAAAGCATACTCAGTTTGATCTTTTCTTTCCCAACCACGAGGGTCTAATCCATTATAATTGATTCTATTCTGCCACCAAAAACGATGGCGATTTTTGAATCCTTTTTTCTTATAAATTAGCTCATGTCGATTATTATAGCGAGCCCACTGCACTTTTTTTCCAATCACAGATTCTCCTAACGAAAATTTAGGCCCATGATAATCAGTTCGGTTTAACAAGTGGTATTTCCAATGCTTAAAACGATCAAATTTCCATTTAGAAAAGTCCGCAGAGAATCGCGTTAGCCCATCAAGCTGTGAACCATATCGATGATCCCCGGTCAAAACTGTGTGAGCGATGTAAGCCCCATTATCATCACTCACATATTCATTGACCAAGGCATCATATCGATAATGACCAAGTCCAACTCCAATAGAATCATAAACAACGGCCCGTGTTTCGCTCATGGATGTTTGTGAATTCAATACAAAATCAAACTGAAATGGACTGTCGTTCTGCCGGTAATTCACGGCAGCACGAATAGCGTTGAAATCATTTTGAATCTGTCCATCTTCATTTTTTTGAATACGTTGACGAAACATCCATTCTTGTCGCCAACCGGATAAATTTTGGTTTTTAAAATCAATTTGAGTGAACTTACCACTCATAACTCTTTTCATCCCTTGTGAATTAATTGCCATCATCTGCTGGTCTTCCCGATTACCCAGTCCAATTGAAAATTCTCTAGTTTTTTCTTTATAAACTAGGCCAAAAACCGAATCATCGAAGCGATAACTATTTTCCCGGTATTCATAACTGTACTTCATATATGGCTGTATACGTCCATCAAGTAATTTTATGTTGATATCTGCCTCTTGGAATACAGAATCGGAGCGAACCTGGTTTAACACCACATCCATTCTTTTTAAATTATGCCCACGATAACTGAAATCTAGGTTGAATCTGTTTTTTTCCTGTAGGCCGCTAGAATATTGAGAAAAGTCCAATTGACTCATTAAGCCATCACCTACAACAATTTGAGATGATATCGATGAAAGGGCTTCACTGCCTATTGATGCCCCCTGCAAATCCCAAACCTCGTTGAAATTTACATGGCGGTCCCTGCTCATGGATTGAAATTGGTTTGAATTCTGCCAGTGTTCAACCTGGTATCCTGCTTCAATTTTACCAAGTGTTACCGGTTTATGGCTAAGTGCAAAACGGAATGCATTTCCATTTAGTTCACTACTTTTTTGAGAGGAAAATAAATTTTGATCTCGAATTGAGAAAGCGCCCTCAGTTGTTAGGGTGGCATCTTCTTTGATTTTAATAGTTGAATTAACCTGAAAAAACTGATGGCTTGCTGCCGCTTTGATTGTTGATCCCGGTGAATATCGTTCACTGACACTGTTTGAGATATCATCAACATATTCATAATAAATGCGGTTTTTTTCAGATATTTTTCGGATATAAAACCCTTCTGGGTCCAAATTGAATGTGATGGTAAATCGTTCAACGGATGGATTTTTATAATTTCTGAAAATGAAAATTTCATTGATCTTTTCATAATCACCCAATGAGTCTGGAATAACACCCGATTCATAAAGAACATCCTTTGATTGAAAAGTCGATTTTTGCTGGTTTGTTAAAAATGATCCTGCTTTATTATCTCGGTCATCGATATATACAATGTTATATTGAAAACGATCCCCTACATTTCCATCTAATCCTGTCTCTAGATAATTTGATTTATAATTGGTTCCGGAATACTGATATTCGATATCAATATCAGAATCAAAAAATATTAGATATTTCGGTGTAAATGTAATCTCACCTGACGCGTAATTAATCGTGTAGTCCCGGTCTTCCCCACGAGAAAGTTTTTGACCGTTAAGCCAAACGGTTTCAGAACCAGCAGAAATAATGACATTCCTCATACCTTCTTTTGATGTTAAAAAATACGGTCCCTGATGTCCATCCTTTCCTTTCATTTCCAACCTGTGATATTTTCCCTTTGATTGACCAATCACAGCCCTAAAATTGGTGTTATTAGAATTAATGTTATTTTTTATACCTACAATATTTCTATTATTATTATTATACTTACCAGATTTATTAATTATCGTTAAGTCCCCAGCAGTTAATTCGCCTGCGGGATAGGCAACATTTAAATAAACCTTATCCAGTTCGTCCAAAGCTGCTGTCGTACCTTCCGGTTGGATAGGAATAGATTCATCAGTAACTGTTCCAGAGACCTGAATATTTTCACTGAGTTTACCAGCAACCTGAAAGCGCAATCCACCATTCAACCCACCGGCGCCTTGAGTATTCATTTCAATCCCACGAAAGAATGTTCCCGATGCATTAATCGGATATGACCTCATGGTTTTTTGTGGATCAGCCTCTGCTTTTAATAAAAGGTTCGTCGTATCCTTTTGATTGATAATTAAACTATCCAAAACAGGTAAAGAATCTATAATGGGACCAATTTTTTGGGATAATTCGATCTGAGTGGAATCTTGTGAAAAGAAGATCGCTGGTAAAGCAAAAAAGCAAAGCGACTTACGGATAGACATTTATATCAAAAATAATCAGTTCGTCTTCTGTAAGAACATGAATAAAATCTTTATCAATGAATGCATCCTTTATTACAGATCCCTTCATTGGAAGTACAAAAGGATTTTCTTCCAAAAACTGAATATCTCCATTATTATTAAGGATTAACCAAGTTTGAATGAAAGGTAAAATAATATTTGGTTTCTCAATATCAACCTTAAACCGTCTCTCTAATTTACCTGTACGTGAAAGCAGGTGAAGTTCATTCGCACAATCAAATAAAATGGCAATACCATCATTTTGGCCAAATCGCATAGATGTCACACAATTTTCTGCAAATGGATAAGTGTTCAGATCAATAAAACGTCTTAATCTATCTGAATTAGATCCTGTTCTATATATTTCATGAGTATCTGGAGAATAAATATAATTCCGACCACGGCTATCCAAACTCATTAGTGTGGGAAATAATGCCTCACCATTGATTAAAAGTGAAATGGAATAAATAAGATTTAATTGAGTATCATATCGGCTAATTCGGCTATTCGAACGATCTAGAATAAGCAAATCCAATTGACTGGAAACTATATCGATTGGATCAAACAATCCTGTGTTACCGGTACCAAAACCGCCATTAACCAGTAATGTATCGTTGACCCATTGCCCTACCCTTCGCCGATTTAAATCTAACAGAATTAATCCATTTGGGGTTTTGACGAATCGATCGGGTTGAAATTCAGGCCCAATTATATTTTGTGTGAGATCAATTCTGCCGACTTCACGTGCTGTTTGAGACAAACTAGACCCAATAATACATAGAAAAAGAAAAAGGGAAATTGGCCTATTATTCAGATGATACTTCCTGCTCCGTATTGATGGGATGGGTCAAAAACCACGTACCAATACCAATCATTGCTAAGGATATAATTTGGGAACCGGTCAAGCCGAACAAGTATTTTGTATTCAATCTTAATAATTCAATCAGGAATCGTTCGGATCCTGCCAGAATTAAATAAGTAAAAAAGAGACTCCCCACTACAGTAATGGATGTCCTCTTATGATAAAGATAGCCAAAAATTCCAAAACCTATTAAAGTTTCATAAATCTGTGTGGGATGAACCGTTAATAATCCTGGTTCAAAACCTTCTAAGCTCACCCAAGGATAATAGGATTGAAAAATACTATATGTGGATGGCGGCAATCCTTCCGGGAATGATATTCCCCATGGCAAATGTGTAGGCTGACCATAATCATCGCCAACCAATAAACATCCGATTCGGCCTATAGCATACCCCAAAATCAACAGCGGCGCTACAATATCAGCAAACCTGATCCATTTTAAGTGATTCTTTTTAATTACATATGTTACAGCTAAGGTTCCCCCCATCAGTCCACCGAGAAACACTAATCCAGCACCGCTGAAAATCATCCCTACGGGATCGGATTTAACCCGATCGAAGTTTTCAATTAAATAATAAATTTTAGAACCAAGTATCCCACCTATAGCCGCAGCGAAAACAATATCAGCTGACAGTTTAGCATCATAGCCTAGGCGTTTCAAATCTTTATTGAGAAAAAAATAACAGGAATAGAATGCCAACATAAGCATAAACCCATAGGAATTGATCACTGGATGAAATTCAAAACCAAAAATACTAATTTCGCCAAAATCAAAGATAACGGGCCACATTTATAGTTGTACTCCACAATTTGCACAAAATTTCTGATGGGCTTCAATTGGCGTACCGCACTGAGTACAAAATTTTCCTTTACCACTCTCATGTACAGTTACCATTTCGCCTTTATTCTCTAACTTTCGCTGGGTGTGAAACATCCATCCCACTACAATTGCTACAACCCCAAGTACTACTAAGGGCTGCCATAAAGGTAATCTGTGGCGAACCGGGGGAGTCTTTGACTGACTGGGCTGGGGCGCCGATGCTGGTGCATTATCAGACAACATTCCTTGCAGTGTATTTATTGAAATATCATTGCTTGGATTTTCATAATTAAATGAAACTGATTTATTTGTATTTGCACGAAAGTTGTTCAGATGAATTCTTTTAAAATTCAATCCATGCTGATCTTGAAAAGTTTCAGCATCTTTTTCGGAAAAAGTAAAATTTTCAGCTACCAATGGTTCCTGTAAAATAATATGTGCATCTTCAATATCATGATTGATTTCAAGATTAAACTCGCCCGATCGATTGGCTCCGTTTTTTTCAATAGGATAAAAAATAAAAATTCGGAATTTTGATTCCAAAACATTAACCTGGATAAAAGAACGGTTATTGGTATTAAGTACAGAGAGGTGTTTCACTTCTGCTTCTGAATCAGCACTACCGCTAACAAAAAAAACGCTGTCAGTATTAGCTGGAACACCCATCTCGAAATTAAGTGGTAAACTTTCCACTTTCACTTCACCATCTACTTCAGCCATAATACCATCAAAATAATATTCGGAATAAACAATAACGTCGAATAGATCAAATGATGATGCTTGTCCAACAAGGGTGCCCAGTTGAAATAGAATGAATAAAACTTTTTTCATTTTGAATAAATTCCCCCGAAAACGGAAAATGAAATTACATATTCTCTATACTATTAATCATATCGAAGTGGTGTATTTCACCAATACAAATAAATCATAAATGGTATGTGTATAGGCCGCCACACCGAAACCTCGCAGTACATAGATGCCTCCCAAAACAATCCCAGCAACTATACGAATAAAAAATAAATTAATAGTCGGAGAATCGCCATAAGCACCTATAAAATGGAATCCGGAGAACACCACCGCTGCCAGTAAAATAGCACCCACTTTTTTCCCCATTTCTCCCCATTGAAAAATAAATCCAAGTATCGTAGCCAGTCCAGAAATCAGAACCACCCGAAAAACAAATTCCTCATAAATACCAGCGCCAATGGCTAATACGATTTGCTGAAGCAATCTCCCGTCTTTGCCGTTCATTAACAAGATTGGAAACCAAATCATTGTCATTGTCAAAATAATGGCCCAACCAATGCTTTCAAACAACATCGTAATTAAATATTCCCCTTGTATGGCAGTAGACATTAATTTTTTCTTTTGCCGCAAGAAAGCCACCATAAAACCTATCAAGAAAGTGCCACTGAAACCGTAAACTCCAAAAAAGCCAAAATTTTCTAATATCTGCCGCATTAAAGCATCGGCTCCGTTTCTTAGCAGTGGTAGATCACTAGTGGATATGGCAAAAACACCAATCTCATAAATAAGGAATAAAGGTAGAGTAAATATAAAACTATAGAGCGGCGTGTGAGTTTCCTTCCAGTAATTTTGTGCATTCATTATCAATAAAACTGCTGTTAAGATACTCGACGATTAAAATACTGGGGCACTAAAAAAATATACTTATTTTTTTAATCTGAATCAATTTGTAACACGGCGAGTAGTGCTTCTTGAGGAATTTCCACCTTGCCAATTGATTTCATACGTTTTTTCCCTTGTTTTTGTTTTTCCCAAAGTTTTCGCTTCCTTGTGATATCTCCCCCATAACACTTTGCGGTAACATTTTTTTTAATCGCTTTTACCGTGCTTCGAGAAATAATCTTACTCCCTAGAGAGGCCTGTATAGGCACATCAAACATTTGCCGCGGGATAAGTTCTTTCAATTTGGAACAAAGTGTAACACCAAGCTGATAAGCATCATCCGAGTGAGTAATAATAGATAAAGCATCCACGATTTCATTATTGAGCAGAATATCTAATTTTTTTAAATCCCCGGAAACAAAATCGATTAATTGGTAATCCAGTGAAGCATAACCTTTGGAGGTAGATTTCAACTTATCATAAAAATCGAAAATGATCTCCGCCAAGGGCAGATCATAATACAACTGGGCCTTTTCAGCAGTTAAATAATTTGTATTCTTATAAATCCCGCGTTTATTCTGGCAAAGAGTCATGATACTTCCAATAAATTCTTTGGGTGTAATAATCTCCGCTGAAACGTGAGGTTCTAAAATGGTCTGAATCATACCGGTTGCCGGCATTTTTGCTGGCGTATCTACTTCAATAATATTTCCATCCTTAAGTTGAACTTTATAACGTACGTTGGGTGTTGTCGTGACCAAGGCCAAATCAAATTCACGCTCCAATCTTTCCTGGATAATTTCCATATGGAGAAGACCTAAAAATCCACAGCGGAAACCAAATCCCAAAGCTTGACTCGTCTCTGGTTCATATTGCAGCGAAGCATCGTTCAACTTCAATTTATCTAGGGCCATGCGCAATTGGTCATAATCATCAGTATCAGAAGGATAAAGCCCAGAAAAGACCATTGGTTTAACTTCTTTGAAACCGGGCAATGCATCTGCTGCAGGCTGCTGTTTGGTAGTAATTGTATCGCCTGGTAAGATATGAGACACATCGCGTATACTGGCTAAAAGATAGCCGACATCACCAGCGCGAAGTTCTTTCGTCGGTACTTTTTTCAATACAAAATGACCCACTTCAGTTATATCATATTGTCGATTATGAGCGAAAAAGCGCGCAGTTGTCCGCGGCTTAAGCACACCTTCAAATACTCGGACATAAGGAATAGCACCCTTATAATTATCATACATAGAATCAAAAATCATAGCCCGCAGAGGACCATCTGATAAATTTTTTGGTGGCGGAATACGATTAACAATGGCATCAAATACTCCCTGGATACCTAATCCGGTTTTGGCACTAGCCAATATAATCTCCTCTTCACCACATCCCAGTAATTCAATTAATTGTCCTTTCACTTCTTCTACGCGGGCTGATGCCAAATCCACTTTATTGATTACCGGTACAATGGTCAAATCGTTTTCAGTCGCGAGAAAGGTATTACTAACTGTTTGAGCTTCCACACCTTGGGCAGCATCCACGAGCAACAGCGCCCCTTCACAAGCCGCAAGTGATCGTGATACTTCGTATGAAAAATCCACATGCCCAGGGGTATCAATTAAATTGAAAACGTAATTTTGGCTATCAGTATGCCTGTAGTGCATTTGTATGGGATGACTTTTAATAGTGATTCCCCTTTCCCTCTCTAATTCCATACTATCTAGGACTTGATCTTTCATCTCCTTTTTCGATAGTGTTTTCGTCTCTTCCAAAAGACGGTCTGCCAGGGTAGATTTCCCGTGGTCAATATGGGCGATTATACAAAAATTGCGTATATAAGATGTAGACACGGAATGAAAATTACCCTACTCTATGTGCAAACCACGATTCAAAAATCAAGTTATTTTAAAACATCTTTTGTAATTTGATGAACATTGTCTAATTATCATAAATTGAATACGCTATGAAAAAATTATTATTATTCTTTGTTTTAGGTTTCCTGGCCTGCCAAAAAGAAGATGACGAAGATTTAAGCCCTTTCGTTGGGACATGGACTGTTACTGAAAAAGGTATCTACCAAGCAGCAGATTGCTCAGGTGAAATTGACGATATTGAGTGGCGAGGAATGAAAGGCAAGGGTGTCACTATTACTTTAGAAATTAATAAAGACGGTACCGGCACTGAGACAATAACCGGTCCAGAACCAAGTGTTACCACATTTTTATGGTATGACGTAGGTATTACATTTTGTTTTGGCGACAATTGTTCTGCTTACACGATGGCTAATAATCAACAATCATTTTCCGTTGATAGGACGGTCGATCCCTATTGCATTGATGAAAACTATGAAGTGACGGGGCACGAGTCAAAAAGAGCATGCGAATTGGCTAGCACCGGGAACCAGTGGTTCCCAAAAGAGTGTCATAAAACAAAATATAAAAGAAAAAATGACTAACCAATGTTCCGACAATTATCAATAGAGAAAGATAATATCATGAACAAAATTATAATTTTGTTATCGCTTTTGGCTTTTTTTGCTTGCGAAGATAATAAAGATGATGATTCTAGTCTCATCGGCACCTGGGAATTATCAAACATGGGTGAATTTGCCAATGGGGATTGCACCGGTGAAGTGGATAAT
>UINC01000791.1_pt1 | contig 13127 bp, 14 predicted proteins | sample 5385821 | NCBI WGS metagenome assembly UINC01 (sample SAMEA4666929, study PRJEB26691) | marine metagenome | isolation source: Pacific Ocean | place: Pacific Ocean | collected 2011-10-13 | reverse complement strand
TGGACTTATTAATGCAGCTATTAGAGAGACTAAAGAAGAAACTGGTCTAAAACTTTTAAATTATAACCTAGAAGATCTTTGGGTTTTGGCTCGAGCTATAACACCAACCTATCAAAGATTAAGGTTTGATACTAAATTCTTTGTTACCTCCTATAATAATTTTTCAAATAACATCAAAGGGAATGGAGAATTACATAATCTTCAATTTTCTTATTTAGAGAAAGCATTAAAATTACCTTTATTTGATATCACTGAATTCTTGCTTGAAGAACTATTAAGAAAGTATAGAAAAGAAATATCTGAAGATTTTTTTCCTTTATTTTGGAGATACAAGAAAAATACTAGAATAATTTCCAGACCTAATAATACTTGACTAAAAATAAATTTTACGTACTTTGCAAACAAAAGGGGTATAAATGGCTAAAGCTACTACAGTAAAGATCAAGTTGGAAAGTACAGCTGGTACCGGCTATTATTATGTGACCAAAAAGAATTCTAGAAATATGACGGATAAGATGGTTGTAAAAAAATATGATCCAGTAGTCAGGAAACATGTTGAATTCAAAGAAGGAAAAATCAAATAAGTTTAATTGAAAATACCCTAAATCAAATTAAATCATTATCTTTAAATAAAAATACACCAATCCTGATAACTGATGCTGACGAAGTTATTTTCCTGTTTCTAGAGGGATTGCAAAATTTTCTTTTTAAAAAAAATTTATTCTTAGATCTTAATGAGCCAAGACTTACAGGTAATATAAAGAATTTATCTTCAGGAAAAACTGTAGATCAATCAGTAATGAGAGACCTTCTTCCTGAATTTTTTTCCAAGGAAACAGAAAATCTTGAGTTAGTGCCCAATGTTAAGAAAGTTTTAGAAAGACTTTCAGAAAAACTACAAATTGTTGTTCTTACCAACATACCTCAAAAAGATAAAAACAAACGAGAGAATGCCCTTAAAAATAATGGCATGAGCTATCCTGTTATAACTAATAATGGTCTTAAAGGAGAAGCAGTTAAAGAAATAGTAAAAGGAATAAAAGCAAAATCATTCTTTATCGATGATATGCCACTAAACATAGATTCCGTATCAAAAGAATGTTCGGAAACTCTTTGTATACATTTTGTGCAGGACAATAGACTGAAAGAATTGATGCAAACACCAAAAAGTGCAAAAATAAAAGCTACAAACTGGATAGAGGTAGAAAATTATATTTTGGAATCATTAAAAAAGGTCGATTAGCTTGAATAAAATAGAAGAAAATTTGATTAAACTTAATATTGAATTACCAAAAGCTGCTGCTCCTGTAGCTAGCTATGCACCATTCTCATTTTCTGGAAATTTATTATTTATCTCTGGACAAGGCCCATTTGGTAAAAATGGATTAATAAAAGGAAAGATAGGAAAAGATTTAAATATAGAAGAAGGTCAAGAAGCAGCAAGGTTATGTGCTCTTATGGTGCTAGCTCAGTTAAAGAAAGCATGTGGAGGTTTTGAAAAAACTGTTAAATGCTTAAAAATAGGAGGCTTTGTAAATGCAACAGATGATTTTGTTGACCATGCTATAATTCTTGATGGTGCCTCTAAGATACTTATTGAAATACTTGAAGATAAAGGCTGGCACGCGAGGTATGCTGTTGGCTCATCATCATTACCTCTAAATATGGCAGTAGAAATTGATGCAATCTTTGAAATAAAAAAATGAAAAAGAAACCTTTGTCTGAGAATACAATACGAGTAGAAAATTCTATACTTTCTCTTGATAAAAAATCTTGGGATAAATGTGCAAATCCAAAAAGCAGAGATTTTAATCCATTTATAGGTTATGAATTTTTAAAAGCATTAGAATTAAGCGGCTCAATCAATGGAGAGAGTGGCTGGTTATCTTCATATATAACATTATTAGACAACAATAATGATCTCAAAGGTTGTATACCTTCTTATATTAAAAACAATTCCATGGGTGAGTATGTTTTTGACTATTCTTGGGCTGAAGCTTACGCAAGAATTGGTGGATCATATTATCCGAAGATTCAGATATCCGTTCCTTTTACACCTGCTACAACACAAAAACTTCTTACAGTTAATAATGATTTAGACAATAAGATTAAAGCTGATTTAGTATCGGGAATATTTGATGTTACAAAAAACCTAGGTTGCTCATCTGCCCATATAACATTTATATCTGAAACAGAGACTAAATTCCTTAAAGAATTAGGATGGCTTATCAGAACAGACCAGCAGTTTCATTGGAATAATTACCATTATAGAGATTTTCAAGATTTTCTTGATGCTCTTTCTTCAAGAAAAAGAAAAAATATCAAGAAGGAAAGGTCTAATGCCTTAAAGAATTCAGTTAATATTGAAATTCTTCATCATAAAGATATAAAAACCTCACACTGGGATCATTTTTTTAATTTTTATATTAATACAAGTATGAGGAAATGGGGACATCCTTATTTAACAAGAGAATTCTTTGACATGATAGGAGATAATATGTCCGAAAACATTTTACTTGTTATGGCTAAGAGAAAAAATAAATATATAGCGGGGGCATTAAATTTTATAGGCAATAATATCCTATATGGAAGAAATTGGGGGGCAGTAGAAGATCATAAATATCTTCATTTTGAAGTGTGTTATTATCAAGCAATAGAATATGCAATTAAAAACAATTTAAAGCGTGTTGAAGCTGGGGCACAAGGACCACATAAAATTGCTAGGGGGTATGAACCACAAATAACTCATTCTGCACATTGGATACGAGATTTAAATCTATCTAATGCTGTCTCAGAGTATTTAAAGGATGAAAGAAAATTTATACAAGAAAATATAAATATATTAGGTAGTTATACGCCTTTTAAAAAAAATTAAAAAATAAATTCTAATTGAATTGAAGGGAAAAATTATGGCATATGATACAAACAATATTTTTGCTAAGATATTAAGAAATGAGGTTGAATGTACAAAAGTTCTCGAGAATGAACTCGTTTTGGCATTCATGGATGTGATGCCACAAGCTCCCGGTCATACCTTGGTTATACCAAAATTTGCAACAGAAAATATATTCGATCTGCCAGAAGAGTTTATGCATTCACTTTTGTCTGCTACTAAAAATATCGCTAAAGCTATTAAAGAGGTTTATGACCCAACCGGAGTTATGATACTTCAACTCAATGGCCCCGAAGCTGGTCAGAGCGTATTTCATCTTCATTTTCATATTATTCAACGGAGTAAAGGGTTAAATTATAAGTTCCATTCTCGAGAAATAGCTCCAAAAGACGAACTAGAGACAGAAGCTAAAAAAATTATTAAATTATTAAAAAATTAATTAGTAAGTATTTTTTTCTTAGTTTTCTTTTTGTTTTTTGAAGGTAGAAAAGTGAATTCTAAATTGCCTTTCTTAATTGATACTTTTACTGTACCGCCTTTTGACAACTGCCCGTATAGAATTTCTTCAGCGATGGGTTTCTTTACTTTTTCTTGAATTAATCTCCCTAAAGGTCGCGCACCCATATTTTCACTATAACCTTTTTTACCCAGCCAATTTGCCGCCTCTTTACTTAAATCAATAAAAACATTTCTATTATCTAATTGAGTCTCAAGTTCCAAAATAAATTTTTCAACAACCCTTGAAATAATTTCATCTGATAAAGAATCAAAAGAAATGATTGCATCTAATCTATTCCTAAATTCAGGATTAAATAGTCTATCTATTTCTTCTTGATCGCCTCCTTTTCTTTTGTTCCTATCAAAGCCAATAGCTGGTTTTATTAAGTCAGCTGCACCGGCATTTGTAGTTAAGATCAGAATACAATTCCTAAAATCTACTTTTTTGCCGTTATGGTCGGTTAATGTCCCGTGATCCATAACCTGGAGTAATATATTAAAAATATCAAAATGCGCTTTTTCAATTTCATCAAGCAAAATTACACTGTAAGGGTTTTTATCTACACCATCAGTAAGAAGGCCCCCTTGATCAAAGCCAACATAACCTGGAGGTGCGCCTATTAAACGAGAAACGGTATGTCTTTCCATATATTCTGACATGTCAAACCTTAAAAGCTCAACTCCTAAAGTAGATGATAACTGCCTTGCTAATTCAGTTTTTCCAACTCCTGTTGGGCCAGAAAATAAATATGATCCTATGGGTTTTTGCTGATCACGTAATCCGGCTCTTGAGAGTCTAATAGATGCACTAATTTCATCAATAGCTTTATCTTGTCCAAAAACAAATCTTTTCAATGACTTGTCCAAATCTTTTAACTTCTTAGTATCGTTTCTAGAAATATGTTTCGAAGGTATTTTTGCCATTTTTGAAATAGTTTCCTCTACATCTTTTTGGCTAATTAATTTCTTTTTAGAAGATTTTGATTTTATTTTTTGTGAGGCCCCAGTCTCATCTATCACATCAATTGCCTTATCGGGAAGCTTTCTATCATTCATATAACGTGCTGAGAGTTCTGCAGCAGTTTTTATTGCATCAGGTGTATACTTTAAACCATGAAAATTTTCAAATCTTGACTTTAAACCCATTAAGATTTCAATCGTATCTCCCAAGCTGGGTTCTTCTACATCAATCTTCTGAAATCTTCTTGAAAGAGCTCTATCTTTTTCAAAAAATTGCCTGAATTCTTTATATGTAGTTGATCCTATACATCGCAACCCCCTCTTTTGAAGATAAGGTTTCAAAAGGTTAGATGCATCCATGGATCCTCCTGAAGTAGCCCCCGCTCCTATAACAGTATGAATCTCATCTATAAACAGAATTGAGTCTTTTATATCTTCAATTTCTTTTAAAATAGCCTTTAGACGTTCCTCAAAATCACCTCGATACCTTGTTCCAGCTAACAGAGAACCCATATCAAGTGTATATATTGAAGCGGACTTAATTACCTCAGGAACTTCATTCTTTATAATCTTATATGCTAATCCTTCAACAATAGCTGTTTTTCCTACCCCAGGATCACCTACAAGCAAAGGATTATTTTTATTTCTTCTACATAAAATCTGGATTAATCTCTCAACTTCTTTTTCTCGACCTATAAGCGGATCAATTAGTTGATTTTTAGCTTTTTCATTCAAATGCTCACAAAAAGCTTCTAATGCGCTTTTTTTTGATTCCTTGTCAATAAGTTCATCATGATCAGAGCTAGATGAAGAATTAGAAGAATAAGACATGGTCTGATTTTTTCTTATTCCATGTGAAAGAAATTGGACTACGTCATATCTGCTCATATCTTGTTTCTCTAGAAGAAAAACCGCATAACTTTCTTGCTGAGAAAATATTGCAACCAAAATATTAGCTCCAGTAACCTCAGATTTTCCTGACTGCTGAACATGAATAGCAGCACGAGTTATTACTGTCCTATAGCCTGCAGTAGGTTCTGGCATTAAATCTTCCTGAAAAGTGACAAGATATTCTTGTTCAAGAAGAAACTTTGAGAGTTCTTCTTTTAATTTTTCTATATCTACATTACATGCCTTTAAAACCTTGTAAGCCTCCTTATCATCAACTAAAGAAAAAAGAAGGTGTTCAACGGTAACATGTTCATGATTGTTTTGTGCCGCATAATCAATAGATCTTTGTAAGGAATCTTCTAGATTTTGAGAAAAACTAGTCATTTTAAGCCTTTTCCATAGTACATTGAAGAGGATGATCATTTTTTCTTGAAGACTCAAGGACCTGGATAACTTTTGTTTCAGCTATCTCATAGGAAAAAACACCACAAACTCCAATTCCATTTTGATGTACATGTAGCATAATATTTGTTGCCTCATCATTGTTTTTATGAAAAAATTTTTGTAGTAAGAAAATAACAAACTCCATTGGTGTATAATCATCATTTAAAAGTATTACCTTATATAAAGAAGGCTTCTTTAACTTCTTTTTGGTCTCTATCTTCGACCCTGAATCATTTTGGTTTTGATTTTCCAAATTAGACATGTTTTATTATTTCCTATCAATATTTTTTAACAGAATGTCTCTAGCCTCATTAACCTTAGAACTTAAATAATCCGATCCCCCTTTATCAGGATGATTTTTTCTAATAAGTTCTTTATGTGCACTTATTATATCATCTTTAGTTGCATCAAAATCAAGACCTAAAATTTTGTAAGCCTCATCTTTACTGGTAACTTTAGCATTATTGTTAAAATTATTTCTATTTTTAAAAAATAAATCATAAATTCTTTTTGCTCTTAAAATCCATAAAGAGGTTAATAATAAAGGACCTGAAATATGGTATATGCCTCGAAAAAGTAAGACTATACCAGCAATAAATGCAGCAATACTTATAAGGTAATTAATATTCCTCTGTATCTTCTTGCCCTCCACACTAATTATATATTTAGTGAGAAGAATTAAAAAAATTAAGAAAATTAAACCGGAAAGAAAAAAAACCATGCTCACAACAATCCAAGTGAATTTAATTCATTAATAATAGCTTCCTCTTCAAAATTTTCTTTAAATAAAAACCTTTTGATATCTTGGGGCGAGTCATTTGATTCTAAATATCTCCATCCTTGAAAAGGTCTTTCTTTCTTAGGGTAAGTCAAATAAATGTTTTTACTTAATAATATTTTACATCTTTTTATACCATCATCATCTGAAAATGGAATTAAATCTAAAATCCTTTGTCTGGCTCTAATATTTCCTTTAATTATCCAAAACATAGAGCCACCATCTTTCAGCTCATCTCCCTTCTTTGGTCGCATTCGAGTAATATGTAGAGTCTTATTGTATTTATCTCTAATAAATTCTTGACGTTCATATAGGTCCAAAACTTTATTAGCGCCTACACATAATTTTTTAAGATTTAGAGTCATTATTATTGAGAATATATTTCCACTACATCTGTTGGAGAAAAAATTGAAAAGATTCCCGGGCTAACTGCTCCACCAATTATATACCACTTCTTTCCGTTGTTCACCGATGCCATATCGTGTCTTGGAGTTGGCATAGGTTCTCTTTCAGACCAATCATTATTAAAATATATATAATGAGTATCGTAAGTCTTGAGAGGTGAAAACGTTTTTCCTCCTACAACATGTAACTTTGAGTTTATTTCTGTTGCGCTTGCAGATGCTATTTTTTGTGGAAGATCCTTTAATCTTGTCCATTTTTTCTTTTCTGGATCAAAAACCTCAACTACTGAAGTTACTTTATTGGAAGAGACCTGAACACCGCCTATTGTCACTATACTATCATTGAGCTTCGTAGTGGCCATAGAATATCTAACTGTAGGTAAATTATATTTAGAAATGCTCCACCTCTTTTTACTGATGTTGTATATCATTAATCTTTCTGGTTCTTCTCCTACACCTCCCAATACATATATTTTGTTATTAATTCTTATCATTGAGTGTTCGGCTCTAGCTAAAGGCATAGAATCTGTACGCACCCAGAGAGAAAGTAAAACATCATATATCCAACATTCATTTGTAACTTTTTGATTATTAAATCCTCCACATACCAAACATTTGTCACCAATATTAACAATTCTCGTCCCTATTAATTGTTTTGGCATTATGGATATTGGATGCCAAATATTACCCTTAATATCAAAGATCTCTGAAACAGGACTTCCATCTATAATGCTCTTTCCTCCTATTAAAATGATGTTATTACCAATTACTGTTGCTACCGTGCCGCTCTTAGCTTGAGGCATAGGGATTCCGTCTTCCCATTTAGAATTAGCCGGAAATGAAGAAATTAAGAGAAGGAATATTAAATATCTTAAACCAATAGCCATGTAGCCAATCCTAAGAAAGAGAAAAAACCAACTACATCTGTAACAGTTGTTAGGAAAACGCTTGAAGCCAAGGCTGGATCAACTCCAATTTTGTATAAACCTAAAGGTATTAGGATTCCAGATAAACCTGCAACAAACATATTAAGTATCATAGCTATTGCTAATACAATGCCCAAGGGATTATTTTCAAACCAAATAGCGCCTAAAATACCGACTATAATTGCAAAAAATACACCATTATAAAAACTTACTAAAATTTCTTTATTGATTATTCTTCTATAGTTAAGTGGAACTAATTCTCTTGTAGAAATAGACCTCACTGCTATTGTGAGAGTCTGAGTTCCTGCATTACCCCCCATTGAAGCAACAATTGGCATCAATATTGCTAACGCTACCATCTCTTCTATAGTGCCATCAAACAAGGCTATAACTGTTGAAGCAATAATAGCTGTAAATAAGTTTATAAGTAACCAAGTAAATCTTCCTCTAGATGTCCTTAGAGCGCTATCGGTTATGTTTTCATCGCCTACCCCACCAAGAAATTTGATATCTTCCCCTGCTTCCTCTTGAATTACATCAACAATATCATCAGCAGTTATTACCCCTATTAACCTACCCCCTTCATCAATGACCGGAGCAGACACCAAATCAAATCTTTCGAATTGATGGGCGACAAGTTCTTTATCCATTTCTGCAGGAATAGCAACTAAATGGTCAGATTTTAAATTCTCTAATTTATTGGTTCTTTCTGAGCGAAGAATATTTGATAAAGACAATGCGGCAATTGGTTTAAAGGTTGGGTTCACTATATAAATCTCATAAAATTCATTAGGTAAATCTTTTTCATCCCTCAAAAAATCTATAGTCCTGCCTACATCCCAATCAGGTGGTGTAGCTACGAAATCAAGAGACATTAATCTTCCAGCGCTATCATCAGGATAATTTAAGGACAGCTGAAGTTCTTCACGGTCACTTTTTGGAATTTTATTTAAAATAATGTTTTTGTCGTCTTCTTTAAGGTCTTCAATAACGTGAACAGCATCATCAGTTTCTAATTTAGGAAGGATTTCTGCTACAAAATTATGACCAAGAAGATTTATTACCTCCTCTCTAACCCCCTCCTCTAGATCAGATAAAATCTCCGGGTCAAAATGATCTTTAATAATATCTAAAAAAGATGTTCTTTCAGAAGATCTTAGTAACTGGATAATATCAGCTATATCAGCTGGAGGTAGCTCTTCTATGATTTTAATAACATTAGCTCTATTATTAGTATCTACTGAATTCATGATTTCGGAAATTAATGAAGGATCAAATTGATTTTGTGTCTTTTTTATGTTCGTCACATCTTTGTTCATTATAACTTCCTACAAGCTTTTTGGTGCGGCCGAGAAGACTCGAACTTCCACGGGTTTTACCCCACAGCGACCTCAACGCTGCGCGTCTACCAGTTCCGCCACGGCCGCGAATCATTTTCATAAATATAACCCTACTTAATAATGAATTGTAATATAATTAACTACAATTTAAATTAACATTGAGATGACCAGAGACAGAATTGAATATTTTATTGATAAACAATCCATAAGCTACCCCTTTGCTATAAAATTTATGGAAAGTAAGGTAGATAAAATAAAATCTGGTTTATCTAAAGAATTTATATGGTTTTTAGAGCACAATGAAATATATACTGCTGGAACTAGCGCTAGAAATGAAGATCTATTAGATTCTAAAAAATTTCCCATTTATCAAACAAACAGAGGGGGTCAATACACTTATCACGGTCCCGGCCAAAGAATAATTTACCTTATGTTGGATTTGAAACGAAGAGGATACAATATCAGAAGATTTATAAATCAATTGGAATCTTGGATTATCAAATCTCTGAAAACTATTGATATTGAATCTCATACCAATCAAGATAAAATAGGAATATGGGTTTCCAAAAAAGGTGGACCTAAACTGTCAGAAGAAAAAATTGCTTCAATAGGCTTAAGAATTAGAAAAGGAATAACATTTCACGGAATTTGCTTAAATGTTAATCCTAATCTAGAAAATTATAAAGGTATAAAACCTTGTGGCTTTAGCTCTGAAGAAACCACTAGTTTAGAAGATATAGGAATAAAGATATCCCAAAAAGAGCTAGATGAAGTGCTTATTAATAATTTCGAAAAAGTATTTGAAGCAGAATTATTACTTACTCAAACTCTATCATAATTTGATCTGATGCAAGGCTATCTCCCTCAGCACAATAAATCTTCTTTATTTTTCCTGATATATCAGATTTAATTATATTCTCCATTTTCATAGCCTCCACTATAAAAAGCTTGTCTCCCATCTCTATTTTTTGACCCTCTGAAATATTGACAGAAACAACAAGGCCAGGCATAGGACATTTAATGATCTTTTCATCGAATTTTTTTTCTTTTTCTATCATGTGTTTAGAAAGATCAAAAGCTTGCTTTGTAAAGATAGAAATTTTGTCGGAAAATCCAAGACCTTCAATAAGATACCCCAAAATAATTTTTTCTACCTTAAAACTATAAAGATCATTATCGATAGAAATATCAATTAATTTATCTCCTGGACACCATTTCGATTCTAGGGAAATAACACTATCTTCATATTCTATTATTAAGTTTTCAAGCCTATCATATGTCCTTAATTCGTAAATATAAGAGCCAACCTTAGTAACCAGTGATTTTTCGTAAAAAATATTTGAAGATATTTTTTTTATCAAACGTGACTTCTCTTTAACATATAAGTAAACAGCAACAAGAGAGTACAAGAATGCATCTTGATTATTATTAATTTTTGATGAAAAACCTTCTGGGTAAACTTCATCGATAAAACCTGTATTAATGTCTCCCGAAACAAATCTTTTATTTCTTATAATAGAGGAGAGAAAATTAACATTATTTTGAATCCCCTTGATCACATAATTATTTAAGGCTTTTTGCATTATTACAATTGCTTCTTCTCTATCTACGCCATAGGTACACAATTTTGAGATCATTGGGTCGTAGTAAATCGATATTTCATCACCCTCCTGAACCCCTGTATCATTTCTTATGCCTTCCATATCACCAAAAGGGGTTTTTGGTGGGATATAAACCTTTAACCTCCCTGTGGAAGGCATGAAATTTCTTTCAGGATCTTCAGCATAAATTCTTGCTTCAATTGCCCATCCTTTAAATTGAATATCTTCTTGTTTTATTCTTAGTTCTTCCCCAGACGCAATTCTTATCATCTCCTCAACAAGATCTAGATTAGTTACTAATTCAGTTACAGGGTGCTCTACTTGAAGACGTGTATTCATCTCCAGGAAGTAAAAATCTTTGTTTTGATCAACAATAAACTCTACAGTACCTGCGCTTGTGTATCCTACCGCTTCTGACAGCTTCTTGGCTTGCTCGCCCATCTCATTTCTTAAATATTCATCTACAAAGCTACTGGGCGACTCTTCAATAATCTTTTGATTACGTCTCTGAATAGAGCATTCTCTTTCTCCGAGATGAATAACGTTTCCGTACGTATCAGCTAATATTTGTATCTCTATGTGACGTGGCTTTTCTATATACTTTTCTATAAAAATTCTATCATCACCAAAACTTGACTTAGCTTCATTTATTGATGAATTAAATGCATCTTCAATATCTTCCTCACCTTTAGCAATTCTCATACCTTTTCCCCCGCCTCCCGCAGATGCCTTAACCATTACTGGAAAACCTACTTCTTTGGCTATTTTTTTAGCATCTTCAAAATTATTTATTATGTCTTTAGATCCAGGTATCGTATTTATTCCAGAATCTTCAGCAAAAATTTTGGACTCGATTTTATCGCCCATAATTCTAATAGACTCTGAAGGGGGGCCTATAAAAGTTAATCCTTCTCTTTCTATTTGATTCACGAAAGAGTAGTTTTCTGAGAGAAACCCATATCCAGGATGTACGGCTTCTGCGCCTGATTTTAAACACACGTCAACGATCTTTTCTGAAGACAGATAAGATTCGGATGCAACCGATGGTCCAATAAAAAAAGATTCATCAGCATTCCTTACATGAAGGGAATCTTTGTCAGCTTCAGAAAATATTGCTACAGAAGAAATATTTAATTTTTTGCAAGTCTGAATAATTCTATTAGCAACCTCGCCACGATTAGCAATTAAAATTTTCTTAAACATCAATAACTCACAACGGAAGGTTGTCGTGCTTTTTCCATGGGTTGGACAGTTTTTTATTTCTCAATAATTTTAGAGCATTTCCTATTCTGGGTCGTATATTTCTTGGCATAATGACGTCATCAATATAGCCTCGTTCTGCCGCAACAAAAGGATTTAGCAACCTATCTTCATAAAATTCAGTATGTTCTTGTATTTTTTTTGTATCCTCGATTTCCTTTCGGTAAAGTATCTCAACTGCTCCCTTTGCTCCCATAACCGCAATCTCAGCGCTCGGTAAAGCGTAATTAATATCTCCCCTTAGATGCTTGGGGGCCATGACGCAATATGCGCCTCCATAAGCTTTTCTGGTAATTACTGTAACCTTGGGTACAGTTGCTTCTGCATACGCATATAAAAGTTTAGCTCCATTTTTTATTAAGCCTCCGTATTCCTGATCAGTTCCAGGAAGAAAACCAGGAACATCAACAAAAGTAACCAAAGGTATAGAAAAAGCATCACAAAACCTTACAAATCTAGCCCCTTTCCTGCTTGCGTCCGAATCTAAAACCCCAGCAAGAAATAAAGGCTGATTGCCTATTAAGCCAACTGTATGTCCATCAACCCTTCCAAAACCTATAACAATGTTCTGAGCAAATTTTTCTTGAATCTCAAAGAAATCACCTTCATCCACAACTTTAGTGATAAACTCCTTTATATCGTATGGTGAATTTGAGCTTGCTGGAATTAAAGTATCTAGACTAGGTTCTGATCTTTTAATACTATCACTTGTCTTACGAATTGAGCCCTCTGAAATATTACTAGAAGGCAAGAAATCAATAAATCTACGCATTTCAGAAATCATTTCTATATCATTATCGTAAGCACCATCGGCTACAGAAGATTTCGTAGTATGAACCTCAGCTCCACCCAATTGATCTGCTGTAACTTCTTCATTAGTAACAGTCTTAACAACATCAGGTCCGGTTACAAACATATAAGAGGTATCTCTTACCATAAATATAAAATCTGTTAATGCAGGAGAATATACGTCTCCTCCCGCACAAGGTCCCATTATTAAAGAAATTTGTGGTATTACGCCTGAAGCAAGAACATTTCGTTGAAAAACTTCTGCATAACCTCCGAGAGCATCAATCCCCTCTTGAATCCTTGCACCTCCAGCATCTAATACACCAATTAAGGGTGAATTATT
>UINC01000787.1_pt1 | contig 13130 bp, 12 predicted proteins | sample 5385821 | NCBI WGS metagenome assembly UINC01 (sample SAMEA4666929, study PRJEB26691) | marine metagenome | isolation source: Pacific Ocean | place: Pacific Ocean | collected 2011-10-13 | reverse complement strand
CATAGGCCGTCAGTCAGCGCCGTGGTACGTGCTCGTCGCTAATGCCACTCAGCAGATGGCGCTGTTCGGGCTAATGACCTACTTCGCTGCTTACATGATCGAAATCTACGGCTGGGACGAGGCAAACACGGCTCCAGGACTTGCCCTGTTGGGCGCGGGAGCGATGATCGGCAGCTTCGCCGGAGGGTTCATTGCTGGCCGGGCTCGCCGGTTGGACTGGTTGGCCGCCATCAGCTTGGCCGGTGGGGTGGTGGCCGGACTCCTCTTTGCTTTAGACGCGTCCGCCTGGATAGTCGTCGCGATGGCCTTCGTAGCATCGGTGTTGGTGTCCGTTTCAATGCCGGTCCTGCTGACACTGATAATGCACTTGGCGGGCCAATCTCGAGGTACCGCAGGCGGAATGCTGTCCACGAGCAATCAATTCGGTAGCTTTGTGGGCGCCTCGGCCGGGGGGCTTATGCTGTCTTTGGGAGGCTTTCCGGCGGTGGGATTGTTGTGTCTAGTTGCGACGGTACTGTCCGCATCCGTGGTCGGCCTTCTAATGCGCCGGTCACCCGTGTTCCGGTTGGGGCGTGCTGATACATGAGAGCCGAAACCAAGCCACCGAAGAAAACATCGGCCGTATCTTCGCAACCTTGGGCCTGCTATCTGGCATCAATCCAAAGGTGGTGTCGGAATCCCCGGGTCACTCCAGGGTCACCATCACCGGTTCTCCACACTGGTTTTCCGGGATACCTACCAACGCTCGCTCTTTAGCCCGGCGGCCAAGCTTAGAATCTGGTCTATCGGAAAGCTACACAGGCCTACGGTGGTGCATTTGAGAGAAGCGGCCGCCACGGCGAATTCGACCTTCTCCTTCAAACTCCACTCCTGTAGATGGCCATAGATGAACCCCGTGGAAAAGGTAGCTCCGGCGGCGGACGCGTCAACTACATCTACCCGAGGGGCATAGACCCGGAACGCCTCTTTTCTGGACATCGCCAGGCACCCGTCTTTGGCCATGGTTACCAGGGCCAGAGATGCGCCGGCGTCCAGAAGGTTCTGGGCAATTTCCGCGGCATTGTTCCCGACCTGGGCCTCGTCTGTAACCGCCTGACATATCGTCGCGTGGGAAGCGAAGCGCGAGAGCAGCTCGGGGTCTTGGTGGCCATGTTCAAAGTTGAGGAAGACCGGAATTCCGTTGCAGGCAGCCTTCTCCATGGGCCGTAGGATGTAGTCCTGATCATACCAGTCGACGTAAAGGAGCCTGGTGCCATCCATTAGGGAAAGATCAGCGCTCTTCAGGGTAGACAACACTTCTGGGCTTCGCTGCCAATAGAAAGTGCGGTTTCCGTCGCGGTCGGAGATAGTCACTTCGTAGGGTGTGCTTAGCTTGGAGGAGACGCTATGACGGCCGGCAAGGCCAAGCTCTCGAAGCTGCTTCGCCGTCGTCCGGCCCCGCGCATCGTTTCCCAACTTGGTGCCGATGAGGCCGGAACGGACGCCCCATCCCCGCAAGGTAATCGCCACGATGGCGGCGTCGTCCCCGATGTACTCGGTCGCCTCGTTGGGTATGACGCCGGTGTTTACCTGGGGGAGCTGGTCCACGATCAACAAAGTGGAAGGCACCACCATGCCGAAACTGACCATATCGACCCTGGGCGTTGTGGCGCCGGGTTCGTGGGCTTCCGGAGCACCAGGTCTATCTGATTTTTCGCGCGTAGAAGACACAGTGGTCCGCAGGCTTAGGGTCGGTAAAATACATGACGCCGCCTAGCTCCTTCCCCTCCTGAGGCACGATCACTAAACCCAGCCCAGACAGAAGTGCGACGATCTCATCCGCGTCGTACAGTTGGAAGCTGCGGTCCGCGCCGTAGTCTTTGTCGTAGAGGGTCTCGATCCCGCTCCCAACTTTGAACATCAATTGAAGGTACCCGCCCGTTTTGAGTACCCGCGCCAGTTCCGGCAAGGTCACACCCGCGACCAGCTTGGTGGGGATGTGCTGAATCACCGCATTGCATAAGGCAAAATCGAAATAGGAGCTTGGATAGTCCAGGGGTTTGCTCAAGTCCGCCACGGAGACCCGCTGCGAGATCTCCGGGTGGAGCTCCTGGGCGACGCGAATGTTCTCCGGTACTGCGTCGATCCCGACGATGTCGAATCCCTCACGCCAGTAGAAGAACACGTCCCGCGCGCCGGAGCCGCACCCGGCATCTAGTCCCCGGGCCTCCTCTGGAATAAGCTCCTTCATCCGCTCGATCAGGACTAGGTCGCCGGTCAGTCCCGGATGAGAGACGTTGTTGTATATGGACTGGATGAACTCGTGCGACACTTCGGCATACCGCTGTGCATGACGGCTATAGAAGTCTTCTGATGCCTTCTGCATTTCTCTCACTTGGGCTAGGGGCCCCGTACTGGAAACCTTATCGGGGATGCGGCTACTTATTCCTGTACTGTTCTTCACTTGCCGCGAGCCCGGAACGGCTTCAGTCTAGGGGATCCAGGACTCCCACACATCCTTGTTTGCGTTTATCCACTCCCTGGCTACTTGCTCGTCTGTTTTGCCTCCGTCCACCTTGGCCAGCACCATTGCGTTTAGTTGATCGTTGGTCATCTTGAAGTCTCGCAAGAATTTATATGCCTTGGGAAACTCCTCCTTCAGCTTGGGCCAAGCTAGTTTCGCCACATCGTCGATGGGGAATCCACAGTCGAATTTTGCCACGGAAAGGTCCATCCCGGCTACATAGCAACCTTCTTGATGGGGCGGGAGCTCCACCGGAACCAGATCGTACTTGGCTACGGACCAGTGGGGAGTCCAGACGACAAGTATAAAAGGGTCCCCGCGTTTGTATGCGGCATCCAGTTCCGCAAAAGCTGCCGCCTCAGACCCTGCGTATACGACTTCAAACTCGACCCCAAGAACGTCGAGGCGTTCTTGGTTACGGTAGTCCCATGCAGGGGTGTGGTCCAGGAATCTCCCTTTGGCGCCGGTGTCAGCCGTTGCAAAAAGTTCCTTGTATTGATTCATGTCCTTGTAGGTCCGCAGATTGGGCGCCACAGGCTCGATATCACGGTCCGGGTCGCCCTCGATAACATACCTGGGAATGTACCAGTGGCTTGTACCCAATATCCCGTTGGGGCCTAAACGCTCTACCGTCCCCTTGGTGTCCACAAACTCCTCCACGAAGGCGGCGCTAAAGGAGGGCCAGTTGCAGCAGGCGAAGTGGAAATCACCACTTTCCAGGCCGGCAAACATAGCGGCGGAGTCGGCAGCGGCGAACTTTTGTACCACCTCCAAGCCCATCTCCTCCTCGAGGAGGATCCTGACCACGGCAGTGGTGACGGTCTGCCCATCCCAGTCCTGTTCAATCAGAACAATGGGCCCTGACTTACCCTCTGACCCGCAGGCCACCGCGATAAGCATCGCTATAACAGCCAGCCCCGCCAGGATTGAATACCGCCAGAAGTCGCCTATTCTCATAAGTCCTCCGTCGATTCTAGTGAACCCGTATCTGGGGAAGCGTCTGGTCATTTCTCAAAGGTAAATGCTTGGGGCCGGTAGCCCCTGCCTTGGGACATCCGGTCTAAGACCATGGCCATAAGCACGATGGATATTCCGGCAACAAAGCCTTGGCCCATTTCCATGTAGATTGCACTAACGTACACTTCTTCGCCCAGTCCTCCCCCACCAACTAGACCTCCAATTATCACCATTGCGAGGGCCATGATAATGGTCTGGTTGACCCCCATCATCAGTGTTGGCATAGCCAGAGGAATTTGAACTTGCAGCAGCGTCTGAAATTTGGTGGAGCCATGGGAGGTTGCGGTGTCGATCATTGCCGGCGGGACCTGCCGAATCCCTAAACTGGTCATGCGAATCGCTGGAGGAAGGGCATAAACGACCGTGGCGATTATACCGGCAATCGGACCAGAACTCCAGAGCATGATAACAGGGATCAGATATACGAAAACGGGCATGGTCTGCATCGTGTCCAGAATGGGGCGCAAGGCAGACTCGACGGCGTCACTCTGAGAGGCCCAAATACCGACAACCATCCCCAGAACAACGGACAAAGCAACCGCGACCAGTACCTGGCTGAGCGTGTGCATAGCCGGGTCCCACACTCCACCGAACCCGAAGAATAAGAAGCTCGCGGCACTTAGGATGGCCGCCTTTTTACCTGCGATGAGGTGAGCTAACGTTGTGACCCCTATGACCGTAGCGGGCCAGGGAAGCCACTTCAACGATGTCTGTATAGGCGCCAGCCCGAACTCGCGGATAAGGTCGTCCCTTACCCAGCTTGTGATGAAATAGAGATGGACAGCAGCCCAGTCGACGCCGTTGTTTACGGGGCCGGCCATGGAAAAGTGCAGCGCCTCAGGAAATTCAGCGGAGACTATGACCAGAGCGCCCGCGAGAAGAACCAAAGCTATGATAAAGCCTGGTCCTGCCATTCCAGAACGCGAGCTAAAGATTCCCGCACTCTTGGTCTGAAGAATCGTGGCAGGCATCTGGAAAACCGTGCTTGCCTCCGCAGTCTGTCCTGCCTGGCCCTGCCGGGCCAAGGCGTGGCTTAGCCGATCGAGAATTATAGCTAGCAGAACTATGGCTAGTCCGGCTTCAAGCCCGCTGCCAGAGTCGATACGCCGTAGGGCAGTCCAGACATCCCGGCCCAGGCCACTTGAGCCGACGAGAGCGGTTATGATTACCATCGCTAACGCCATCATGATGGTTTGATTGATCCCCATCATGATCGACGGCTTGGCCAAAGGCAGCTGAACCTGGAACAGGGTTTGCAGAGGAGAAGACCCGTGAGACTGAGCGGTCTCAACAATTTGCCTTGGTACTTGCCTGATTCCTAGATTGGTCAGCCTGATGGCGGGCGGTACCGCATAGACCACTGTCAGGAAGACACTTACGGCTCCGCTCACCCCGAAAAGGAAGAGGGCTGGCATAAGATATACAAAGGGCGGCAACACCTGCATAGTATCCAGTACAGGGCGCAGCAGAGCCTCTAAGCGATCGCTGAGGGCTCCAATCACCCCCAGCGGGACTCCAATAGCTACGGCCAGCAGAACGGAAACCCCCATCAGGCTGAGGGTGATCATCGCCGAGTCCCATAGCCCGAGCATCCCAATCAGCATCAGGCTGCCGATGCAGAATACCGCCACCGGCCGACCTGAAATCCTGAGCGCGAGCAGGCCCGTGGCGGCGACCACAACTGTCCAGGGCACCCACAGGAGGAAAACTTCGAATGTCGAGAGGACAGCGTCCACAGCGGCGGAGAGGGGGTTGAAAAGCCAAGAGAGGTTGTCTCCGGACCAGTCGAAAATCAGGTCTATGGGCTCTCTGATCGGAAGTTCGAAGTTGCTTGGGAATCCGCCAAAACCGCTTCCAAAGCTGCCCTTGGATGCTGCGTAGGCAAAGATATACCCGACGACGGCCAGCAGGCCAATCAGGTACGTACGCGAAAGCGCGGCTCGGTGGAGCTGCCCGGGTATGGCCCTTTCTGAAATCATACCTCCAAGTCGGCTTTTGCCACGAGCGCAGACATCAAGGCCTGGCGGCTAATGGATCCCAGCAGATGGTCTTCCGCATCTACCACCGCAATAGGAGTTGCATGGGCGATGCACAGGGGAAGGAGGTCCTCAATCTTGGAGTCGGGGAAAGCCGTAGGAAATGAATCATCGGCGACCAGCGACAGGTCGAGGCATCCCTCGGCCACGGCGACGCTGAGCTCTTCTGGCAGAACCACACCCTTCAGTTTGCCGCACTTATCGACGACAAAGGCACATTCGTAGGAGAAGTCTTTGATCCAGCTGAGGACCTTAGACGGCGTTTCATCCACGGACGCCACGAGGTCAGGCTTCGCCATTGCTGTCTGGGCAGTCAGGACCTTGGACCGTGGAACATCTCGTGTGAAATCTCTCACATAATCGTCAATGGGCAACGAAACGACCTCTTCCGGCGTCCCTACCTGCACAAAAGCCCCATCTTTCATGAGTGCAATCCTGTCACCCAGTTTCAACGCTTCAAGGAAATCGTGAGTAATGAAGACGATAGTCTTTTGGACCGTTTCCTGAAGCTTGATCAACTCGTCCTGCATATCCCGCCGGATGAGAGGATCCAGGGCACTGAACGGTTCATCGAAGAGGAGGATCTCTGGATTCACGGCTAGTGCTCTGGCCAGCCCCACCCTTTGCTGCATCCCTCCACTCAATTCCCCAGGGTAACGGTCTTCCCAGCCCGTCAAGCCAACCAGCTCTATCACCTCTTCCGCTCGTTTAAGGTATGTTTCCTTGTCGACACCCTGGATTTGCAGTCCGTAGGCCACGTTCTCCAAAACGCGTTTGTGAGGGAGATTGCCGAAGTGCTGGAAAACCATGCTCATCTTGTGTCGACGGACCTCACGAAGCTGGCGGTCATTCATGCCTAGAAGGTCCTCACCGTCTATGCAAATCTCCCCTTGAGTTGGCTCGATAAGACGGCTCAAGCAGCGAACAAGCGTGGATTTCCCGCTCCCTGAAAGACCCATGATCACGAAGGTCTCGCCTGGACTGACTTCGAAGGAAACATCTCGGACAGCCAGCACGTTTCCAGTCTCTCGCAACACTTCTTCGCTGGATATCGAAGGTTTGACGGAATCTGCCAACTGGTCCGCCTGATTGCCAAATATCTTCCACAGGTTCCTACAAGCGATCTGGGGAGGCGGCTTCGTGTCAATTTTGTCGGCATCACTGGCTGTTAGCATTGTTTACCTCTGGTTCGACCAACGATAATGTCAGGGCTTAATTGGCTTAGAGTCTATCACCGAATGTTCCGTGCCAACGGCCTTCCCAGGCACCCCGCCCATTGGCCTAGCCCCCTTCTTGACCGATTGAGCTCCCTAGAATACGTTGGCGTAGCGGTTTGATCATCGAGTATCCATTAGTCAACCACTGCGATTGCTGATAGCTCTAATTTTAGCTTGGGATGGGCCGCCAGCCGGCTCACTTCTATGGTGGCGGTGCCGGGTCGGTGGTCTCCAAAGTACTCCCACCAAACCTGGTTAAGCTCGTCCTGCTGGTCGATGTCTGTCAAGAAGCGGGTAACCTGCACGATGTCACTGAATGTCCCGCCACCTGCCTCTAGACCTTTTCTCACGTTTTCCAAGGCCATGCGGGTTTGCTCGGACACGCCTTCCGGTATGTGATCAAACTCCGATTCAATGTGAGGGTGGTTGTGGTAAACCTTGGCGGCGGTAACTCCGGCAAGAAAGAGCAAAGAACCTCCGGTCACTTTGATGGTCGGAGCATAAGGCAGATTCATGGACGAGTCCCGGTCTGCAGTGTGTATTACTTCTATTTTTCTGGCCATGATTGCCCCCAATTATTTAAATATTGTTTGCGAGTCGTATGGTCTGCCCAATATTACGTCATTACGTCGACATGCTGCGGAGAACTTTGTGGATAATGGCGAAATCTTCTCCCGCCAGGCCCATGCCTCTAGCAGCGGTGAGAAATTCGGTGGTAATCGCAGTGGTCGGGAGAGGCACCCCCAACTGCCGTCCAGATTCCAGAGCTAAAAGCACGTCCTTCTGCATCATATCTACGTCAAACAATGGTTCTGCGGGAGGCTCCAACACGAAGGGGAACCGGTACTTCAACGCCGGTGACGCTAAAACGCTATTGAGCAATACCTCGGCGGCTTTTTCCCGGGAGATGCCCATCCGTTCAGCCATCAACAGGCTTTCGCTAAAGGCTAAAATCTGGACCGGCAAGTTTAGATTGAGGGCGACCTTCATCATAGCGGCCAGGCCATTCCCGCCCACATAGGTGGTTTTGGCCCCGATGTCCAGCAAGATGGAGTCGACCTCCTGGTATGCCGTTTCGTCGCCGCCTACCATGAAGGAAAGTTGGCCCGCTCGCAGAGTTACTAGGCTGCCGGAAACAGGCGCGTCCAGCATCTTGGCCCCGGTTTGGGCCACCTGGACGGCCAAACGTTGGCTCGCATCTGGGCTGACGGTGCTCATGTCCAAGAACAGCTTCCCTGGACTCAACCCGGCGAGCAAGCCATCAGGGCCTTGGACCACTGCCAGAAGGGCCTCTGTGTCTTTCACCACGGTCATGGTAACTTCCGCGGCTAGGGCTACATCCCGAGGGGTTTCGCCCCATTGCATTCCCAGTTCCAAAAGCCATTGGGCCCTGGATTTGGTGCGGTTGAAGCCAGTAACGGTATGCCCGGCATCCAGCAGGCGCTTTACCATGTCACCCCCCATGGCGCCCAGGCCGACAAATCCCAGATCTGCCATAATCACCTCCGGTTATTTAGATATTCGTCGTTGGTTTTGTAGTTGCCCCTGTTTGTTTCGTATCCAAAGATACCCAGACATACTTTCAGTCACAATTCTGAGACCAGAAAATACACGTTACTACGCCTGAGTATGATTTTCTGCTGACTCTTAATCAATAGGTTCTTGTTTCAGCGACACCTCACATCAGGAAGGTAAGGAGGTATTGGGTACGGTGAGGGTGTCGTTGGAATCCGTAGTCGCTGCATGTGTAAAGTCATACTTATCGTGACTGGAACCACATATGCGACTAGGCTCTTCGCTAAGAGGACGATGTTAACGGACATGGGCTGGGGGTATAGTTGATTCAATTGTTATAATTGGCTAATCCGATACCTGTGAGGATTAATGAATGAAACTCGTCTTATTTAACGATTACCGCCTTGGCGTATTACAGAACGGAAACGTCGTCGATGCTATGGCCAGTCTAGAAGGTTTGCATTTTCACAAGCCACAAGAGATGGTCGAGGGCATCATATCGAGATGGGACCAAGTGAAACCCAAGATTGATCAGGAGATTCAGGGAAAAGAAGGAATTCCGATAAGCGATGTTACTTTAAGGGCGCCGATCCCCAAGCCCCCCAAGCTGATCTGTGCCGCGGTGAATTACTTGGAGTTCGGGCAACGAAAGCCAGCAATATTGGATGCATTCCTTAAATCCCCTACCGCCGTCATTGCAACAGAAGAGACCTGTGAGTTACCGCCAGTACCAGCTTCGATATTCCACCACGAACCTGAATTAGCGTTCGTAATAGGGAAGACTGCGACCAAAGTAAATCAAAAAGACGCTTTGTCCCATGTGTTTGGGTATTGCAATTTCTTGGACATGTCAGCCCGCGGATTACAAGGTGCAGTAGGGAACAGTTTTTTCCTTGGTAAATGTTGGGATTCATTTGCCCCCATGGGTCCAGCACTGGTCACAGCCGATGAAATCCCCGAGCCCAATAACCTGCAGGTGCAGCTTTGGAACAACGGTGAAGCTCGCCATGATTTTCCGACCAGCGATATGGCGCACCAGATTCCGGAACTGATCTCCGAGATTTCTAAAGTAACAACTCTGGAACCGGGTGACGTTATTGCGACCGGTGTTAACCATCAGCAAATTGGAGCAGTCCAAGATGGGGATACCTTGGAGATGCGGATTGAAAATCTAGGACCACCACTGGTCATACACATAAAGGATCCCTCAAAACGAGAGTGGCCCCGGGGTATTGATACTGATTTTGCCGCCATGGTGATTGCAGCGGCACCATTGGACTAAATCACGTCTGACAGGACTAATTAGAATGACTCGCACCAGAGAAAAAACCCGGTGGGGATGACCTCTTGTCAGTTCGGCTCTGACCTTCGGCGCCACTTTTTGATAACAAATTGGTAACGTAAATCCCTTCGATTGAAGGGGGCGCTTCTTGTTTCTGCTACGCACCACACTGGGAAGTCACCAGTGGAGGTACTTTCGGGGTATGAATAGTAATAGTGAGGGCTGTGCGTCGTATCTGCCCGTGCCGTGTGATTGGGTTGTTGCCAGTATCAAAATGGGTTGCCCTGAGTTAACCTTTAACGGTTTTTACTTGTAATGATGCGGTCTTATCTTTTATCTCAGGTAACGTGCATAGATCATTGGCTTGTACCCCGAACACCGTATTGAGCTTACTCCTAAAGTTCTCTAGTGCTATAACCGCTGCCAATTCTACCAACTCACCGTCGGCAAATTCTTTCTGCAGTATTCGGAAGAATCGTTCGGTTACCCGCTTACTTGTGTAGGTCATACGCTCCGCCAGCTCGAGTGCCAGCTTCTCCCGCTCGCTGTAAATCGTGCTCTCTTTATATCGGTCAAGCTCGACTAGCTTTTCATCGGCGATGCCGGTTTGCGCCGCCCTGTGCGCATTGATGTCGATTCAAAATGGGCACCCGTTTATCGAGGCTGCCTTCGTGCATACGAGAAATCTTAGTGACGGCTCGATTAAACCTGAAGCTTCTATGCCGGCTGCAAGCGCATTAGAACCATCGACGATTGTGGGTCTGAGGCCAATCACTCGAGTGGAATTTAAAACGTCACCAAATTGTTCTTTCTGATACTCGAATAGACTTTTAATCATCTGAGGAGCATCAAGCGGGCCTACTCCATCGATACGTGCCATAAATCCTCCCAAATCAGAGACCTTGGCTTGGTAGCCGAAATTATCTCATAGCGTGGATGAGGTGCATCTTACACGGCGAAGTTGATCGACGGCCAGCGTAGACTTCTTGTTGCTGTTCCAGGTTCTATTACTAAAGCTTGCTGGCGGTGCACACAGGCTTCCGGGCGACATATAAAAGTTGTACGGTATTCTTACGAGGGCGGCTTGTGTGGACACTTCTTGCGTACCCATATCAGGTTCTACATCGAAATGAAATCTGGGCTTGTCTAAGACGGCTCTGTAAGTGACGCTGCCATAGTGAGCCTATTAGGTAAGCACGTTGTAGGTCTAGCAAACGATGACCCGCTGAGAACCACTTCACTGAGGGAAATCCATGGTTTGTATCAGCACCTGCATTGGAAACCACCAGAGTTGGGTACTGGGACGGTGGGAAAAGTGTAAAATACTAAACCATATCCTTTATCAGTTTTGGGAGGCGCGATTGAGAGATATAGTTGTGATTGGAGCTGGATTTGCCGGGCTATGGAGCAGCATTTCAGCGGCTGGATCATTAGATAACATTTGTGAAGACGATGTTCGAATCACTGTCGTTAACAGAGATGAGTGGCATGGAGTACGGGTCCGGTACTACGAATCTGATTTGACAGATACTCGGATGCGGCTTAACGAGATCCTAGACCCGATCGGCGTTGGATTAGTCGTTGGCGAAGTCGAAAATATCGACCATATCGGGCACCTCATTTCGGTGCGAACGGTTGGAGGCGTATCTACACTGCCTTATGATCGATTGATATTGGCGGCGGGAAGCCAGTTGCGCCACTCGGATATACAGGGATTCGATAGATGTGCCTTCAATGTCGATACCTACGAGGAAGCCGTCAGACTTGAGACCCATCTGCATGACCTTACCAAGCGAGATCCATCGGCTGGGAGGGATCATGTCTTGATCATTGGCGCAGGTCTTACTGGGATCGAAGCAGCATGCGAAATGCCGGAACGGCTGAAGAAGAACGGTTTATATAAAGGCCAAGTTACACTTATCGATTCCCTCCCTTACATAGGATCCCATATGGGAGATGATGCAAGAGTGGTCATCGAGGAAGCACTTTCCGAATTGAATATTCGCACTCGTACCGGTGTTGTTGTGAAATCTTTTGACGAGAATGGCGTCGTCCTCGTTGATGGCGAACGGATCGAAGCAGATACGATAATATGGGCAGGTGGCGTACAAGCCAGTGGGCTTGCTAAAGAATTTTCAGTTAATACTGATGCATTGGGGCGACTGTCGGTCGACGAGTATTTAAGGGTACCGGGGGTGACTGATATTTTCGCTGCAGGTGATATCGCAGCCGCACCGGTAGACGATGGGCATGTAAGCGTTATGTCATGCCAACACAGCAGGCCTATGGGAAAATTCGCGGGTCATAACGCCGTTGCTGACCTGTTAGGTCAAGATATGATTCCTCTCAAGGTTAGCGCCTATGGAACTTGTTTAGACCTAGGACCATGGGGCGCGGTGAGGACTGAAGGTTGGGAGCCGAAGGTGGTTAAGAAAGGGCTCGACGCCAAAGCGATTAAGATGCATATCAATCGTGAACGCATCTATCCGCCACGTTCCCAGGAACGATCAGAGATTCTGGAGTCGGGCAGGCCCGAGTTGCATTCTCCACCACCAAAATAATCCAAGACCTTTAGCAAGAAACCGGTATATGACTGCTGCCTTGATTTCATGCGCTACCTGTCACTAGAGCTTGTCGTGCGTGTCTTGTTGTCCATCGTCGTGCTGATGGCGTTAGCCTGTACGCCGACGCCGACGCCTACCGCCACGGCGACGCCTGCTGGTCCCACGTACTCTGAAGAAGAAGCGATTGCAGTTGTAAAAGAGCATCTAATGGAGTCAGAATTTTGCGAAATGAAAGTGCTTGCAGAGAGTGGTTCGAAGGAATGGTCTGCTAGATATAACCCATCGACACTCCGTTGGGACGTTTCCCTAATCTTGAGACGTTCCCTTAAATCAGTCGATCAAGGAACTGGCCAAAATACGCTGTTCACATGGTCGGTGTACGAGCGGTCGAAGACCGTTGGGGCAACGGGTTATGACCCCTTGAACCAGATGTGCTAAACCCGCTTTCGTTGACCAAATACCCAGGGCGCATTTGGTGCAATGGTTGAGCCCATACGCTTAGCGCCGACGACTACGAAAAGAACAATAAAGTTACTGGAGGCCGTGGCTAACTGAGCGGTTCCATCAGGTTGGCTGTTCGGTTGAAGAATGGCCAAAAAGTCACCAGTGGATCTTACTTTCTTGAAAGTTACCAGAATATGGCTCATCATTTTGCAAATTTCGAAGTGTTGTAACAAAATGGGAGTAGGTTCGAGTCCGCCCAACCGAGGCATTGGACCATATTCAAGATTTAGGTTGTAGGAGTACGGTATGATGTTCCCCGGTAAGTCCAGGGATAACTGGTTTAATAGGGAGGGTTACTTGTGGCTGATACACCTTTGTTCCCAGTAACTACCGTTGGCAGTTGGCCAAGGTCGACATCGCTTATTCGGGCATTGAGAGCCAAGCAAAACGGCGAAATGTCAGATAGCGAATTCAATCGCTTGGCAGATCAAGAAGTGATTTCATGTATCCGGTCACAGGAAGAAGCTGGCGTAGATATTGTGACGGACGGTG
>UINC01000784.1_pt1 | contig 13144 bp, 15 predicted proteins | sample 5385821 | NCBI WGS metagenome assembly UINC01 (sample SAMEA4666929, study PRJEB26691) | marine metagenome | isolation source: Pacific Ocean | place: Pacific Ocean | collected 2011-10-13 | reverse complement strand
TTCTTGGTAAGAACGGGGTCGGCGGTTCAATCCCGCCTCTGGGCTCCAGCAAGAACTGGCCCAAATATCACAACGAGGGCCCGAGTAAGAGTAGTAGGGAGGACACCTAAGAGATGGCTAAGCAGCAGTTCGATCGGACGAAGGACCACGTTAACGTAGGCACGATTGGCCACGTGGACCATGGGAAAACCACCTTAACCTCGGCCATTACCAAGGTGCTGGCGGACCAAGGTCTGGCCAATTACCTGGACATGGACAGCATCGACAACGCTCCTGAAGAGAAGGCCCGTGGTGTAACCATCGCCATCGCCCACGTGGAATATGAGTCGGCTACCCGGCATTATGCCCACGTCGACTGCCCTGGCCACGCCGACTATATCAAAAACATGATTACCGGCGCGGCCCAGATGGACGGCGCTATCCTAGTTGTCAGCGCCCCTGATGGCCCCATGCCCCAGACTCGAGAGCACATCCTCCTAGCCCGCCAGGTTGAGGTGCCCAAGATCCTAGTCGCCCTGAACAAGTGCGACATGATGGACGACGAAGAACTTCTGGAGCTAGTCGAGCTTGAGGTCCGCGACCTCCTGAATCGCTACGACTTCCCCGGAGACGACACTCCTATCGTCCGCGTCAGCGGCTTGAAGGCCTTAGAAGGCGACGAAGAGTCCGCTACCCAGGTGCTTGAACTGGTCAAGACCATGGACGAGTACATTCCCAAGCCGGAGCGCGTAACCGATCGGCCGTTCCTGATGCCCATCGAAGATGTATTCGGCATTAAGGGCCGTGGCACCGTGGTCACCGGCCGTGTCGAGCGCGGCACCCTGAAGGTGGGATCTCCCGTTGAGATAATCCGCTGGGGCGACGTTCGCGAGACCGTGGCTACCGGACTGGAAATGTTCCACAAGAACCTGGACACCACAGAAGCAGGCGACGCCGTGGGAATCCTGCTCCGCGGCGTGGACCGGGAAGAGGTGGAGCGCGGTCAGGTGCTGGTCGCGCCGGGAACCATGAAGCCCTACACCAAAGCCGAAGCCGAGGTTTATATCCTTAGCCGCGACGAGGGCGGACGGCACACCCCGTTCTTCTCCGGCTACAAGCCCCAGTTCTACATCCGGACCAGCGACATAACCGGAGAGTGCACGCTTCCCGAGGGCGTTGAAATGGTCATGCCTGGGGACAACGTCAAGATGGAGATTGAATTAATGAGCCCAGTGCCCATCGAAGAACAGATGCGTTTCGCCATTCGCGAAGGCGGGCGAACCGTGGGTTCCGGAGTTATCACAAAGGTGGTGGATTAAGACATGGCCAGAAAAACGGCCGATGTTCGGCAGATCATTACCCTGCAATGCAGCGACTGCCGCGAGCGTAATTACACGACTAACAAGAACCGGCGCAACGACCCCAACCGGGTGGAGTTACGTAAGTACTGCTCAAGGTGCCGCGAGCACAAGACCCACCGCGAAGTGAGGTAACTCCCTGATGGCTAGGGCATCAACGCGGAGTCAACGGATCGTCGCCCCTGCTGGTAGCGGGCGTGTCGGACCAGTTACTTTTCTGCAGGAAACCTATTCGGAACTGCGCAAGTCGGTCTGGCCCAGCCGGGAAGAAACCGCGCGGCTGACCATGGTGGTCATCGTATTAGCCATCGCAGCCGGGTTCTTCTTGGGTGGCCTGGACCGGGTTTTCGCTGAAGTTTTCTCCCGGATAATCTTCCGTTAAGGAAACCCGGAAACGAGCTTAGGCTTATTAGAGCGTATTTGTGGGAACGAGGGCGTCTTTCGGCGCTGCTCATTCTGTTAGATCCAGCATCGGATATTGCATCATGACAACCAGCAACACATCAGAAACAGAGGAAACCCAAGGTCCTCGGTGGTACATAGTCCACACTTACTCAGGTCAAGAAGACCTGGTGGAAAAAAACCTCCGCCTGCGCATCCAGAGTCTAGACATGCAAGACCGCATCAACGAGGTATTGGTTCCCACTGAGGAAGAGGTTGTCTTCAAGGATGGCCAGCGGCGTTCGGAACGCAAGAAACTGTTCCCCGGCTACATTCTGGTTCAGATGACTATGGATGACGAGAGCTGGTATGCCGTCCGCAACACCCCAGGCGTCACCGGATTCGTCTCCACTGAAGATGAGTACGACAAACGGCCCAAGCCAGTGCCCCTGGAAGACAAACAGATGGAAGACATCCTCAAGCAGGTGGACTCGGACCCCACCCGCGTGAACATCGGCCTGGAGCGCGGTGAGACCGTGCGGATCACCGAGGGCCCGTTCGTGGACTTCATCGGATCCATCAACGATGTAGACGAAGGCAAAGGGAAGGTCCGCGTTATGGTATCCTTCTTCGGGCGTGAAACGCCAGTGGAACTGGATTTCCTGCAAGTAGAACGAATCTAAACTTTGGCCTGGGGGTTGACCCTTAGGCCGAACCCAATCAAGACAGAATCTCAAGGAGCCCCTGTTGGCGAAGAAAGTTAGGGCCATCATCAAATTGCAGTTGGAAGCCGGAAAGGCGACGCCCGCCCCTCCGGTGGGCCCCGCGCTGGGCCAACACGGCGTAAACATCATGGGCTTCGTCAAAGAATATAACTCCAAGACAGCCACCCAGGCCGGGTCCATCATTCCGGTGCACCTGACCGTTTACGAAGACCGTTCATTCACCTTTGTGACTCGCACACCCCCGGCATCGGACATGTTACGCAAGGCTGCGGGAGTAGAGAAGGGCGCCTCCGAATTCCGCGAAGGCAGCGTTGGCAGCATCAGTAAAAAACAGCTGAGAGAGATCGCCGAATCTAAATTAGCTGACCTTAACGCGGGCGGCGTTGACGAAGCGATGCAGATAATCGCAGGCACAGCCCGCAGCATGGGCATCGAAGTAGGAGAATAACAGCCATGGTCAAGCACAGTCGGCGGTACTCCGCCGTCTCGGAAAAGGTGGACCTGGAAAAAAACTACGTCCCTTTGGAGGCCATGGAACTCCTCAAGGAAGTGTCCACCGCCAAGTTCGACGAGACCGTTGAACTGCACATCAGGACAAATGTAGACCCGCGCCACGCAGACCAGATGATCCGCGGCGTTTGCAGCCTGCCCCACGGCCTGGGTAAGACCATCCGTGTGGTGGTGTTCGCCGGAGCCGAGGGCGCCGAAGAAGCCCGCGCCGCCGGCGCCGATTTTGTTGGTGAAGATGACCTCATAGAAAAGATCGAAGGTGGCTGGGACGATTTCGAAGTCGGGCTGGCAACCCCCCAGGTGATGCCTAAGATTGGTAAATTGGGCCGCATACTAGGTCGCAAAGGCCTCATGCCCAATCCTCGCTCCGGCACCATGGTCCAACCCCAGGACCTGCCCCGGGCGATTCAAGAAGCCAAGGGCGGTAGGACCGAGTACCGGACCGACCGGACCGCCATTATCCATTCTTCAGTCGGCAAAGTTAGTTTCGACGCCAACAAGTTGGTGGATAACCTGGCCGCATTGTCTAGTGCTATAATTAGAGAGCGGCCCGAAAGCATCAAGGGCCCCTTCTTCCGGTCAGCCTACATCACGTCAACCATGGGTCCCAGCGTCCAATTGGACCTCCCAGCCCTACAGGCTCTGGAATCGCCGGAATAATCCGGCAGCCGGCTTAACCAGCCATATTTACAATCTAGGCATCAACACGCCAAAGACTGCGGGTCCCCGAAAGGGGCCAAATGCGCAAGCCGCCCGCCCAGGCGCGACGGACAGTAACTCGGAGTAACCGACTCCCTGCGCCGCGTGTTTGGCGTAGGGATTTTTTATTTCTGGGGCCTGTCAATCCCTGGAAACGTGCAAACAGAATCTTGGAGGAATGATTTGCCCACCCAGCAGAAAGTAGACCGGGTCCAGAACATCAAGGACCGGCTAGAACGCAGCAGCATCGTGATGACCACCAGTTATGCTGGAATTTCGGTGAACCAGATGGTTGAACTACGCCGGGCCATGCGCGCCGGTGGCGTGGAACTCACGATCGTCAAGAATACCCTACTCGCCTTGGCCGCCGACGAAGCCCAAAAACCCCAGCTTAAAGAGATCGTCAACGGCCCGACGGCTATCGCGTTCGGGTACGACGACCCAGTGGAAGCCGCTAAGGCCATGGCTGATTTCATCAGCACCGGGAGAACGTCCTTGGCCATCATCGGAGCTATTATGGGTGACGGAGCGCCGATGTCCTCATCGGAGTTCAGCAGGCTGGCCGCGCTTCCACCCAAGCCGGTTTTGCTGGCCATGCTCTTGGGCCAAATGCAATCGCCTCTGGCACGGCTGCTCACCATCATGAACGGCCCGTTGCAGAGCATGGGCAACGTGCTGCAAGCCCGAGTGCGCCAGCTAGAAGAAGAACGCCCGGCGGAACTTAAGCCCAGTGCGGAGCCTGAAGCCAGCGCCGAGACTGAAGCCTCCGCTGAGGTGGACGGCGGGCCTTCTGACGAAGCACCGGCACACGAAGAACCCTCGGCGGAAACCACGGATGACGCGCCCGCAGACGAAGTACCCGCCGCCACCGAACCTGCTGCGGAAGCTGAAGATGCTCCCGAGGCAATTACTGAACCTGAAGCGGAAGCAGAGGCTGCTGAAGAAGGACCCGAAGCCGAGCCAGAACAGGCCTCCGAGGAAGAGTCGGAATAACCTTCCGTCAGGACATTCGATCAGTAGATCAAATTTACCCGACCCAGCAAAAAACCCAATAGGAATAGAGGAGATATTTTGACTAAAGACGAGATCGTAGAGGCAATCAAAGGGATGAACGTGGTTGAGTTGTCCGACATCGTGAAGGCCCTGGAAGAAGAGTTCGGTATCAGTGCCGCAGCTCCGGTGGCTGTCGCCGCAGCGCCCGCTGCCGGTGGAGCCCCGGCCGAAGGCGACGGGGCCGCTTCCGAAGACCAGTCGGAATTTGAGGTCAGCCTCAAAGACATCGGCCCCAACAAAATCAACGTAATCAAGGCCGTTCGTGAAGTCACTTCCCTAGGCCTACGCGAGGCGAAAGAGCTGGTTGAGTCTGCTCCCACCGCCATCAAGGAAGGCATCGCCAAGGAAGAAGCCGACGAGATCAAAGGCAAACTGGAAGAGGCTGGCGCCGCTGTCGAGGTCAAATAGCCCAGCTCTGCTAGGCTAGGAGGGCCAATTGGGTCGAAAGGACCGAGAGCGCTTCCAGCGATTACGGGAAGGTAATCCCGATTACATTGGGTACCGTGGCTTGGACACCGTGACCGTCACGGAGGCGCTGTCACCCCAAACGGAGACGGTGGTCTGCTCGGTGTGCAACCGCAAGCGCAACGTGGCCAGCGACAGCCTCCCCGAAGACATCAGCACCTTCATGTGTCTGCGTTGTCAGGAAGACGCAGTCTGATCCATTCTGGTTTGCCCAGTATCCAATCTCAGGACATTCAAAGTAGAAGACCTCTCCCATCGGGAGAGGTCTTCTTTGCTCACGGCGATGGTCTTAACGGAACGGCGGCAACTGGCTGTCTAGGAACTCATAGGCGCGGTTGAATTGGCTCTCGCCGCCGTAGCCTTCGGTCTCGGCGATAGATACGACCTTCACATCAGGCGTAAGGCCGGATCTTTTCAGAAGCTTGCCAGTTGGCGTGTAGTGCCTGGACACGGGCAGGTACATGGCGGATCCGTTACTCAGTTCCACAAACTCATAAGCAGAGGCGTCGCCGAAGGTCGTCGTGCCAAACAATGTCGCCCGCCCGGAGTCCCGCAATGCCGCGGCCAGAGTCTCCGCTTCCCGAGACGTCTGCTCGTTGACCAACACTGCGACCAGTAGGTCGTCCAGGTTCAAACGATCCTCGTTGGGGTCTATGGTCAATTCGACCCGCTTCCCGTCCCGGCGTTCCACGTATCCAAACACCGTCCCCTCCGGCAAGAACTGGCCAGCGGTCTCTTTGGCAGCCTCGGGGGAACCGCCCGGATTGGTCCGAATGTCCAACACCAACGCCAGCAGGTCAAACCGATTCAATGACTCCAGGGCGTTAAATACCTGCTCGCCTGTGTTGTCGCGGAACCGTGAGATGCGCACGTAACCGATTCCCCCGGGAATAAGCTGGCTGGCCACCGATTGCAGCTCAATGTCGCCACGGAACACGTCCAGCGCTACAGGCTCTGATTCGCCCACGCGCAAGACTTCCAACTCGACTTTGGTCCCTCTAGGTCCCGATACCTGGTCAACTACTTCTTCAACTCCCTGGCCCAGCACAGAAACGCCTCCTACAGCTGACAAAACGTCTCCCGGCTGCACTCCAGCGCTCTCGGCGGGGGAACCGGCGAATGGGAAAAGGAGGATCTGGCCGTCCTGGGAGACTACCCTGGCTCCAATGCCCAGGTAGGTTCCTTCTATTCCCCCCTTCAAACTCTCCTTTGCTAATGGATACTGGGTAGCGTTCAGGAACGCAGCAGACGAATCACCTAGGCTGGCCAACATTCCGCTCACGGCTGCGTCCGCAACCATAGATGGGTCGAAATCCGGGTTTGACGCCTGATGTTTCACCACTGCACGCCATAGGTCGATCATCTCACCGGGAACATAGGCCGGCGGCTGACCCCGTGTCCGCCCGATCTCAGTCAAAAAGGGGTAAGGCGCGATGTCGACCAGGTCTAGCACTCTGGCCATAGCCCCAGAGACCAGGGAGTTGGCTTCTAGGTCTTCAGAACTAGCGTAGCTTAGACTGATCTGCTCCCAGGCTTCCCAGACCAGCGCCAGTCCATCGGAGGGCTCTTCTGACGGGTCATCGGAATTGGAGGAGCCGGAACAGGCCACCAAGGCAAGGATAACCACCAGGAACACTGTGACAGTAGTCGTACTAGGGAGTCTACAAGGTAGGAACGTAAATTTCTTGAGCATATCTTTTTTGAATACGGGGCCCCTGGAACGTCGGATTCCTCTGGGCCGGAGACGCTTAATTGTATCAGAAGCAATCAGAGATCCCCGAGCGCGTGATGCGAGTTTCAGCTTACCTAGCATTGCCAGCAGTCACCGCGCCTTGTACACTGAATCGAGCGTCCCGTAGGAGCGCGACCATCATAATTTATCCGAATATTTGGGAGCGGCATCATGATCAAAGTCACGGTCTTATACCCCAACGAAGAAGGCAAAACATTCGACCACGGTTACTGGACGACCACGCACCTTAACCTGGTCCAGAGTTTGTTGGGCCCCATGGGCTTGGTCAACGGCGAGATGGAAAAAGGAGTATCGGGCACCGACCCCAACGCCCCAGCACCTTACATAGCGGTGGCTCACCTCTACTTCAACAAAGTCGAAGATGTCCATGCAGCATTCACAGAACATGCCGGAGTAATCATGGGCGACATCTCCAACTACACCGACATCACGCCTCAGTTCCAGATTAGCGAGACCCTGCTCTAACGAAGGTGGGAACCTGGGAACCAAAGGCGGCCCGCCATGGCGGTCCGCCTTGGCTGATTGAGGGCCCTACCCGGTTCTATCATTCTGATGAGTGCCGTAGGCCGACTAAGAATCATCTAATCATCGTCTTGGCAGACCCTAGACCTTCCACGGAAAGATAAGAGGGGCATTTGGGCAGGCTGGCTCAATTATTGGACCGCCGCTAATCTTTATCCAAGATGCAAAGTCGTTTTGAGGAGCAAGATGGCGCACGAACCGGCCGACACAACATTCCAGCAATTGTCCCAGAAGCTCATCAAAGAGCACTGGGACTTTTACCCAACGGCGGGTTCTCGCATCGGCCGACACGAATACGATGGGCGTTTGCCCGATCTCTCGCCGTCTCAGAACGCGCGCCGGGAAAGCGAACTACGCCGCGGTCTGACCGAACTGCACGCATTAGACACCGGTGGCCTCGACGAGGCCGGCCGGATGAGCTACCGGGTGATGGAACTGTTCCTGCGCCGGGAGTTGTTCATCTTCAATGACCTAAAACCCCTGGAAAACAACCCCATGCGCCTCACCGGGTACCTAAACATGAGCGGCTACATCCGCCGGGACTACGCCCCCCTGGAGGACCGCCTGCGGTCTGCAGCCGCAGCCATGAGGCAGGTTCCCGACTTCTTGGACGTTTTGGATAGAGCGATATCCGACACACTTTCATCCCACGTTGTGGACATGAGCGTTGAAAGTTACGCGGGTATGGCTCGCTTTTACCGGGTCGACTTGGCGGGCGCCGCCAAAGGCGTGATCGACCCAGAGATCGTTGGCGAATTCGACCTGGCCCGTGAGGCGGCCGCGGTGGCTCTGGACCGTTTCATAGAAGCCCTGAAAAGCTGTGGGAAAGGTGGGCCGGAAGGATTCGCCATCGGACCTGAGCTATATTCGGGTATGTTGGCCACCGGAGAGGGCCTTGAAATCCCTCTAAACCGTATCTCGGACATTGGGCAGGAAAACCTGGAAGATAACCTAGCCCGCATAAAAGAGCTGGCCCAGAGCCTAGCGCCAGGCCGTTCGGTCTCGGAGATAGTTGAAGAGATCGGCCGCAACCACCCACACGCCCAGAAGCTCATCCCCGAGACACGGGACATGCTGGAGGGCATCCGGCAGTCGCTCATCGACTTAGATGTGATCAGCATACCGTCCGAGGATCGCTGCCAAGTCATCGAGACGCCGACGTACATGCGCTACGCCTTCGCGGCCATGGACACCGCCGGTGCATTGGAGACCCGGGCCACCGAGTCTTTCTATTACGTGACTCCAGTGGAGGAAGATTGGAGCACCCGACAGGCGGAAGAGTGGCTCTCCAACTTCAACTACGACACGCTGAAGATCATCTCAATCCATGAGGTCTACCCCGGCCATTTCGTCCATCACCTCCACAACCGCTACGGGCAGGAACTTCCCTTGGTCAACCGCGTGGCCACGGCCTACTCCTTCACGGAGGGTTGGGCTCACTACACCGAACAGATGATGCTTGAAACGAAGTACGGAGAAGGCCAGCCGAAACTGCTGTTGACTCAGCTTTTGGAGGCTTTGGTCCGTAACTGCCGGTATATGTGCTCGCTCCGGATGCACACCGAAGGGATGACACTGGACGAGGCCACCAAGTTCTTTATGGAGAACGCCTACATGGCCGAATTGCCGGCCCAGAGGGAGGCACTGCGGGGAACTTTCGACCCCGGATATCTTAATTACACCCTGGGCAAGTTGATGATCCTCAAGTTGCGTCGAGACTTCAAGAAGGAACAAGGGAGCGATTACAGTCTCAAGGAATTCCACGACCGCCTGTTGTCGTTTGGCGGCCCGGCATTGCCACTGCTGAGACCAGCCCTACTCAAGAGCCCAGGCGATTCGGCGCTTTAGTTCGTTCGGACTCTAGTTCGTTCGGAAAGTAATCTTCCGAAACTCCTCGACGAATTGATCCCCGGAGCCCCCTTCGGATAGCCGAGCACGCTCCTTGATAAACTCTTCGACTTCTTGATGACTTCGGCCTTCCATTTGGCTCTTGTGAGCTGCGACAGCCATGATCTTAGCAGCCAACGAGCCTGAAATATCTATGCTAGTGTCAGGATGTTCGGTACCCCAGAACAATATGGTCCCTGTCTTATGGGGCTCCAGTCCTTCATCACGCCATAGCTCGACGAAGTGGAGATGGTCGCGGGCGCAAGGAAATACTGCGTCTAAAGTTACCTGTCCGGTTATCCGGTGGTCACGGTGCCAAGCCATGTTCTTACGGTACGGCTCGGGGCACAGCACAACGTCCGGCTGCATCTGACGTATCTGCCGGACCAGTTCCTTTCGGAATTCGTCATTGTCTTCGAGTGAGCCGTCGGCGTGATGTAGTAGCACCAATTCCTGAACCCCTAGGGATTCCACAGCATCGGCTTGCTCCTGTTCGCGTATCCTGGACAGGTCTGCCGAAGATATGTTGGGGTCGGTGGTGCCTTTGCCGCCGTCGGTGCACAGCACATAGCGGACTGTCGTTCCGTCGCCGATCCACTTGGCGATGGTACCGGAGCACCAGAAATCGGCGTCGTCGGGGTGCGGGGTTACTACCAGAACCCGTTGCGGGGTCTCATCCATCTGCCTGGGGCCTCCTAGGGTCATCGGTCTGGAGCAGGCCGAAGAATATTCGGCCGGGGACCATGGATTAAGCCGGTCGGACCTGTCTTACGATAATCTCATGGCCCTACATGAATGCGGAAAAACCCAACTTTGAACTGTAAATTTATTCTTAGATAGGTGCTCGGTCCACAAACGTTGTGAACCATAAGATACTCTGCTACAATCGGCCGAAGCTGTCAGGCACGATTCCTCGCTCTTTGACCGCTACATTCTCCAACTGCCGCACGTAGCGGCGTTCAAATCCATAGGCTCGAATCTCAAGCATCCATTTTTAGAGTTTACCAGCCTGGAAGACCGGTTTGCCAGTCGTTAATTACACGAACAAACACAATTCGGCCTTGGCCGAATTCGTCGCCACCCACGACACTACCAACACCGAAATTCACGACCTCTCCTTGAGGACGTTTCGAGGTGTTCTGGGGCAGCCGGGCTTTGATCCAACGGAAAATTGCCTGGTGTTGGAAAATGCCGGCGAGATTAAAGGATTGGCTTTCGTCTTCCGGGAGTTCCCCATCGGCCGTTCGATCATCGAGGTTATGACCTCCCCTGAGTTGGCCGGCAGCCCGGATGAGTTAGAGTTGGTGCGCAGGGCGGTGGCGCGGGCCGAAGCCGAGAAGCTGAATGTGGCCCACATATGCGTGATGCCCGATTCCAGAAGGGGCGTAGTTCTGGAGCAGGCGAGTTTCACCAAGGTCCGCACCTACCTGGACATGTCGTGGAATCAGGATCAACTGCCGAATTTAGAACTTCCCCAGAACTATTCCGTGCGGTCGTACCAGAAGGGCGACACACCACTGCTAACCCGGATCCAGAATGACGCATTCACCGGCAGTTGGGGATTCTGCCCCAACACCGAAGAGCAGATTGAATACCGCACCCACATGCCAAACACGTCCGAGGCCGGCATTTTATTCCTGTTCGAGGGTGACAATCCCGCTGGCTATTGCTGGACTGTGCTGGTTCCGGGCGGCAAGGGAATCCGAGGGGTGATTGGCATGATTGGCGTGCTGCCCGATTACCGGGGAAAAGGTATGAGCCGCCACATCTTACAGGCAGGGATGAAGCATCTGCGTTCCATCGGGCTAGCTGAGATCGGCTTGGAAGTGGATGGGGAAAACGACGCGGCAGTCCGGCTCTACACGTCTACCGGATTCAAGACCATGGGTGAGCGTCACTGGTTCGAACGAGTCCTCCCCGGCACCTGAAATCCGGCCTGCTGGAACGCGTCATCCATCCGGATACCACCGGAGATTACCACCTTCATGGCTTCTTCCACGCTCATTTCGGTCTTCGTAACTTCAGACGCCGGCACGATAACCAAGAACCCGGACGACGGTATCGGTGTGGTTGGAATGTAGACCGACAAGACCTCTTCCCCTTCAGCATCCAGCATGCTTGAGGTGATCAGTCCGATGGATTTAATGCCGTGTCTGGGAAAGTCGATCAGCACCACGCCTGAGTATCGTAGGTTCTTGCCGTTCCCGTTATCGCGCTTTGAAAGAATCTCGATTGCCATGCGGGTGGTGCCATAGATGCCCTTCACCACTGGAATCACTTCCATCACCTGGTGCCCAAACCTAATCAAACGCCTTCCTGCAACCCGGGCCGCGAACAAGCCCAATAGGTAGACCAGAGCGATAAGAGCGACCAATCCGGCGCCGGCGACAGAGCGGCCTGGGAGAAGTCCCACAACGGGTTCTAGCATCGGATTAAGAAGATCGAAGAAGAACTTCAACACCAGCGCGGTGATACCGATGGGCAATACCACCAATATTCCAGCGCCTATAGTGCGTTGAAAATGGATGACTGGGCGGCGAAGAAGGTCGAGGATTTTTCGGCGGACACCGCTTTCCAAATCACGGGATTCAGGGGTCAAGCTTCCCTCCGGGGAAAAGACCGGTGTTTGCCAGTCCAGAGCCAAGGCAGGGGATATTCCAAGGCTAAATACGCGACCAGGCCCAGTCAGCACCGACCAAAACAGCGGGACGGTTGTTACTTATTATCATCCGCCACGGGTTGCCCGGTCAACAAGGAGTACTCTTCCCACATCATCGCGGCTGCGTTGTCCCAGCCCATGCCCTCTGCGCGCTTCCGGGCCGCCTCGCCTAGGCTCCGCTGAAGACCGTCGTTGGCGATGATCATCTCCACCGAGTTGGCAAAGGCGTCGGGGCACCGCCACGGTTTCAGGTAGCCGGTGCGGCCATGTTGAATGATAGTGGAGAGCCCGCCGACCCTTGTGGCCACGACCGGTGTCCCGCAGGCCATAGATTCCAGGGCCACCAGCCCAAAACTTTCGTAATACGAAGGCACCACACAGACATCTGCGGCGTTGTAATACAGAGGGAGTTCGGTGTGGTCGACCTGGCCTACGAAATCGATCTGGTCTTCCAGGTCCCGCTCTTTGGCCAACAGCTTAACTCGGTCGATCTCCCGGTCGCCGTTGACGTCGGCGCCCACCACCATCAACCGGACTTTTTCTTCGGAGTCGATCTGGGCCGCAGTCTCCACGAGGAGATCCAGACCTTTCAGCGGCTCAACCCGGCCAACGTAGAGCAGTATCTTCTCGCCATTTAGGCCCAGGCGGTTCCGCACCGATTTCTGGTCAAGTGGGCGGAACACGGAAAGGTCAACACCACATGGCACTAGGGAGACCTTGCTGGTGTCCGCGCTATACAGCCGGGACATGGCGTCTTTCTCGTGAGGGCTGAATGCGATGATACGGTCGGCGCTGCCCATTGCTTCGGCTTCGACAACCAGTCTCTCAGGTTGTTCAACTTCTCCGGCTCGGGACTGCATCTTTATGAGGCCCAGGGTATGGAAGGTCACGACGTGGGGAACATCGAGCGCCTTGGAAAGTTTGCTGCCGACCCATGCTGACAACCAATAATGGGAATGGACAACGTCGTATTCCAGCTCCTCTTCTTCTCTGAAAGCGTTAAGTTGGTCCAGGAATTCAGGAAGGTGGGCATAAAGGTTCCCCACGTGGGCATCGGGCTCGCCCGCTTTCAAGTGAATCACTCGGACGTTGGGCCCGATGGTCTCGATGCGGTTGGCGACATCTGCGTGCTCACGGGTGAAGATATCTATCT
>UINC01000783.1_pt1 | contig 13153 bp, 11 predicted proteins | sample 5385821 | NCBI WGS metagenome assembly UINC01 (sample SAMEA4666929, study PRJEB26691) | marine metagenome | isolation source: Pacific Ocean | place: Pacific Ocean | collected 2011-10-13 | reverse complement strand
TACGGGCAGGCAACTCGGACATCCCCAGCATCGCCAGCGCGGCATACTCGGACACTCCTGGGGCCCACCCGACTCTGGCCGAGGATCAGGCCCTTTCGCACCTGAAGGAATTGGTCCGCACGGGCACAGTTAGAAGGTCAGGTGAAGATTTCCTTGTCTGATAATTTCCTCGTCAAGGTTCAAATCTACTTTACAGGTGCATATCGAATGGTTGGCTCATGCTAAGAAGGGAAGTTGTGATCGAGCCCGACCGAAATGGGATGTATCTTGTAGATGGTTACATCAATGGCAAGTCAGTAAAGTTCTGCGTCGACACAGGGGCCAGTGGAATCGCCATCACAGATGAGAAGGCCGATGCCATTGGTCTGGATTGGAAGAGTGGAATCAAGGGTCATTCGAATACTGTTGGGGGACTTACTGATAGGTGGAGCATGCCCTTACACTCGGTTAGAATTGGGGATATAGAAGTCAGAAAAGGGTTAGTGGGTGGAGTCATTCCCGCAATGGATTTAGTGATAGCTGATGCACTCCTTGGGATGAGCTTCCTAAGAGAGATTGAATTCACACAAGATGATGGGAAACTAATACTACAAGACGACTCGCCGGAAACGATGCCGGCAATGGGCTCAGACCGATGGTGGGACAAAAAAGAGTCCGACGAAGAGGACGAGGGTTCTTCTCAGGGCGATAGCACTCGCAAGGAGGAGATAGCACAAGCCGAGCACGAAGCCAAGATGGCCCAAATTGAGTTCGTAGAGTCCGAGGCGAAGAGGAAGCTGGCGTGGTCCGAAAAAACAACCCCCATGGTCTATGACGTAGACAAAGACGGGGACGGGATAATCACCGATCAGGAGAAGATAGCTCATGAGACCGGAGGCGGAGTCCTAGGGCTCTGGTGGCTCACCCCAGAGGAGGCAATCACCATCGGAATCTCTGCAATGCTAGTCATCTTCACCCTAGGCATGGGGGCAATAGTATCCTCGGATGAGGTGGAGTGGGCAACTGCCGAAGGAACAGTACTCGTGGGCACCTCATGGTGGGAGGAGGAGTATGAGATGGAGGATTGTCTCTACGACGATTACAACGACGAGTACTACGACTGCTACTATTACTACGAGTACGAATGTGGAGCTGATGTCGACTATGGGTTCGCTATTGACGGGGTGGAATACTCTGGGGTGGACGGCGTAAACCTCGGAATTTGGGATGACTACTGCCTGGAAGAGGTCGAGTTCAACGTCCTCCCCCTAAACAGCCCTGTGACTGTTTGGTATGACAAGGAAAACCCCGAAAATAATCACTTGAGTGAACCTGGTGGAGTTCAGTTCATCATCTTCTATTGCTGCATGCCGTTTTTCCTAATCCTCCTATTAGTCACACTGGTTAACGCTAGACTCAGTAACTCTCCTAAGGAGGGCGTCCCTAGAATGTTCGAAACCGATTCCCAAGGGAGTATTGCCGGAACAGGCGGGGGCGTGCACCACCACTACCACGGCAGCCACGGACGCTGGGGGTGGGGCCGGAGGATGTTCGGAAGACCGAGGGGCGTCCGGAGGGCCCGCTCGAGAGTAAGAACCGGAGGAAGAAGGTCCGGGGGGAGGAGATCCACGGGAGGCGGAAGAAGATCCGGTGGTGGCGGAAGAAGGTCTTCCGGCGGTGGTGGAAGACGCAGCAGATGACCCTGTATGGCTTCGGCAACGCTGAAATCCCAATCTTACCACGGGATTAGTTAGATGGACGACCTTTGGAGCGGCGCGCCCGAGATGGAAGGGGCCAGTGCGGAGGAGAGATGGGTCGAGGTAGCGCCAGCAGTCTCCTTGAGGGTCCTCATCTGGAAGCCGGACGATGCGGCTGCAGCTGGGCAGAACCCAGTGGTGATGGTGCCTGGCTGGGGCTCCGTCTTCGAGGGCTGGAGGCCACTGGTTACCGAGTGGGTCAAGCGCAGGCCGCTGTATTACATCGAGACCAGGGACAAGGGTAGCGCGAGGATAGATCGCCCGGTCATGAAGTCTGACTTCCCCATGGAGAAGCACGGGGAGGACGTCGCAGCGGTCCTCGAGGCGCTGAGCATCGACCAATCGGAGGTCGACTGGTACTCGTCATCGCTGGGCGCGACGCTATTGATTGACGCCTACCAGAGGGGGGCGCTCGGAGGGCGGAGCTCGGTACTGCTAGCACCCAACCCAGACTTCGACTTCCCCCTGTGGTCCCGTATCATGATCAACTTCCCGCTGCCGATGTTCGTCTACCGACGCCTTGTGAATTTCGTCGCTTGGGTGGTCGATAGGAGGACCAAGGAGGAGGGGCAGAAGATTCGCTACCGCAGGGCCCTGCTCGCCCAGGACGTCAGGCGCATGCTACTGTCAGCCAGGGTCAACCTCGGCTACAGCCTTCCAGCCGACCTTTCCGCAATTGAGGTCCCGTGCGCAGTCATGACCGCCTCGTCCGACACCCTGCACGGCATTGACAAGGTCCGCCAGGTAGTAGATGCAATGCCAAACTGCCTGCTCATAGAGGTGCCTTCGAACCAGTACGCGCATGAGCCCGATGTGCTTGCAGAGATCGAGGAATTCCAGTCCTCCGTGGCAAAATAGCGGGTTCTCGCAAAGCGATTGCCTGATGAAGGGCAGCCGAGCCGGCCGACTTGAGCAGCATGCGTGAGCAGTCGTCGTCGTTCGATATCGCGCGCATCGTGCGTGAGCTTTCCGAGATGGTCGGCGCTCGTGCGCGCAAGGCCTACCAGCCGCACTACGAGCAGGTCGTCCTGCGGCTGAATCGCAAGGGGCTGCCATCGACCGACCTCGTCATCGTCGGGGGGCGACGCGTCTACACCTCGAGGCGAGACAGGCCGATGCCGTCGAAACCGTCCCAGTTCGCCATGGTCCTGCGCAAGCACCTCAACAACTCCAGGCTGGTCGCAGTCGAGCAGTACGGCTTCGACCGGATAATCGAGCTGACCTTCGAGCACGGTGGCGGCCGCCTCAGTCTCGTCATCGAACTGTTCCGCGACGGCAACGTGCTGCTTCTAGACAGCGAGGGAGTCATCATCCAGCCTCTGACGCACGCCAAGTACGCCAGTCGCTCGCTCAAGAGGGGAGTTCCCTACACCCCCCCTCCCGAGACCGTGGACCCGCGCCAGATGGACAGGGCGGAGCTCGACGAGCTGCTTGACGGCAGCGAGCACGACCTCATCCGCACCCTCGCCGCCCGTGCTAACTTCGGGCGCATCTACGGGAGTGCGGCCTGCTCCATAGCAGGACTGGAGGAGAAGTCAGCCGCCAGCTCCTTGGACTCTGGGCAGCGCGATGCGCTGGAGCAAGCCATCCAGTCGATGCTTGCTGAGCTGTCCGATGGCGCCGGCGCGATGATGTGGGTGGTCGACTCGGAGGCACTGGCGGCTTGGAACGAGGCCGACAACGAGGCCGACAGAGACACCGCTTCGGCAGGAATCTCAGAAATCGCCCCGATTGACCTGTCCTACATGGATGCGGGGATGATGGTCGATATCGGCTCGCTCTCCCTTGCCTACGACGCTGTCTTCGGCTCTCACGACGCTGCTGCATTCATCCGCCGAGAGGAGGAGCAGTTGGTCGACTCAGGAGATGCCGAGGTAGAGCGGCAAGCCAAGTTGGACCGCAGGGCTTCTCAGCAGACGGCGGCCATCGACAGGTTCCACGAGCGTGCCGCCATCACGCAGGAACTGGGCAAGGCCATCCAAGACAACTGGGGGCATGTAGAATCAATACTCAGTCAGTTCAACGCGGCCGTCGAGTCCGAGAGCTGGCAGGACGTCGCGGACAAGATATTCGATGTGCAGTGGATCGACAGCGTCGACCCAGCGAGGCGAACCATAGTCGCCTTCCTGCCCGACGAGGACGACGAGCCCGGTGCCAGCATCACCCTCGAAATCTCCAAGACCGTTCATCAGAATGCCCAACGCTACTTCGAGGAGGCTCGCGTGCAGAAGAACAAAGCCAAGGGCGCTCAGGCCGCCTTGGCCGGCACCGAAGAGGCACTCGAGAAGGCCGAGAAGCGTGCCGCAAAGGATGCGGCCGCAGGTAGGCTACGAGCAAGGCAGAGGAGCAAGCGCTTCTGGTTCGAGAAGCATCGCTGGGCCATGCTCTCAGGAGGGCATCTGCTCATTGGCGGAAGGGATGCGAAGGGCAACGACATCGTCGTTCGCAAGCACCTGACCTCAAACGACCTGTACGTCCACGCCGACTTGCACGGAGCGCCCTCGTGCTCTCTCAAACTCAAGGACGGCCTGTCACAAAACCAGAACCCGTCCGAAGCAGTTCCTGAGGGAGTCACTTCGATGCAAATCGTCCAGAACCTGGGAGAGGGGCTCGAAGACGCAAGGGGGCTCGCAGAGTCGTTGCACTCCGAGGCCGCACAAATTTCGGTCTGCTGGTCGAGGGCGTGGGGCGGCGGCGGTGCGTCTGCCACGGCGTTCCACGTCAGGCCGAGCCAGGTGTCGAAGACCGCAGAGACCGGTGAGTCGCTCGCTCGGGGCTCGTTCGTCGTGCGCGGCCAGCGCAACTGGCACCGAGACCTGTCACTCGAGCTCGCCATCGGCATGGCAGTGGTGAACGGCACCCCGATGCCCGTCTCTGGAACTCCTGCCACGATTTCGGAAAACTTCGAGCGGTGGGCGACGATCTCGCCCGGGCGCGAGAAGAAGGAGAGCGTCGCGAATCGTATTTCGAAGGCTACGGGACTCGCTCAGGACGATTTGCTCTCGTGCCTGCCACCTGGCAACTGCTCGATAGAGGACCACGGGCTGATTCAGCCCTGACTACGTTCGCGCCACTCGGGCGCGGTAATTGCGTACAGGGAGGCATCTACGTAGTGATCGTAAAGCCACTCCCTTTCCCTTGTGATACCTTCGAGGCGCATTCCCAGACGTTCGGCGATCGCTATGCTAGCGTTGTTCTCCACCGCGACCTCAAGAGCCCCCCTGTGCAGGCAGAGGTCATCGAAGCAGTGATCGAGCAGCCGGGCACAGGATTTGGTCACAATGCCTTTCCCCATTGACTCCTCCGAAATCCAGTAGCCGACGACGAACCCCCTGTTGTCCCAATCGATCGAGTTGAGGGAGAGAGTGCCGACGATATTGCCTTCAAGACAGATGAGGTAAAAGCAGCCCTCTCCCTTCTCCCTCGTCTCTGCACTCCTGCGGATGGCAGCGGCCTCATCTTCGACCGAGGTCACGTCGTCCACCCAAGGCAACCACTCCCTGAGATAGTCACGATTCGCGTCCACGTTTAGGAAGAGTTCGTCTGCGTCGTGCTCGTTGGGAACCCTCAGCTCAAGGTCATCCTCGATCAGCAGACTGGCGGCTGGGTCCGGGTGCGGTGCATCACGGTCCTGCGGCCAACCGCATGGTCCAGACATAGCCAATACGCAGCCATTGGGACTTTTGAGGGATTCGCGTTCGGCGATAACGCTTCAAGCGCGGTCCCGCATCGCAGGGCATGGGAGGTGACGGGGGGTCGGGAATCTTGACCTACGGGGACTACCTGCAGCTTCACGACCTGCTCAAGCTCCAGGGCGAGGACAGAGGAATCAACTCCGACGAGATGCATTTCATCATCGTCCATCAGGCCTTCGAGTTATGGTTCAAGCAGGTCATCCGCGAGCTCTCAGAGGCTCGTGACATCTTGGATCAGGTCCCGGTGCCCGAGGATGACATACCCAGAGTAGTGGACCACCTGACGAGGACGGCTGAGATTTTCCGACTGATGGCAGCCCAGTGGACGGTCCTTGAGACCCTGACTCCCCAGGGCTTCCTAGCATTCCGTGACGAGCTAGGCACCGCCTCAGGCTTCCAGTCGTTCCAAATGCGTGAGCTCGAGATCGTACTCGGGCTCCAGCAGGATGACCGCCTAGGGGGCATGGACCCGATAGGGGCTTTCAAACGGCTGGCCGAGCGGGGTGACGATGATGCTGCCGTGCTGGCACGTCTCGAGGCCGCAATGGAGCAGGCTTCCCTGAATGAGGCGCTGATGAATTGGGTCGAGCGCACTCCGATAATGGGCTCCGCTTACGGTAGTGAGGGTGACGGCGAGGTGGTGCAGGATTACATCGAAGCGCACCTCGAGGCGCATCGCAAGCTAGGGGAGGAGGCCGCCTCGCGGATGTCAGGCTGGGGCTCTCGCGATCCGGAGGCCGTGAGAGCGAGGATAGATGCGGCCCAGGAGTCGGCTGAGGGTTTCCTGCTCCCTGAGGGGAACGTGGACCGTGCCAGAGCCGGTCTCCTGTTCATCGAGTCATATCGTGAGCTGCCATTGCTCACTTGGCCGATGAAGCTGATAGACACCGTCGTAGAACTCGAGGAGTCGATAGTGAAGTGGCGGCACGACCATGCGAGGATGGTAGAGCGGATCATAGGGCGCCGCACCGGAACCGGGGGAACCAGTGGGGTCGAATACCTCGAAGCAACCTCCCGCTACCGGGTCTTCAAGGACCTCTGGGCGGTGAGGACCATCCTCGTGAAGCCACAGCAACGACCAGCGCTCAAAGGGGCGGAGTTCTACGGCTACTCTAGTGAGACGTGATGCGCCCATAATGCGACCCTTGAAGGCGTAAGCGCCACTCGAAACGCCGTGCCTGAAGCATTAGTCTGCGCCTATGCTCGAACGCCGTTCGGCAAGTTCCGCGGAGCACTATCCGAATACAGTGCCACGGAGCTGGGGACCAAGGCCGTCAGTGAGCTCCTCAGCCGAGCGGGCATCGATCCAGCCAACGGAGCGATAGACCAGGTGTACATGGGCCAAGTGCTCCAAGCAGGAGCGGGACAGGCTCCCGCCAGGCAGGTCGCGCTTGGTGCGGGACTGCCTTTCGACACACCCTGCACGACGATCAACAAGGTCTGCGGATCCAGTCTGAAGGCAGCGATGATAGCGGCGACCGAGATACGCGCAGGCGTCGCTAATCTGGTAGTGGCTGGGGGGATGGAATCCATGAGTAACGCACCGCGCTTCGTTCGAAGCGCTGAGCGCGGCGAGGACGTGCCGTATGCCGAACTCATTTCGATTCTCTCCAACGACGGGCTCAAGGATGCCTACTCGGGAGAGATGATGGGCAACACGGGGGAGACAGTCGCGAACGAGTTCGACGTCAAGAGGGACGTCTCGGATGCCTACGCCGTCCGCTCACACCGCCTTGCCAGTGCGGCGTGGGACCAGGGATGGTTGGCAAAGGAGGCCTTCGCCGTCGGCGACTTGGAGCGAGACGAGGGAATCAGGCCAGAGGCCGATCCCGAGACGCTCGCCGGCCTAGCACCCGTCTTCCACGAGGATGGACAGGTAACTGCTGGAAACTCTAGTCAGGTCTCGGATGGCGCTTCGGCCGTCCTGATTGCCTCAATGGAGACTGCAGAGGAGCATGACCTGCCCGTGCTGGCCAGAATTTCCGACTTCACTACCGCAGGAGTAGAACCCGGCAGAGTGATGAACGCCCCGATTCCAGCAGTCGAGACGCTACTCCAAAGGAGCGGACTGTCAATTGACGACATCGATGTCCTAGAGCACAACGAGGCCTTCGCCTCTGCCTCGTGCGCCATCCGTTCGTACTTCGGTGTCCGCGACGATCGATTCAACGTCCACGGAGGAGCCATCGCACTCGGTCATCCCCTCGGCGCGACCGGCACGCGCTGCCTGATGACCCTGGTTAATGCCCTCGAGCGAAATGGGGGTCGGCATGGCATAGTGACCATCTGCCTCGGCGGGGGCAACGCAGTGGCAATGCTGGTCGAGAGGGCTTAGTCGGGCGGTCCCACTTGGCTTCTTTGATGCGTCACAGCCCTTATGTGGGGGCCTCCGGTGGCCCGCCCCGATGGTTGAGCCAGCACGGCCTCACACTCGCTTCGAGAAGGCTAGGATAATTGGGGCTAGGGCCCTCCAGATTAGCATGGGGGCTCCTCTTTTCGTCTCCGAGGACGAGCTCCGGGAGAACTTCAGAGATGAGCTGATCCAGTTGTATGGCGTTGACGATGCAAAGGAGAAGGTCGTCCTTGATCCCATGAAGATCGCGAGCTTGGAGTACGAGCAGAATAGGATCCCTATAGACATCGACCCTCACATCAAGGAAGAGTGAAGGGTGCGGCCCCCTGACGGGGGTTGATGGGATTGCTAGGCAGTGTGGATGCCAAGAGTCTCACTGCTGGGCTAGTGGGAGTAACCTTGCTAGTGATAGTCCTCGGTGGTGTGGTTCGAATCTACGATGCGGGCGAGTCGTGCCCCGATTGGCCCACCTGCTTCGGCACCTGGGGCTTCGATGTGACAGAGGCTGATCAACAGGTCTGGTACGAGGCGAACCCGGATGAAATCGACTCGAGGGGATCCGGCCATCGCTACACGAGTTTCCAGATCTTCACCGAGTGGTCTCACAGACTCGTCGCAGGCTTCGTCCTCGGCCCGCTCGTGCTCGTGAACTGGTTGCTCCTCAGGCAGGATGAGACCTTCGGCTCGGAAGTTAGGCTGGCTTCGGCCGTCTCGGTGGCACTGATTCTCTGGCAAGGAGCCGTCGGCTGGTTGACCGTGAGGATGGACAACGAGCACTGGAGCGTCGCCCTGCACCTCGGATCAGCCCTAGCATTCACCCTGAGCCTCGTTTGGGTGTGGCTAGCTGCATCCGAGGACCGTGGGGATAGCCCGGAATGGGTGACTTTCGACCCTATCGTAGCCTCCCGGTGGAGAGGGTGGCTCACTTGGCTGTCCATGGGTGCCTTCGTAACGCTGTTCTCTGGAACCTTCGTCTCTACGACGCCTGGTGCGAACTTCGGTTGCGGCGTCAGTGGAATGCCAGAATCCTGGCCGCTCTGCAATGGGGCACTCGCTGACTCAGTTGAGGATATCATCGCTCAGTCTCAGATGATTCACAGGTGGCTGGTAGTCATCGTCGAAGTCGCTCTCCTGGCGGCGTCATACATTATCTGGAAGCAATTAGGCGACGAGCAGAGTGGCAGCACGCTGAGGAATTGGATCTGGGGCGCGACCGGCCTGTTCATCGCCAACGGACTGGTGGGGGGACTGTACGTCCTGTCTTGGGACATGAAGGACGGTTACCTCGAGTACCTCTCTCTGATTCACCTTCTGCTGGCATCACTGGCGTTCCTAGCACTCGCCACAGCTTGGATTGGCTCGACGATGGCCATTGACCGGAGGGGTTCCTGATGAGCCCTCTGGGTCCTTTCTTCGACCTGACCAAGCCCCGGGTGGTGTTCCTGCTCCAAATCACCGCACTCTGTGCCGTTCTGGTTCACGATATGCTGGATTCCGGGTTGAGCACCCGCTCTGCCGAGACGATGCTGATAGTGTTCGTCGGAGGCTACCTGAGTGCGGGAGGGGCCAACGCGATCAACATGTGGTACGACCGAGACATCGATCCCAAGATGTCCCGGACTGCCAACAGGCCAATTCCCTCGGGAACTGTCTCTGCAAACGCGGCACTGGGGTTCGGAATCGCCCTGTCGGTGCTTGGGGTGGCGTGGTTCGTTCTTCTTGCGAACCAAGTGGCCGCCTTCTGGTCAGCCTTCAGCATCCTGTTCTACGTATTCGTCTACAGCATCTGGCTGAAGCGCAGTACGCCTCAGAACATAGTCATCGGTGGCATAGCCGGCGCGACGCCCCCCGTCATCGGCTGGGCCGCAGCCGTAGAGGGGCTGCGCGTCTCCAGCGACTCTGCCGGATCGATGCTCGTATCGGTGTTCGACCTAGGCAGCCTGATGCCTTGGTTCATGTTCATGCTGATCTTCCTGTGGACCCCCCCTCACTTCTGGGCGTTGGCGCTGTACCGATCCAAGGAGTACGGAGAAGCCGGAATACCGATGATGCCCAACGTGAAGGGAGCGGAGCGGACTCTCTGGGAGATGAAAGTGTACGCCACGCTGCTGATAGCACTGTCAGTCGCTGCGCCGATGAGCTACGGCGGCTTGGAAGAGGGCGACAACGCCTACCAAGTCCTCGGTTGGACTGCGGTGGGACTGAGTATCTGGTATGCCTCCACCGTGTGGAGGATCGACCTAGGGGAGCAGCCGGATTCCACCGGAAGAATCCCGAGCGCAGCTCGCTCCTTCTTCCTCTCTATGCTATACCTTGCAATGATGTTCATCGTGCTCGTGGCCGCGAGCTTCGGCATTGAGGGGGCCGTTGTGGGGGCCCTGCTGGCACTGGTGGCCATAGCCCGGAGCGAGTCTCGGGCGTCGTCCTAGCGCCCCGATGGTTTCAAACACCGAGCGAACCATGGCACTACATCGTAAAGCGAGGTGAGGTAATGGATGAGCAGGACCTGATTTACGATTGGAACGAGATAGACTACGAAATCGAGCGTGATGCTTCCAACCACCCTCACGAGCTGTGGTTTGACGATGAGACCCTGCGTGACGGTCTGCAAAGCCCCAGTGCGCGTAACCCGACCATAGAGCAGAAGATTGAGCTCATCGACTACATGGAGCGGCTGGGCATACAGAAGGCCGACCTCGGGCTACCTGGGGCTGGGCCGTTCCACATAGGCCACATCGATGCCATGCTGGGGCACATGGGTGAGAACGGATACACGCTCAGGCCCGGCTGCGCCGTGCGAACCGTCGTGTCTGACATCGAGCCGCTAGTCGATCTCCAAGCCAAACACGAGCGGCAGATACAGGCCAGCGCATTCCTGGGGACCAGCCCGATTAGGCAGTTCGCGGAGGACTGGACCATGGAACGCATCCTCTCGACGGCGGAGGCTGCCGTTTCGTTCGCCGTCGACAACGACATTCCGGTTATGTTCGTTACCGAGGACACGACGAGAAGCAAGCCGGAGGAGATCAAGGCGGTGTACTCACGGGCGATTGAACTCGGAGCGGACAGGATCTGCGTGTGCGACACCTGCGGCCACGTCACACCGAATGGGGTTCGCAAACTGCTGGGCTTCATCCAAGACGAGGTGATTCCCGACGCCGGCGTCAAGCGCAGGGAGATAGAGGTCAACTGGCATGGGCATCAGGATCGTGGCCTCGGCGTTGCCAACAACCTAGCTGCCTACGAGGCGGGTGCCGATGTGATTCATGGCACTGCCCTGGGAGCTGGGGAGCGGGCTGGTAACGCACCGCTCGACCAGACTCTCGTCAACCTAAGCCTCATGGGAGTCATCAGCAACGACCTGACCGCCCTCAACGAATACATGCGAAAGGCGCACGAGTACGTCGAGGTCGCGCTGCCACACAACTACCCGGTGTTCGGCGAGGACGCCTTCGAGACCGGAACTGGGGTGCATGCCTCCGCCGTCATCAAGGCGATGAAGAAGGGTGACAGTTGGTTGGCGGACCGAGTTTACTCCGGCGTTCCTGCTGGGGACTTCGGTCTGCAGCAGGTCATCAGAATAGGGCACATGAGCGGACGCTCGAACGTACTGCACTGGCTCGAGAGGAACGGTTACGATGCTGATGACGGGCTAGTTGCGCACATGTTCGAGATCGCTAAGAGCCAAAGGAGGATGATGACGGATGACGAGGTCCACTCCGCTATCGCCGAGTACAGGGGCTCCAACTCCTGAGCGCACACAGTTATACGACGCCAAAGGTCTCGAAAGACCATGAGGAGAATTAGCTTAGCAGTCGTTTCGGCGCTCATCCTGCTTACCTTGGTGGCAGCGCCAGCGCAAGCCCAAGACGAAAGCGAGGAGGGGGGCAACGTCATCATCGACGTGGTCCTTCCCTTATCACTCGCGTTCATCATGTTCTCGTTAGGCGTAGGCCTGACGGCCGAGGACTTCACCCTGGTGATTCGTGAGCCCAAGGCCTTCGGAATCGGGGTGGCTAACCAGATGGTCGTCCTACCCATCGTGGGTTTCGCCATCGCTACTGCAGCGGGCCTCGAAGGGGAGCTCGCGGTTGGGGTGATGATACTAGCGTGCTGTCCTGGTGGGGTTACATCGAACATCCTCACCAAGCTCGCCAAGGGGGATACGGCGCTCTCGATATCATACACCGCTGTGGTCTCAGTGGCGACGGTGGTCACCCTCCCGCTGATCGTCGGTGCGTCGATGGACCACTTCATGGGGGAGGCCGCACCTGAGATTGACATTCTGGGTCTCGGAATCACGATGTTCCTATTGACCACGGTCCCTGTGCTGATTGGAATGTCCGTCCGTCACTTCAGTCCCTCTAGAGCGGACAGTATGGAGAAAGGGGTGAACCTTGCTGCGGCAATCCTGTTCGTGATTATCGTTCTCGCGGCAATCGCGAGTGAGTGGGATACGCTGATGGACAACATCGGAACGCTTGGGCCAGCGGTGATCGTGCTCAACGTCATTATGCTGACGATTGGCTACAAGAGCGCCGTACTGCTCGATCTGGAAGCGGTTCGTGCGACCACCGTTTCGATAGAGAGCGGCATACAGAACGCAACCGTTGGGATTACGGTTGGAGGATTGATTCTTGCTGCTCCTGATGGGGGGCTCTCGACCCTAAGCCTGCCGTCCGGAGTATATGGTGTCCTGATGTACCTGATTATAGCCCCGTTCTTGTACTGGCGGATCAATTCGGTCGAAACTTAGGGTTGGATAGCGAATAACCCGGCTAACAGTTGGGACGAACGGCTAAAGCCTGAGGGTGGTCGAGTTCACTCATGCGCTATGCTCTAGTCGTGCTGACGCTACTTCTTCTAGCCCCTGTGGGCACCTCCTTCGCCGAAGTCGCGGAAGATGACATAGAGCCGTTCGAAAACGAGGCGATAATGCCGACTTACTCCCGTGCAGTGCAACTGGCCTTCGCCCGCGTCTCGGACATAGATAGTTACGACAGTACCGAGTTGTCCGAAGCGTATTCGTGGCTCGTTGTGACGTGGATTCCCAAGGAGAAGCACATCGCGACCATCGGCTCTCCTGACGAATCCGAGGAGGCCCCCATTCTCAGGGGCGCCTACATCTGGACTTACAGGAACCCTCGGAACGCCCTAGAGAGCCTTGGAGCATCGCTCGATGCCGGAGAGATAGAGTCATTCTCCCCATTGTTGGAGAAGGTCTATTCTCCCAGATTCACGCCGAACGATCCGAAGTTCGACGAACAATGGCACCTGAACAACTCCGGGCAGACTAGCGGCGGTGTTGTTGGAGAAGACGCCAATGTGACGGGCGTCTGGGAGAAGTACAACGGCTATGGGGTCGTCAT
>UINC01000780.1_pt1 | contig 13169 bp, 8 predicted proteins | sample 5385821 | NCBI WGS metagenome assembly UINC01 (sample SAMEA4666929, study PRJEB26691) | marine metagenome | isolation source: Pacific Ocean | place: Pacific Ocean | collected 2011-10-13 | reverse complement strand
GCTGTTCCCAGATCATGCTTCGATACACATGGATAGACGAGTCTGAATAGGCCTTTCTTAGAGTGTCCAAAGCCTTCGCCGGGGGTGAGTAGAACGCCGGCACTACGATATAGATCAAGCCAGAGATCATGCTCAGCTGCTGAGGTATCTTCCACCAGGAGTTCAGAGAGGTCTAGCCAGGTAAAGAGGCTACCTCGGGCTGGAACGTAGGGGATGCGCAGCTCTTTAAGGTGCCGGATGACGACGGCGTAGGATTCTGTAAGCCGTTCACAGTTGTTGTCTACGTAGGAACTCATGAAATCAGTGTCGCTCATTAGCAATTGAAGTACCCATTGCGTGTAGTTCGACACTGTATGCGAAAGGTTCACGTTGCCGTACGCCCTGATGAACGCTTCGTTCTGTGAGTAGACGAGGCCTACACGGAGTCCCGAGATGCCAAGGTCCTTCGAGAAGGCATACCATAAGTGCAATAGGTCACTCTGCTTGGCTTGCATAATGTTAGCAAACGAGCAGAACACGGTGTCTTCGGTATAGTCCTCGCGAATGACTGAGTGCTTCGTATTGATGAGCGATAACCCATAGATCTCATTCACAACCAAGTGAATGCCGTGGTCTATACACCAGTTAGTACACTCGAGCAGCTGTTGATGAGAGTAGATTCCACCCGTCGGGTTATCCGGGTTCGTGAGGATTAGCATCCGGAAGCGTTTGCCCGCACGCTTGATCTCAGTTTGTGCACGCTCCAGATCAGCGATACTCAGCGAGGGACCGCCTTTGATCTCAGAAAGTTCGTGATGGGTGATGAGGTCGTATCGCTCCATTCCAGACATATTTCCAATGTCTTGCTTATAGACCGGATAACAGGGGGCTGGAATGACCGCTACGTCGCCTGAATCGGCTAAGATGAAGGATGTCATCTCTATAACACTGGTCGCTCCGGCAGAGACTCCGAGTTGATCAGGGTCGAGAGTACATGTTGTTAGGTGCTTTTCTAGAAAAGAGGCTGCGGCTGCTCTGAAGTCGGGTGCACCGAGCATTGATGTGTAGCCAGGGACCCAATCAGGAATCTGAGTTTCCGCAGTGAGCTTGCTTATTCGGTGTCGTAAGTCGGACCAGCTGAGCGTGTTCTCAGCGACATTTAATGGAATGACACCTTGGGGGTTGTCCTGAGGATGATAGAGATTTCCGAGCGCCTCAGAGTGAGCATCATAATCAACTCGGAGTGGTGTACTAAACGCTAGTGCACCGCGATTGGAGAGCGAAGGCGTGCCTATGAGCTCGCGTCCTCTGCTATCGACGGGCTCTCAAGGTCGCTGGTTAGTGACCCCCGAGAGGCACGCTGAACTCGAAAGACCAATCGAACCCTGGTCCTTCACCCGAACCAGCTCTGAGCCCCACCCAAGGATTCTGCAGTGCCTTGATAAGCAGAGGGGCGATGGTGGCACCAAAGAGGCCGCCGAAGATGGTCCCACGTTTCTTGTCGCTTGCTAGCTGCTTCGCATCGTAGTCGTCGGTCGGGTTTTTACAGAGCAGGTCTCCATGGATATTTTGGCAGCCCTCGATCCTGCCTAGCCCGATTTTTGGTCCCAAGATGCGTCCCGCTACAGCCATGCCGACCCCACCTAGAACTGCTGCTCCCCCGTAGAGCAAGAAGTTCCCTCCTGCGGGACTGTATTGTTCGACCAAGGCGAGATTTGGATCGATGACGAGCCGCTCAGTTGGAGCTGGATCACAGACTGGACGTGCACCGAACCCCTGACCCGTCGTGCAATTCTGAGGTCCTTTTCCGACTACCTCGAGTACTCCATCGACGTTGGACAGAACACGTCCTTGAAATTTTTGCCGACCTCCAGGAAAGCTGACCCGTATACTGTCGCCAGCCAAAAGTTGATCAGTCGTTTGTGCGAATGCGGATGTGCTGGGCAAGAGCAGGGAAGCCAGCAGAAGCGTGCAGGTTGCGCTGCCAAATACCCTCTTTAACTGCATAGTACCAGAAGTGATTTGGCTCTTGAACTCAATCTTCATGGTAAGAAACATCTCCATCCTCAAGTATCGCACACCACTCCCAATTTATACGAATCCGTCCATTGTATTTCTGACCGAGACAACACAAACATAAAAAACTACCCACCTATAGAGCAATCGGCATTATCAAAAAACGGCGAATACTGTGATATCGGCCTCGGTCAGGTTCACCCTAATTACCATTTCCACTGCGAGAACTTCCACCAATCGGGTCACCGGCCGGCATCTGGAGTTGAGGTCCCGGAACCGTATTCTCAATGCGGGACTGCCAACGGCGGATATCAGCTGCGACAAGCTTTTGATGTGGACTCAGGGTGCCCTCAGCTTCAATCCCTGATGCGAGTACATCGAGACGATCTGAAAGTATCGCTCTTACCTCAGCGGGATTACCCGCCATGCTTGCCTGCTGCATCATTTGATCGACTACCGAGCGCTGTGCAGTGTGGAGCACCTGTTGACGATAGGCGTCCCCAGTCTCGGAAGCTCCCCAGGTGGATTCTATAAGACCATCCGTCACTTCTTGGAGGTCTGGGTAGTCACCCATACTGCCGAAGACCACAAGGCGGGCCATGCGATCCGGGTTGAGGATTTCTCCAACCGTGAACGTAGCCGCTGCTGATGCAGCTGCTAAGGGATCGAAAATCTGCTGGGTGTAGCCTGGAAACTCCTCGCCCTCGCTGTACCGATAGGCCGGAGGCGGGATCATTGTTACGAGGTCTGGGGAGAGTGCCAGAAAATCCACAGCCAGCGTAGACAAGACAGTTTCAAGTACATCGCGCTGCTCCTCAGCCTCTACGATCGTAAATGGAATTTGCCCATCTCCTTTCAATGCGTATCGGAAATCTGCTCCGCCAAGACTCTGGATAGCTGATCGCAACTGGAATCGGTGATGCATGTATAGGGGCAGAAGCACAAACTCTAGAGTCGACATTGGTTCACCGGTCCGGATTGCATCGATTCCGAAGCGTTCAAGGCCAATCTCACGTATGCGTATCTCGAGCTTCAGGTGGTCTACAAGGTTCGAGCCATTATCCCACACGCTGGCGTACTGATGACTAGCCCCGATGAAATTGTTGTTCGTATGACCCATATAGATGAGGCCATCGACGACACCTTGCTCTGCAATTCTTTCTAAGGCTTGAGTTTCGTTGGTACCGTTGGGGAATTCACGGTAAAGCCAATTAACTGAGAGCTTGTCGTACTCACCAATTCTCTGCACGTAGGCATTCGATAGGTCGATATTCCCGCTTTCATCGATTTGCACCAACGGTGCAGGATAATCCATAACGCTTTCCCGACCGTAAGCGCTGGCCATGTAGTTGTGTGGAAATCCAAGTGTGTGGCCAACCTCATGGGCCGAGAGTTGACGAACACGGGCCAAGGCCATTTCGACTGGTTCGGACGCCGGCGCTACTTGCGCTAGATATTCAAAATCGGGGGCATCTGCGAACTCTCCGAAACTTCCATCTTCAGGCAAGGATATGCCTCCGGGGAAAGGTGGCACCATCCCTTGGCCATGAAGGTAGTCTTGGCGAAGACGCAGGCTCCCAAGGTTTACTACACCTCGCACGATCTCACCCGTACGCGGATCGATCACTGTGTTGCCGTACGAGTATCCTCGAGTCCTTCGGTGAGTCCAGTGGATCAGGTTGTAGCGGATATCCTGAGGATCAACGTCATCAGGAAGCACCATTACCCGGAAGGCATTGATAAAACCAGCTTCCTCGAATGCATCATTCCACCAACTTGCACCTTCGATCAAAGCAGAACGTACAGGCTCTGGCGTGCCAGGATCGACATAGTAGATGATCGGCTCGACAGCTGCAGAGCGCTCTGCGTCCGGATCGGCCTTCTGAAGCCGATGCCGGGCAGCGAGCCGAACACGGGTGTCTGCATCGATCGGGGTCGCGTAGTCATAAACGGTAGGTCCGTTGACCCCTACCCGTGCATCTGCGATACGGGTCTGGTAACCATTGTCCGGGAGTTGGATGAACGAATGGTGCTGACGCAGAGTGACTGCTCCACCCGTTGCTGCGACCCCATTCACGAGTTGCCCCGGGTTACTGCTTGTGAAAGTCAGAATCGACTCGACTTCGGTGTTTTCGGGAAAAGAGCGGGTAGCAGGCAGATGGATAGCGCTTCGAGAGGCGTCGAGCGTGAAATCACCTTCACCTCGAGCTGCAATCTGATCAATCACACCGCGAGCATCACGCAGAAAGAATTGGGTTGCATCCACGAGCACACGCTCACCGGTTTCAGCCACCATCTCGAAACCCCAATGGACAGAAGGTGCAAATGCATCACGAACGGCTTGGGCTTCACTCAAGTTCTCGCTTTGTGCGACGAACCCGTAGTTTGGTTCCATAAGTAGAATACGAGGCCCAATTCGCTTGGCTGCGAGAACATGGGTTCCCCGTAGTTGCCCACGATCGATACCCACGGGGTTACTTCCTAGGCCAGAACCCATAGAGATTTGATAAAGAAATTCCGTGTCGAGTTCAGAGATCTCCCAGAACAGCGACCCATTCGCATTATCCCAATACAGGTCAAAAAGGCCATCCATTTGAGTCATGCCTTCAGTGTGTTGTTCAATACTAGGTAGGGACGGTGCCTGTGGTTCTGCCGGCGTGGCGAGTCCACAGAGCGCGATGAAGGCTAGTGTCCCTAGAACGCTTAGCCGGGTCAGCCTGGACAGTGAGTGAATGCGTAGTGAGATGGACATGGCGAGAGCCTCGTTTGGGTGTGCTCAACCTTGAGTAGAGCAGTGGTGCAGTTAGTTGGTTTTGGGTCTTCTGCTAATTCTTCCAGTCTGGCTGGATGGGATCATCCGATGAAGGTTCACTGATCTCCGGAGCGTACACTTCTCGTAAACGCTTGTGATACTCTCCTAGCAGGGTTTGTAGCTCAGTGTGTTCCTCAGCGACCTTCTGCCTTAGTACAGGGTTCGTCAAATAGTCGTAAAGGATTGCGCTCATGATTTGCGCGTCTAGGCGGAATCCAGCGTGGCCGATGTCTCCCAGGCCATCCGCCTCCATCCCCTTCGTGTGATATGTATCGCGGGAGCTGAAAACGCCAACACCGATACCTGGGATATCACGTGTTACCCAGCCTGTCTCCTCATATCCAGCCGGCCGCTGAGGAACTTCATTGATTCTGGAAGCACCAAACTTTCTAGCATAGGCAAAGTAAAGTTCTTCTAGAGATCCCAGAGCAATCCCATCCCGATACTCTCCATAACGGTCGATCTCGACTGCGGTTCCAGTCGCAAGTGCTGCCCCCCGTGCTGCATCATCAATCATCCTAGTCATATGCTCGAGGTAAACCTCGTCCGGATATCTGATGTAGTAATCAACCACGGCCCGGGCGGGAACTACATTTGGTGCTATCCCACCTTCCGGTATCACGCCTTGGATGGAAGCTTCCGGGCGAAGTGTTGATCGAAGACCGTTCACAGATGTGTAGAACCGAACTGCTGCTTCCAGGGCATTGCGACCATTCCACGATGTTAATTGGTGCGCGGGTCGACCAGTAAATACATACTTCACCTCATTAATATTGAGGCAACATACGCCAAATCCAGCTCGTGCGTGGGATGTCTCTGAAGCTGAGTGACTGCGCACTAGAATGTCCGTTCCATCGAATATTCCTGCTTCATACATGATGGTTTTAGCCGGCGGTCCAACTTCCTCAGCTGGGGTTCCGAAGATACGTATAGTCCCAGGGACTCGATCCGATTCCATATAAGCTTTGAGGCTGAGCGCAGCTGAAATAGCCACGGGGGTTTGAGCATTGTGCTGATCGCCGTGGAATGGTCCGTCTATGTCCCGGAGCGCGTCATATTCACCGATTAGCCCAAGCACCGCTCCATCGGATCCGGCCGGGGATACCCAGGTTGCGACAAACGCCGTCTCGAGGTCGGCGACTCCGGTTTCCACAGCGAACCCCTTCGAAAGCAGCACCTTTACGAGCGTGTCCACGGCTTCGAATTCAGCCCATCCCACCTCTGGATTGCGTCCAATATGATCAGAGAGGTCCTGCATTTCAGAGTCCCAGACCTGACCAGCGTGTTCCATGAGTCCAGAACGTTTCTGGTCGGTACGTTCCGTTATGTCTCTTGCAGTTTCTTCGGGAGCGATTCTTTGCTGCAGCGCTTCTATGCGGGTGAGAATGTCAGAGGCTGCTGCTATTTCAGTCGGTGTGGTTTGTGCTGATCCGAGAGTTGGGATCAGAACGAGAGCAAGGATTAGATGATTAGTACGCATTTGGGAGTCACATTTCTCGTTATGGAGTATCTCTATGGATGATACCCGCCAATACTATTCTTGCGCTATGAGGTGCATAGTGCGCTATCAGTAACAGAGACAGGACGTCAGCCGTATCCGGCTAACGCTCCTCTAATGAAAGATTTACGAGCTGCCGAAACCGATCTAGCGATACTCGCCCACGAGGGGTTTGTGTGAAGACCAATCCGATAATCTCTCGTTCCGGATCGAGCCAAGCATTTGTTCCGTCTGAACCCCCATGGCCATAGGTACCATCTGTAATCGTCCATCCGTACCCGTAGCCTCCCCCTCCAGGCACCTCGATCTTGGGAGACGTCATGAGTTCCACGGTCTCGGGCTCAATGATTCTAACCCCGTCATAGATCCCCCCATTCAAGAACATCTGGCAGAAGACAGCATAATCCCATGCAGTTGAGATCATTCCTCCGGAACCTCTAGCGAACGGATAGGCCACGGGCCCACCAGGAGTTCCGCCAGGTTCCCATTCTCCGTTACTTCCTCGTTCGTAGTAGACTGCACCCATGCGGTTGAGCTTGCCGTCGAGCTTGTGCCCCGCCTTATGGTTGTAGCTATCTGTCATCCCCAAAGGACGATAAACGATATCCTTCAGGTAGTCCTCAAGCAGTTGTCCTGACCCAATCTCTATTAGAGCTGCCAGCGTGTTATAGCCGGGATTGCTATAGCTATAGGTCTCACCTGGTGGCACTGCGGCGCCGACATTTCCAAAGCGTGCTGCTTCTCTTTGAAGTGTTGTATTTGCTGCTAAAGGTTGGAGGAAGAGGCTGGATATTCGCAGGCCGCTTGAATGCGACAAGAGCTGCCCGACCGTGATGAACCCCGCACGATAGTTGTCCCATTCCGGGATATGGGTGCGAACCAGATCGGTATATTCGAGCCCACCTTGTTCAATGAGCTTCGCAATTCCAGTAGCGACCAAAGGCTTGGTATTCGAAGCCATCCGGAATAAGGTATTTCGTTCCATAGGAAGCCCCTGTTCCTTGTCTCTCCAGCCCAGGGCTTTATGAAGAACGATGCGTCCCCTTCGAGCTACCAGTACCACGGCTCCGACCAACTCACCGCGTTCGATAGCCTCCTCATAAACTCCCAGGGCTCCCGTGAGGACTGCCGCTGACATCCCCACATCTTCTGGAGCGCCATATGAAAGGGTCTGAGCCTCCTGGCTCTGCAGGTCTGGCGCCAGCACCCCAATCGTTAATATCAGAGCTATCGCAGTTCGTCTCACAGCTCGTGAATAGGTACTCATACTCCTCCTCTTCTGTTCAACTGTCCCGACCCAACCGAAGAAGTGCGGGGGCATAGGCGGAACATAATTAGCTGTTCGCCAGTTGGCTCCCCTTGCTTGGCGCTTAGGGAGCCGGATACGATGCCCGAATATCTAAAAGCGAAAGAGAAGCCATGTCCACCTCCGACGGTACACACTCGGGTGCTGACATCACAAATGACAATTTGTGTTCAGTGCTTGAATCTATCCTTGAGGGAAATGCTCGTACTCAGATTCTCGACCGAGCCCTCACCGGGGATGACTTCGAAGCTGGGGTTAAACGCCTTCGTTCTTCAATGCAGACCCACATTTTCAGGGCTTCTGGGGACGTTTTTTCTCTCTCGCAAATGATTGAGGAACTCGACAAGAAAACTCGGGACGATGGGTTCCATGTTCTCCAAGCGTGGGATTTCGGTACCCACCAGTTTAGTGAAGAAAACGTGCCAACGCTTATGATGGATTTCTGGACAAAGACAGCTCCAGAAGTCCGACTAGAACGTTCTTCACTCGCAATTCTATTGGACTACTACTTCCTGCATGTTCTGGCACTATGTGCCATGAGGGCGTGGGATGGGAGTAACGCGGATGCTGCACTGGACCGAGTTACTAGGCTCGTGGAGCATCTGCAGGGGACCGAGGGCAGTGGGCACCAGTTCGTCCAGAATGCTGAAACTCTTCTGGTGCTTGCGGTCTCACATTTCCACCCCGAAGACCAAGCTTATGACCGTCTCGTTGAAAAGGTGCGGAGCCTGAATTCGAGACATCAGTTGAACTTCGCACTCATTGGGGCAGCTGTTTTAGGAAGTCACTTGCGGTGGGGATTCTCGGTCATGTATCGACGAGATCTTGGGCGGATGCGAGATGATAATACGGCAGATTATCCCTGGCTTTTGGATGCGCTGCTCACTCTGGCGCGCGAGTACGCGAGGATGCACGAAGAGGGTATTCAAGGCACAGAGCGTGAGAACGTAGTGAGCGCGCTTCTTAATGGCCTTACTCCCGACCCATGGGCGTTCATAGATACATGTCCTGCCGCCCTGGTCGACTATGAGGTTGAGTACTCCGAACTCTCTGAACTTTTTATTCGGTACAAGGAAGAGATTTTGGAGGAATTTGAGAGCCATCGCCCAGGACGAGACACGTATTCTCCAATCTCGTTTCACACCAATTTCCTACCAAATACCCTTGTCGCTATGGTCATGACGGCACTGCTGGAGGGCTCGGCTCAGGAATTGTCTTTGAATGCTCTTTTCCTGAGTAATCGTGATGAAATGGGGGATGAACGAGCAAATCTTGCTCGGATGCTCATGTACTATGCCAATGCGAGCCCAGATCGGCTTGGGGAGCATGGTGCTGCCCTGATAATTTACGATGAGGGCACTGGCATCAGCCATGTAGGCCTCACTTTGAGTGCATTTAAAAAGTACATCCCAGGTTGATCTGACCCATATCACAAAGGTGATGCTCGCCAACGGGCGGATCTCACGATAAAGTGTCCATCTTGCACGTATCTACGCAGTGCTGATCGGGACACTCAGATCGATCAGTCGAACGGAGGTCACCTAATGAAAAGCATTATTTTGGTTGTGGTCAGCTTACTTACCGTTACGACAAATGTGAGCGCCCAAATCGCTGAACTCTCACTTGAGAGCGTGCTGGCGACTGCGCCTGGACGAGCTCGTGCCGGTGCCGCAGTCATTAAGTGGAACGACGACTACACTTACGAGACCTTGAAAGAGGGAACAAATGCCATCGTGTGTTATGATCGTTCCGGTGAACGGGATAGGCCGGCGTTCGCGGTGCAGTGTACCAGCGTGGCCAACTTGGCCCGTGTCGCTCAAAACCGACGTTTCCGAGGGGAGACTAGTAACACCGAGGAAGAGCGAGCTATGGTAGCTGCCGCAGAAGCTAACAGTACGAGGGTGGCGCCTGAGTATGGTTCACCATGGGTTTCGACAAATGGTGCGGATCAGCAGAGCGCTAGGACCCATACAACGTTCGCGGTGCCGGGGGCTACTACTGAATCTACCGGTCTGCCAGAAAACGGCAGGGGTGGTGGTGCTTGGATTATGGGTGCCGGAACGAGTGAAGCTCACATCATGATACCAGGGTAGAACCCGAAAGCTTGTAGCGACCAGATAAGCTTAGGCGGCGAAACTACCCTTCGTCTCTGATTTGATGTTCCCCTTGTGCCCGGAGTGAGAAACCTATGCAGGGATATCCTGGCTCTGAATCTCGATCGCCCCAAAGCATCGAGATTCAGGCGGGCTTAGAGGAACGTTATTCAGACATCTATACACATGATGCGTTGAGGGTGATCGAAAAGAGATTATGGAGGCTCGTATGGTGAACCGCGCCTTTTCTAACGGCGCTCCACTTCGAGCCTCCCATCCACAAATACGTGAGAAGGCACGACCCGGTAGTCGAACGGGTGTCCCTCTAGGACGACGAAATCAGCATCCTTTCCGACCTCGATGCTGCCGACCCGGTTTCCGATGTCAAGCAGCTCAGCTGGATTCATGGTTGCCATCCGTAAAGCTTCAATCTCTGGCACGCCATTCCTGAATGCCCAGGCAGAATTCAGGATGGGCTCACCGCCTAGGCGGCCAATCGGTGACGCCCGGCGCGATGCACCGGGACCGAAGAAGGCCACCTTCACGCCTGCCTGGCTGAGGATCGCTGGACTTTTACTGCTCCAGCCGTCCCCTCCTCCTCGGATATCGGAGGCGAAGCTGCCGGAGTTACCGAGAATGACTCCTGCATCAGCTGCGACAATCTCGTCAGCCAGTTTGTGGGCCTCCACCGCACCAGTGATGACGAGACGTAACCCATAGTCGCGAGCGATGCTTATTGCTTCCCGGATCTCAGCAACACGATCAGCGTGGATCAGTGCGGGTACCTCTCGGCGTAACACAGGCAGTATAGCTTCATGGCGCTGGTCATACTCACGGGCCGGGCCTCCCCTTGAGTACTCCACTACCTCGTCTAACTCGTCTCGGATCATTGCTGAGGCGCTCTCCAGCGTTACTGGGATGCCTGACGTACCTGCCCAATAGCGGGTTGTCCCAGACGTCAGCGACATGACCATGCTGCTCGGTTCTCGCGTAACCATTTCCTCAAAGTCCAGACCCGGTGTCTTGACGACAACTCCATTCCCGCCGATCAGATTCAGCGTTCCTGGGGTCACATTAATCGCGGTCACGCCGACAGTGGTGTTCACTCGGTATGAAGGAAACCACGGGTCCACAGCGTAGAGCGCGTTCATCTCAGGCACGATCGGCTCGGTGATCTCATCGTTCTGGACTTGCCACTTGAGATCGCCGATCCAGTCATTTGCGAATGCGCGCGCGATAATTGTTCCGGGCATGATGACCCGTCCGCCTGCCTCCATCACCGGTATGCCTGCGGGCACTGTTCCCCCAGCTTCCACACGGGTGAACCTGCCTGCCTCCACGATGATGGTTGCGTCCTCGATAGCACCGTCACTGATGGTGAACACGTGTGCGCCCGTGATGGCGAATGATTCGTCGTTTGGCCCAATCCCATTCCGAAGAGGACTGAATGGACCGACATCCCGCAGTCGATCACCCTGTTCCGGTTCTCCCCGTTCGTACTCTAATTGGCCATCGATGAACACTCGCTCGACCCGGTCTGCAGTTAGATCCAGGAAGTGGCCATCCAACAGCACGAGATCAGCATCCTTTCCTACTTCGATACTGCCCACCCGGTCATCGAGCATCATCGCCTTGGCCCCGTTAATTGTCATGACCTCAAGCGCTTGCTGATCAGTGAGACCGTGTCGTGCCAGAAATGCACCGTATTCGCGGAAGTCTTTGAAGTGTTGGTTGGACATGTCAGTCTGGATGCTCGCAGTGATACCTGCATCCAGAAGCTCCTTGAGCAGGTTTATCGGCTCCGGATCGTTGTAGTATTGAACGATCATCATGGGGCCGATGACAGGGATGATACTGGTCCCGCTCAGGAGATCGATTAGCGGGAACACCTCTTCCGCATGCGCCAGGGCAAGTCGCTCGATGAAGCCATATTTTCTCGCAAGCCGCAGGACCATCATGATCTCGCTCGGATAATGCGAGTGAGCGTGGACCATGACGTCGCCGCGGATGACAGGCAGGAGTGCCTCGAGCCGCTCGTTAATCTCAGGAGGCTCACTAGCCTGTCCTTCGGTGTAAGCCTCTTTTTGGGCCAAATAGAGTTTCGCTTGTCGGAAGTAGTCGTCAGCGGTTGCATACCAGCCCATCACGGTCTGCGGTGTCTCGCCTGGCCGCAGATTGATAAGTGGGCGCACTGCCATCTTCAGGTCCACATAGGGCTTAAGGATCATGCTTGGTCCGGGCGTGCTCTTCATCTTCAGGGCCACGGACTGGCCGCTCGAAATGATTCCACTACCGGAGCGGGCAATCACAGAGGTCACACCCCCAGAGAGAGCTACCTGGATCATCGGGTCCTCAAGATGAAGGTTCTCAACCGCTTTCCATTCGGGTGTAAATGGTCCAGGGATCCGTGAGCGACTGGACCTGTCCAGTCCCAGGTGGGCGTGAGCGTCGATCATACCCGGGATAACCATCTCTGCCTGATACTCCTGAGCGTCGGCGGGGGCGTCGACCGACGTCCCTATCTGTTGGATGAGTCCATCGCGCACGAGGATCTCACCATCCGTGATAACACCATTCGTAACGGTGTGGATCTCACCAGCTCGGATAAGGATGGCTTGGGACTGAGCGGCTACCGGAATGTGGACCACGGTGGCTACGAGTACCCCAACTAGGAGTACGGTTAATCGGAACCGCCTAGGCCCGTTATCTCTACACTCTGCGAGTAGCAACAATACTATTCAAGCCTTGGGTTGTATCGCCTCAGCGCTCCAGTCTTTGGACGACGATGAATCGAGTTCCGTCTGAGTTAACGTCATACTCGGGATTGTAGGATGCCATCATGTTGCTTGCGCCCATGCCGACCTGTTCACCAGTGAAAATCCGCTGTGGCTCGTCAGGACTGAAACCGCCATCGGTCGCGAATCTCACACCCATCAGTGAATTGCCTTCCCAGTAAAACAATTCGTCGTTGCTCCATTTTGGCCAGGTACCACCGTTCGTAGATACCTTCCACCTTGATTCAGACCTCGGGAACGTGGTCACATAGATTTCCATCTGGCCATCCTGGTCGGACTGGTATGCGACGAAGCGTCCATCCCGAGACGTCCGCGCCAGGGCCTGAATCCCCTCGTCATCTACCAGCACTGCCGTTTCCCCGCTTGCCACGCTGACGTACCAGAGGTCACGGGCTTGCGTATCCGGGTTGTTGGTGTGGAAGACCACGGTCGATGCGTCTGGAGACCATGACGGGTACCACTTGTGCATTCCCTCGCTTTCGATGAGTACCTGGTCTCGGCCGCTGCCATCCGATGCGCGGATGTAGAGATTTGACACACCACCATCGTTCTGGATTGAGTATGCGATACGGGAGCCGTCAGGGGACCAGATCATGTGACGCTCAAATCCCTCATTGGTCGTGATCCGATTCGCACTCATGCCTTCGAGGATCCAGAGGTGATCCACATC
>UINC01000779.1_pt1 | contig 13169 bp, 3 predicted proteins | sample 5385821 | NCBI WGS metagenome assembly UINC01 (sample SAMEA4666929, study PRJEB26691) | marine metagenome | isolation source: Pacific Ocean | place: Pacific Ocean | collected 2011-10-13 | reverse complement strand
GTGTTAGTGTTTATGATATTTCTGGATTAAATCCAGTTAAAATAGGAGGAGATATCTCCTATGGAAATCAAACCAGTTATTGGAGATATATCTCTCTTTCAGATGATGGCAATAGAGTTGGTATCCCTGAAATGGGTAATAAAGCAGGGGTTTTTGATTGGGATGGAACTAATTGGAATCAATTAGGTGAAGATTTGTTAGGTGGATGGGGAGAATCTTTTGATATGTCATCAGATTGCAGTATTATGGCTCTTGGAGGTCATTCTGGCCCAAATCAAGCGTTTAATATTCTGAATTTAACCTATATAATTACTTCCTTGCCTAGTAATGGTATTTTAAAAGAAGGAACCAAAACTATTACTGCTGCTGATCTTCCATTTACTTTAAAAGGGACAGATGCTACATATGTACCTAACACTGGTTTTTCAGGAGAGGATAAATATAATTTTAAAGTAAATGATGGAAAAGTGGATAGTAATATTGCAACAGTAACCATAAAGATTAAAGAATTTATATTGAATCTTCCTTTATCAAATTATACAATAACACCAACTGAAACATGTAAAGGTTTTGCGTATGGAATAATAGATATTGAGGTAGCAGCGACATCCTATAAAAAAACTGCTGCTGGAGCAGATATTCCTATTACCTACAATATTGCTATTGAAGGTATAGGTCAGCTTGCAACAATTGTATCTCCAGCTAAAACAGCTCAAATTAAAGATTTAGCAGAAGGAACACATACACTTGTTTTTACTGTAGTGGGACAACCAAAATATGAACAAAAAATAGATGTTCAAATTATAGGTACTGATCCTCCTGTTGCATATGCTGTTGGTAAAATTGAAAACTGTGATGATGATGCTGATGGGGATGATACTAACGGTAAGGTTAATTTTGATACTTCATCGATTTTAGATAAGTTATTAAAGAACCCTTCTACAGGAGCTTTACAAGATAAAAACTTATTTGATTTTGAATTTACTTACTATGATGATGCTACATCTACCAATGTTACAAAAGCTACTCTTCCAAATCCTCTTTATTCTGCATCTCAAACAGTGTCAGTTAAATTTAAAAGTAAGATAAATGGAAAATGTGAAGCTAATCAAACTATAGATTTTGTTGTTAATACTCTTCCTCAAATTAAAAGAATTGAAGACACGAAAAGTGTGTGTACTAACTTGCCTCCAGCAACTATAGGAGTAACAAATGCAGATAATAGAAAGTATACCTATACCTGGACGAGAAATGGAACTAATTTTCCTCTTAATATTACAGGAATTGATAGTAGTATTTTAATTGGTTTAGGTGGAGAATATATTGTAACTGCAACCACGAAAGATGGAACTAATTGTTCTAAGTCAATGAAAATTACAATAAATGAATCTAGCATTGCTACTTTATTGAGAACAGATATAGTTATTAAAGATCTTTTAGCAGGCCCAAATAACACTATAACTGTTAAAACTGCAACTTTAGGAATTGGCGATTATGAATTCGCTTTAGATGATCAAATAGGTCCTTATCAAGATGAGCCTGTTTTTAATAAAGTTAGACCTGGAAAACATACTGTTTATGTAAGAGATAAAAATGGATGTGGAGTAGTAAATATGGATGTATGGGTTATTGGATATAAAAAATTCTTTACTCCTAATGGTGATGGTTACACTGATAAATGGAACATTATAGGTATTACTAAAGATTATCAAGCTAGATCTAAAATTTATATTTTCGATAGGTTTGAAAAACTTTTAAAAGAATTAGACCCACTTACACCAGGATGGGATGGAAACTTTAATGGCAAACCAATGCCTCAAACTGATTATTGGTTTAAGGTAATATTAGAAGATGGTAGATTGTTCAAAGGACACTTTAGTCTTATTAGAGCTTGGTAATAATCTATTGAAATCGTTGTTTTCTTAAATTACAATTTATAATGTATGATTTTTTAAATTTTTGTGATTTAAATAATTTCGAATATTGGTTAGTAATTCGTCTTTATTTTGCTGCAACTCTTCCAATATTGTTAGCTATATATTATTTGATTAATAAAAAAGTTTCTTATTCTACAGCCTATACATTAATATGTGCTTTTTTCATTGTTGTATTGGGTTGGGAAATATGGCTAACATATGGATTATCCGGAGGTTTACCAGTAGATCAAAGAAGGAGTGCAATGTTAACTTGTGCCATTCCAGTAAATATAAATTGGCTTTTGAACTCGCTAGCTGATGTATTGATTGTGTGGATTGGTTTATTTTTTGTTAAAACTTATTATAGGAAAAAAATGTCTCCTTTTATTAAATGGAAATGGGGTGCTTTTTATATTTTATTAACATGGTTTATTATTCAGAATATTTATATAGAAGCTTTCTTTTATCATCTTCAATTAGGATCTAATGGAGACTTATCATGGGCTCCTTTACAACCACTTGGATCATGGTATAATCCAACAATTTTTAAAATAGCAGGTAATCCTATTACTTTTCAGACTCAATCTAGTTGGATTTTAATGACCCCTATAATTTATTATTTGTCTATATATTTTAACAGAAAAAAAAATAATTACCAGTAACTGTCATCTTCCCATATTTTATTTGAAAGAAACCAAGGAAATCAAAATTGTATCTAAAGAAAGCTTCAAAGCTATTTTCATTATTGAAAGAATTAATGCCTAGATGATTTATGTTGTCAATAATCTAATTATATTTATATAGTGAGACGTTTTTTTTTTCTTTTATTGTTATGTTTAAATATTGGTTTTTCTCAAGATCCTGTATTTACACAATTTTATAATATCCCTGAATCAATGAACCCTGCTTTTGCAGGTGGGAGTGGAGGATCTGAGATAGGAATTTTAAATAGAACTCAGTGGCCAGGCTTAGATTATTCATTAAATAGTCAATTTTTCTTTTTTGATAATTATATAGATCGTTATAATAGTGGAATAGAACTAACTATTTTAAATCAAGTAGAAACAGTCACTAGATATAATTTTACACAAATTAATCTTAATTATTCTTATCATGTTCAGCTTAGTAGAGATTGGTATTTTTATCCAGCTATCTCAATTGGAATGGGAAATAAGGATTTTGCATTTCAAAATTTAGTTTTAGAAGATCAGATTCTTATTACTCAGGGAATAATTAATGTTAATACTTCTGATCCCTTTTTGTTAAATAGTAATAATGCTAAATTTTTAGATATTGGTGCTGGATTTTTAGTTTTTAATGAAAATCTTTGGTTTGGAGGAAGTTATAAGCATATAAACAAACCAAATATATCTTTTCAAGATGATGGAGAAAGTACATTAGATGGGTTTTTATCCATTCATGGTGGTTATAAGATTCCTTTTAGTAGAATGTACTCTAATAAGGAGTATAATCTATATGTTAACTTAAACTATATGCGTCAAAGTAATTATGATAGGGTAGATGTAGGAACTAAAATGCAAATTAATGACTTTACTTTTGGAGTATTTGCAACTCTAGCTCCAACCTCTGTTCAATCTAATTCACATAAATTGACTTCAGTAAATTTTATAACTAATTTGGATTATAGACGATTTAGTTTTGGATATTCATATGACTATAATTTGAGTAGCTTGGCTAATACTAAAGGAGTATTTGAGCTTTCGGTTACTTATAAGTTTGATTCTGTTTTTGGAAAGAATAATTTTATTCCATGTGGATGTAAATAATAAAAAATTTGAAAAAAATAAAAAACATATTATTTAAAATCTCTTTCCTTTTTTTGTTTCTAGGAATTTTTTCAAATTATAACTATGGTCAAACCTATCTACAAATTGGAGAAAACGACTCTGAATATACAGCTGACCCAAATACAAATCATATTTGGACTATGTCTAAAACATTAGCAGTTTTTGATGATATTTCTATTACTGTTAGTTTAGAGAAAGGTATTTTTAAGGTTGTTGGAGGTTCAAATTTTGGATATGGAGAAGATGCAGATATCCCTGCAGATTGGGATTTTGAAATTACTTCGGTTAAGACAAGCAGTAATGCAAATGTAGGTTTCGTTGGAAAGACTTTTACTTATACCAATAATCCAATTGAAACAATTACGGCTACGGTTAGAGTTTTTGATGATAATGGAACAGTAGCTAATCTTTCTGCTGTTCAGCTTACTTACTATCTGGTTGGCCCTTTCACTGCTCAAACTGTATCTTTTAATTCCTGTACTCAAGCTCAAAATATTACTTTAAATGAGGTTTCATTACAAGGAACCAAGCCTTGTAATGATTATAATTTAAAAGTTTATGATTCAACCAATACTCTTGTGACAGAAATAACTCAGTCAGATCCTAATTTTAGTTTAGTTCTGAATGTGGGTAATTATGATTATGTGGTTACTGATGGATGTGGAAGAAGTATTAATGCTACTTTCTCAATTTTAGAAATAGCTGAACTTGGTACTACTGTAATTTTTGCTGGAAAACAGTGTGCAACAGATACCGGTGGTGTTGCAGTTTTAAAAATTTCTGGAGCAGTCAAACCAATAACTTGGGTTTTATCAAAGGATGAGGATCTTGATGATGTATATGAAACAAATGTTTATACAAATGCTAATACGGGAAACTACACAATTGATGGTGATAGTAACGCATTTGATATAGCAAATTATACAATTACAATAAATAACTTGAGTGCAGGAAAATATAAATTTACTTTTACAGATAAAAATGATTGCGTAAAAGAAAAAGAATTTACTATAGGTGATGCTCCTCCACTAAATCATGAATTACTTGAAAAAGAAACAACGGTTCAAGAATTGCTATGTAGTGGTGATGCAAATGGTAAATTGACTTTTCGAGGTTATGGAGGTTGGACTCAACCATTTGAAGGAAATCCTTTTAATCCTACTAATTGGGGATCAAAATATACATTTTTATTATATAATAAAGCTGATCTTAATACCCCAATTAGTTCATCTAATCCAATTTTCTCATTTGATGAAAATAATGTTAGAAATGGGTGGGAAGCAGTTTTCTCAAATTTAGGTCCTGGAGTTTATCAATTAAAACTTAAGGAAGTTGTAGCACTTAATACAGATGCAGACCCTGATAAAGAATTAGGGTGTGAAATATTATTTTCTGAAGAGTATATTATCTCAGCACCATCTGCAATTTCGGTTGGAGTTACAGAAAATGATATTAGTTGCTCAGGTGAATCAGATGGTAATGTCACTTTAAATATTTCTGGAGGATCCAAATTTCCTGCTGATCATGCTTTTTACGCCAATACTTTTAAAATTATTTGGAGTACACTGGATGGTTCAGGTTTAGATACTTCAAGTGAAACAATAACTTCGCAAACTGGTCTTGGACCCGGTACCTATGATGTTAATATAACAGATGCAAACGGTTGTACTGCTAGTGATTCTTTTACAATTACTCAAAATGCTGAACTTTTAGTTAGTATTGATGATACTTCAGCTCTTGATTGCTATGGTGATAATGATGGGTCTATAACAGCAAACATTACGCAGGAATCTGAAGGACCATATACCTATACATTAACGGGAACGGATTATAATAATAATCCAGTTAATGCAGAAGTTATAAATACAAATGATCTTAGTGTGACCTTTATTGGATTGAAGGCTGGAACTAATTATAAGGTAACAGTTACTGACAATAACAGTTGCTCAAAAACAACTGTAGATAAATCAATTACTCAACCAGCTTCAGGATTAACATTTGACTCTATCGTTCTATCAGGTGATAGCAACGCATTTAACGGCTATCAAATTCAATGTAATAATGGGAATGATGGTTCAATTGCATTAACCATTACTGGAGGAACACCAGGTGCAGGTTATAAATATACTTGGACCACTACTGATGGTTCAGGCTTGGATACCTCAACAGATTCTATAACATCACAAACTGGATTAACAGCTGGAAATTATACAGTTGTAGTTGAAGATTCGACAGGGTGTTCTATTTCTAAAACTATTACCCTTAATGACCCTGGTCCTTTAAATATTACTGCTATAGATATGCCAGCTAATTTAAAAGCGGGCTATACTTATTTAGGTGAGAATGGTACCTCTAAGTATTATAGATATAATAACAGTAGAACTTGGTTGGAATCTAGAAATATTTCATCATCTGCTGAGGGTTATTTAGTAGCTGTTGACTCTGCTGAAGAAAACCAATGGTTAGTAGATAATGCTTTAACAAGTATTTGGATTGGATATAACGATATTGAGGTTGAAGGTACTTTTAAATGGATTAATGGTTCGAGCACTAATGTCTATACTAATTGGAATGGAGTAGAACCTAACAATTCTAATGGAAATGAAGATTATGTAGAGCTGTTATATGGTGCAACTAATAAAGGAGAATGGAATGATTTGCCAAATACAATTGCAAAACAATTTATTGTTGAATATACTACTAATGGAACAACTGTATCTAGTTATTCTGGAGGATATAATATTAGTTGTTTTGGTGCTAATGACGGAAAAATTACCTTAATGCCAACAGGTGGTGTACTAAAGGCCGATGGTACCTATACTTATGAGTGGACAAAAACAGGGGGTTTAACTGTTCTTGCAACTACAAAAGATATTGAAGGTCTTGGACCAGGCACCTATAATGTAAAGGTTATAGATAGAAATAATTGTGAAGTTTCAAAGAGTTTTACTTTAACAGAACCACCTCAACTTTCAGGATCTTTAGATGATAGTTTGCCAACTGCGATAACTTGTTTTAATGAAGATGCAACTTTAAAAGCAGATATAGATTCAGAATCTGTGGGTCCTTACAGTTACCAATTTACTGGAACTGATTATTTAGGAAATTCAATTAATGAACTATTTATAAACCAAGCAGGACTAACTAAGTCGATTTCAGTTAAGGCTGGTACTTATCAAGTAAAAATTACTGATGCAAATGGTTGTTTTATAAACACAGCAGATAAAACCTTTACTCAACCTTCTATGGTTATTGATGTAAAAAATATCGTTGTTAAAAAATATGTTCAATATGGTTCGGGTGAAGCCAATGAAGTTAATATAACTTGTAATGGTGAAGATGATGGTGAAATCACATTTGATGTTGAAGGAGGAACACCAAATGATGATGGTAGTTATAATTACACTTGGGAAATACTTAGTGGGGGTGTAGGTACTGGTCTTGATACTGATGGAGGCTCTCCACAAACTGGATTAACAGCTGGAAATTATAGATTAACTGTTTCTGATAAAAATAATGTTTGTTCAGTTGTAAAACTTTTTGAAATTAAAGAGCCTCAAGTTTTAGATATAATTGAAACTGAATCCAATTTTAACGGAACAAATATAAGTTGTAATGGAGAGAATGATGGTTCTATAAATTTGAATATTACTGGGGGAACTAAATTTGCAAGTGACGATGCTACCAATCCTGATAGTTTTGATTTTCAATGGGTTGCTAGTAATGGTGGGGCTTTAGAAGCAGATAAACTAAAAGCTCAAAATCAAACAGATCTTCGTCCAGGCACTTATCAAGTTACAGTAACCGATGCCAATGGTTGTAGTAAGGTAGAGAGTTATGTTATTGATGAGCCTGCTGCTTTAAGTTTGTCTTATACTCGGGCTGATTTTAACGGTTCTAATGTAAGCTGTGCCGGAGCAATTGATGGATCAATAGCTGTAACAGTTTCAGGTGGTACTCCAAAGTCAGATACTACCTATAATTATGCTTGGTCTACTAGTGATGGATCAGGTTTATCTCCAACTGACAAGGATCAATCAGGTTTAGGAGCAGGCACCTATTTATTGACAGTTACCGATGATAATGGTTGTACAATATCAGATTCAATTGAAATAGAAGCACCACCAGCTATTATAGTAACAGCAATTTTAAAAGATTTTGAAGGATTTAACATTAGTTGTAATGGAGAGAATGATGGTGAAATAGATGTTACAGTACAGGGTGGATATAGAGCTACTGTTGACAACGTAATAAATGATTACACATATGCTTGGACTATTGTGAGCGGAGGTGTTGGAGCTAATCTCCAAGCTGCTGTTGCTGATCAAACTGGGTTAACGGCTGGAACTTATAGGTTAACAGTAACTGATGATAACAACTGTGAAAAAGTAACAGATTATGTAATTACAGAATCTACTCCAATTGATTTTACTGGAGTGATGTCAAACTATAACAATTTTCAAATTAGCATTTCGGGATTATCAGACGGAACAATAACTATTACACCTTCTGGAGGAGCCCCTGATACGAATGGAAATTATACATACGAATGGAGTACTGTAGATGGAAGTGGATTAGTTGCTGGCCAACAAAACCAAGCTAATTTATCAAATGGAACTTATACTTTAAAATTAACGGATTCTAACGGTTGTAATATTTCTAAAGATTTTACATTAATTGAGCCAAACGAGCTTGTAATAGAACTTGGAACAGACGCAACTAATATTTTATGTCATGGTGATTCTACAGGTCTTTTTAAAGCAATAATTACAACTGCTTCTGTGCCTCCTTATATCTATACTTTAAAGGGGACAGATTATAGTGGAAACGCTATTGAAGTAGTTACTGATTCAAAATTTGATTTAAACCATACTTTTAATGTTAAAGCTGGAACCTATGATATTACTGTTGAAGGTTTAAATGGTGCTAAGAAAGTATCAGAAAAAAGAACTTTTACACATCCAGCAGCTGCTTTATCTATTTCTGAAACGATTTCTTTATTTAGAAATGATGTTTTTAACATTAGTTGTAATGGAGCTAGTGATGGTAAAATTGAAGCAGTTGCTTCGGGTGGAACATTAAATGGAGGACAATATGATTATACTTGGACAACTAATAATGGAACTACATTATTAGATCCAAAAAATAAAACACAAACTGGCTTAGGTCCTGGAGATTATAACTTAACAGTGAAAGATGAAAATTTATGTGTGATAACCAAAACATATACTTTAACTGAACCGGAACCTATTTTTTATGAGGTTGTAAGCAAGAAAAATATAACCTGTTTTGGAGATAACGATGGATCAATTGAAATTTCTGTTAGAAAAGGAACAGGTATTTATACTTATTTATGGTCTACTGAAAACGGTTCAGGTTTAGCGATAGGAGAAACTACAAATCCAACAGGTTTAGGCCCTGGAATTTATAAACTCGATTTATCTGATGGTTGTGAAACACTTTCATTTACTTATGAAATTATAGAACCAGAGCTTCTAACTATTACTATAGATGAAAAAACAGACATTTTATGTCATGGTGATACAACAGGAAAAATACATGTTACTGTTGATGGAGGAATAGCTCCTTATACCTATGAGTGGGTAGATAATTTAGGAAATACATATAATAGAGATATTGGTAACGTTTTCGATAAAGGTAACCTTAGCAACATACCTTATGGAATTTATACTCTAACAGTAACTGACAAAAATGGGTGTGTAGAAACTCTTAAAGATGTTGAATTAACTCAACCTGAAGACTTGGTTATTAATTTTACAAAAACAGACTTAAATTGTTTTGGAGTTAATGATGGAAAAATCACAATAACACCTTCTGGAGGAGTAACACCTTACACATATCAGTGGAGTGATTTTGGAAATGGTGCAATAAGAGAAAATTTAGCAGCAGGAACCTATAATGTTAAGGTAATTGATAATAACCTTTGTGAAGAATCTATTGATATTGTAATTAAGCAAGCACCTTTATTTAATATTACGCCAACTGTAACTCCTGTTACTTGTTTTGGTGCAAATGATGGTAAAATAAGTTTAAATATGGTTGGGGGTAATGCACCAATTACTGTTAAGTGGGCAGATGATGCTACTACAGGGGTTAATAGAACAAATTTGAAACCAGGGAACTACAATGTTGTTATAACTGATAACACTGGATGTGTTATTGATGAAGTTTTCCAAATACTAGAGCCTGCTGAGTTAGCTCTTTCAGCGATTACTTCTGATGCATTAGATTGTGATAACCCCCTAAGTGGAAGTATAGATCTTCAGGTTATTGGAGGGAATTCTCCTTATACTTTTCTTTGGTCAAATGGAAAAACAACAGAGGATATTACAGGAGTTGGAGCTAATAATTACTCAGTTATTGTAACAGATTCAAAAGGGTGTGAAATTGAAAAAAGTTTTGTAATAAAACGCCCATTAGCATTAAATATTGATTTAGACACTAGTTTAAGGATAGTCTGTGAAACAAGAGAAGTTTATCAGGTCAACAAGGTGAGTATTTCTGGGGGTGTCTTTCCCTACACAATTAAATGGTCTGATGGTGATGTTTTAGGAAATGGAGATACAATGGAAACTGAAAATGAAGGTCAATATCAAGTTGTTATTACTGATAATTTAGGCTGTTCAAAAACAGTTTTGTTTGATGTTGTATTACCTAAGATTGGTTTTCCTGATTTTGATTACGATTCTTTTTATTTACAAACTTTTAATGCCTTGACTTTTAATGATGCTATTACTTTTACAAACTTATCTACTGAAAACTTTTTGAGTATTGAGTGGGATTTCGGAGATGGAACTAGCTCTAAAGAAAATAACCCAACACATACTTACACAGAATCTGGATCTTATGATGTTACCATACGTGTAGAGTATATTGGAGGGTGTTTTTACACTTTAACAAAAACAATTTATGTAGGAGATTCATATGAATTAGAAGTTCCTAATGCTTTTACTCCTAATGCAGATGGAACAAATGATACGTTTAGACCAGTTTATTATGGTTTAACAGAAGTTAATATGACAGTTTTTGATACATGGGGAACTTTAATTTATTATGAAAAAGCTGACAAAGACAAGTTAGTAGGATGGAATGGTAAAATTAATGGAAGGCCAGCTGAAAATGGTAACTACATATTTCAAGTTGAAGGAAAAGCTTTTAATGGTGATTTAGTTCATAAAAACGGACCCTTTACACTTCTAAGGTAACATTGAAATGAATAAAGATGTTGTTATATATTTAATTTTTTTTATCTGTTCAGCTAAAATATTTTCCTTTGATATTAATTATATAAATAATACTCCAATAGCTAATGATCAAATTGTTGTAGTTACTGAGCAAAAACCTGGAATAATTACATTAGTAGCTACTGATGCGGATGATGATACCTTAGTTTATTCAATTGTTAGCCAACCATCAAATGGAGAAGCTGTCTTAAATGGTAATGAGGTAACCTACACAAGTAATTCTGATACTGAAACATCAGATAGTTTTACGTTTAAAGTAAATGATGGCACTGTAGATAGTTTAGTAGCCACAGTTTCTATTACTATAACACCAATTAATGATTCACCAATTGCTGATGCACAGGTCGATATTCCAGCTATTGAGAATACTGAAAAAACTATAACTTTGTCAGGAAGTGATCCAGAGGGAGATACTTTAAATTATATTTTAGTAACTACACCTTCTAATGGACGCTTACTTGATCCACTTGATGATAAAAATACAATTTTTGAAGGTACAATTTCTTCAAACTCTGTAATATATTTAAGTTCATCGGATTCAGCAACTTCAGATTCATTTGTTTTTAAAGTATACGATGGAAATTCTGAAAGTGAAAATGCAACAGTAACAATTTCTATAACACCTGTAAATGATCCGCCAGTAGCAATTAGTAAAGCTGTTACTGTTACTGAAAAGGTCCCAACTATTATTAATTTAACAGCCTCAGATCCAGATGGTACAACACCAACTGTTTTTAAAATTGTTTCTTTAACTAATGGTGAATTAAAAGATCCTGAAAACAATAATCAGCTTATTACAGCGGGAACTACTATTGCTGGATCAACAGTTACTTTTACTAGTAAAGATTCAGCTAATGCTGATTCATTTACTTTTTCAACCAATGATGGTTTATTAGATAGTAATGAGGGTACAATATCAATAAATATAATTACTGATGCCCCAACAGCAAATCCTCAAAATGTAAGTGTAACGGAACAAACAGATAAAACTATTACACTTGTTGGTTCTGATGCTGAGGGAGATGCTCTTACCTACATTATAAGTAGTTTACCATCAAATGGCACATTAACTGACGATGGTACTTTAATTAATATTGGTGATTTACCAAAAACTATAAAAAATACAGATGTTGTTTATAAAAGCACATCTGACTCTGCAACATCAGATAGCTTTACTTTTAAAGTAAATGATGCTATTTCTGATAGTTCTCCTGCATCAGTCACAATTTCTATTACACCAGTTAATGATATTCCAATTGCTACGCCTCAGACAGGTGTGTCTACTACAGAGCAAGTAGCAGCAACAATTACTTTGTCTGGAACAGATGCAGATGGTGATACTTTAACGTATGCTATTGTTGATAGCCCAAGTAATGGAAATGCTACTTTGGATGGAGCTATTGTTACATATACAAGCACATCAGATACAGCTACCAGTGATAGTTTTACTTTTAAGGTAAATGATGGGACAGTAGATAGTGCTAAAGCTACCATTAGTATTAATATTACTGCTGTAAATGATCCGCCAGTTGCTAACTCTCAAAACTTAACAGTTATTGAAGATAAAACTCTTGAAATTATTTTAAGTGGATCAGATCCAGATGAAGATACTTTAACATTTTTAATTGTAGCCTCACCAATTAAAGGAACCGCAAACTTAGATGGTGATACAGTTACATATATTCCTAATTTAGGATATTATGGTTCCGATTCAATAATTTTTAGAGCTAATGATGGAACTGTACTAAGTTCAGCAGGTTTTATACAGATTACCATTACCAGTAATGATTTAGATGAGGATGGGATTTTAAATGATGATGACCAGTGCCCTAATACACCTGAGGGATCTGTTGTAGATGTCAAAGGTTGTCCAGTTTTTACTTTACCTGTGAATAACAACAAAGTATTGGTTAGTAGTGCTACTTGTATAGGCACTAGCGATGGCTCATTAGAAATTAGTATTGAAGATAATAGCTTCGATTATACTGTTAATATTGTTGGAAATAATTTTGGAATAAGTAAGTTAATTATTGGAGAGAACAAGACAGCTTCTGTAACTGGTTTAGCTAAGGGAACTTATACTGTTTGCTTTAAAGTAGACGGACAAGCTAACTACGAACAATGCTTTGAAGTGGTTATAGGTGAGCCAAAAGCTTTATCTGCCTTTATAGATGTAGATA
>UINC01000773.1_pt1 | contig 13186 bp, 12 predicted proteins | sample 5385821 | NCBI WGS metagenome assembly UINC01 (sample SAMEA4666929, study PRJEB26691) | marine metagenome | isolation source: Pacific Ocean | place: Pacific Ocean | collected 2011-10-13 | reverse complement strand
GATATAAACTGATCGGGCTGAATTAGATCCTTACGACGTACTTTTGCAGTTTTAGTCATATTTTATCAATCTCCAAAAAAAGAAAGATTCAACGAAATTTGGATACAAATATTTATTCTAAGTCATTATAATGCAGTGGTTTTTGTCTTTATATACCTATTATTATAGATAAACTATTTGCTCTGCACATCAAATTTTCTAGAAGATTTTCTAATTAGGTATAACTTGAATTATAACATGAATCATTTAATCATTATTTTAAGTAAGAATAAATGTCAAAAAAATCCATAAGTGTTATCGGTGCCGGTAGTTGGGGAACTGCTTTATCCATACATTTAGCAAGAATTGGACATAAGGTTAATCTATGGGTGTATGAAAAATTACTGTGTGAGCAAATAAAAGAAACAAAAGAAAACCCAATATTCCTACCTGGATTCAATCTTTCAAACCTTATTTATCCCACAAACTCACTTGAAGAAGCAATCGGGGAAAACAACGTTATCCTCATAGTAGTTCCAACTAATTTTATTAGAAATATAGCTGAGATGATGGCCCCTCTTTTAAACCCAGATAGCGTCATTATAAACGCTGGGAAAGGCATAGAAACAAATTCATTATGTATTATTCGGGAAATATTCAAACAAACACTATCCCCTACATGCCGGTTTGCCACCTTATCAGGGCCAACATTCGCTACTGAAGTTGCGCGAGGAGAACCTTCTGCAATTGTTGCAGCTTCAGAAGAAATCAATGTATCCAATCAGGTCAAAACATTTTTTTCAAGTCCATCTCTCAAAGTTTTTACAAGCGATGATCCCATTGGAGTTGAAATAGGAGGAGCATTAAAAAATGTAATGGCAATCACGACGGGTATTTCTGATGGATTGAAAATGGGACACAACACCAGAGCTGCTATTATAACTAGAGGCTTGGTTGAAATTACTAGAATTGGAACTGCTTTAGGGGCAAAACCTGAAACTTTTTCCGGACTTTCTGGTCTAGGTGACCTAGTTCTCACATGCACAGGGGAACTCAGTCGCAACAGGCAATATGGGATTCGAGTCGGACAAGGAGAAAAACCACATGAGATTACCAATAATATTAAAGTTGCCGTCGAGGGGGTTTTCACACTTAAATCAGCTCATGCGCTTATATCGAAATTAAATATACAGGCTTCCATCATTGATGAAACATACAAAGTTGTATATAAAACTAAGTCTCCCCACCAAGCACTAAAGGATTTAATGCAAAGCAAAACCACCACAGAATTTGTCGGGATAAAGGGTATGTAATGAACAAAAATGAACTACAAATAATTCTTCAAAATTTATACGATCACAAGTTAAGCCCAAATGAAGTAATCAAGCAACTATCCACCCTCCCCTACGAAAATCTAGATTTTGCAAAAATAGACCACCACCGATCTCTAAGAAATGGTTTTGCCGAAGTTGTTTACGGAAAAGGGAAAACAGCAGACCAATTAGTAGCTATCATCCAATCATTATATAAAGCAAAAAGTGATATTCTTGTAACTAAGCTTGATCTCAAAGCATACAAAAATATTCAACAAGAACTTCCCCCAGGATATATTTATGACGATATTTCTTTGACTCTAGTTGTAAATAAAAAAAAGGAAGAAAATAAGATTGGCCACATTGCAATTGTTTCTGCTGGAACAGCAGATATCCCGATAGCTGAAGAGGCAAGAATCACGGGTGAATTTTTTGGCAGCAAAACAGAAAAACTTTTTGATGTAGGCGTTGCTGGTATTCACCGACTTTTGGATAAAATTAATGTACTGCGTGAGGCTCGTGTAATTATCGTAATTGCGGGAATGGATGGGGCTCTAGCTAGCGTAGTTGGTGGATTGGTAAGTTCCCCGGTAATAGCGGTCCCAACAAGTATAGGCTATGGCGCATCATTTAATGGCGTTGCGGCTTTACTAACAATGTTAAATAGTTGTGCCTCAGGTGTAGCGACCGTAAACATTGATAATGGGTTCGGTGCTGGCTGCATTGCACATAAAATTAATCTTCTTGGTGAGAAAAATAATCTTTGACCAAACGTTTTGTACCCTCTTCATTTGTAACTAATGGTTTGTAACCAAAATCTTTTTTTGCTTGAGATATGTTAAAGTAATGCGATTTAGCAAGTTGAGTTGCCAGAAATCGTGTCATCAGAGGTTCTTTTTTCAGACAAAATACTTTATGAAAAGTTTCGAGTATTATTCCTATTAGAAATGCCCATTTAAAAGAAATTACTTTTGTTATACCAGGCAATCTTAACTGCATTAAAACTAATTCTATCCACTCCCATAACAATATTGGTTTGTCATCACTTACAAAGTAACACTTTCCTGCCACAGGACTATTAAGATCTAATTTTTCACAGACCTTAATATGAGCATCTACCGCATTATCTATGTAAATCATATCTACCAAATTTGTACCCTCTCCAACGCGGATAAGTTTTCTATTTTTTGCTCGTTCGACAATACGTGGTAATAAGTGGGGATCACCAGGCCCCCATATCAAATGAGGTCGCAGGCATACTGTTGCCAAATCATTGCGTCCATTAGATTCCATAACCATTTTCTCGGCCATGGCTTTTGTTTTCGAATAATGACATAGATACTCATCTGGATATGATATTCGTTCGTCAGCTCCCTCTATATTTTTTTGACCAAAAACAACACTAGGTGAACTTGTGTAAATTAGTTTTTTTACATTATTTTTATGGCAGGAAAATATAATATTTTCAGTACCTCGTACATCGGTCTCATAAAAGTCTTTATAGTCACCCCAGATCCCAGGGATTGCCGCCGTGTGGAAAACAATTTGCTGCCCCTCTAAAGCTTTAACGACAGAGGAGAGATCTCGCACATCGGCTTTAATGCAATGAAACATTTTTTTTAATTTAGGGTAAGATTGCCTACCCAAAATTGTCACTTCATTTCCTAAACCAAGAAGTTTTTTAGCGAGAGAACTACCAAGAAAACCTCCACCACCTGTTATCAACACTTTCATAAAAAAGATTCTACAAGAAATTAGATTTAATGAGGAAATAAAGAAAAGTAACGGGTGAGTTTATCACTGAAACTCTCATCACCATGAAAACAATCATGGTTTGTTTATTAGAGTTTTAAAGAAGCTTTAGCGTCAAGATTTAACGTATCCTTCAGAGATAGTGGTTTATTTAAACTCTTATAATATCCGGCACAAGCAATCATTGCAGCGTTATCTGTACAAAAATCTGGTTTTGGGAAAAAAGATTTAAGTCCATGGCTATCAGCCTCAGTAGCAATCCTTTTTCTTAACGCGCTGTTGGCTGCTACCCCCCCCGTCACAACGATTCGATTTACTTTTTCTTTTTCACAAGCTAAAAAAACTTTATCTGTTAATACGTCAATTACGGCCTTTTGAAATCCGGCAGAGATATCACTGTCTGACAAAATAGGGATTTCCCCAGTCTCTCTTTTCGATATTATGTTTCGAACAGATGTTTTAAGTCCGCTAAAACTAAAATCTAGCGAGCCCTTTTCCAGAAAGGCTCTTGGAAAACGATGCGCTAACGCATTTCCGAGCCTTGCTTTTTCTTCAATAAGGGGGCCACCCGGATATCCTAACTTAAGCATTTTTGCTACTTTATCAAATGATTCACCAGCAGCATCATCCCGAGTGCGCCCTAAAATTTTATACTCCCCAAAGCCATCAACACGATATAAATCTGTATGTCCGCCTGAAACCGTCAAGGCTATAAAGGGGAACTCCACCGTTTCTTCTAAAAAAATAGCTAGCAAATGTCCCTCAAGATGATTAACACCAACCAATGGCTTTTGAAGAGCATAAGCTAACGCCTTCGCTGTATTAAGACCCACTAGTAAACTTGAAACAAGCCCTGGGCCAACTGTCACGGCAATCAAATCAATTTGTTTGAGACTAATTTTTGATTGATTAATAGCGTTGTTAATAACATGATGAATTGATTCGATATGACATCGACCCGCTAACTCTGGGACAACTCCACCATATTTAGAATGAGTAGTGTTTTGGTCTGATATAACATTAGACAAAACACTCGAGCCGTTCTCTAAAACAGCTGCAGAAGTATCATCACAGGAGCTTTCAATTCCTAGCACCAACATAACTCAATATTTTATCTATTAAAATTTATCAAAACTCAAGTGAGAGGATTTATCCATTTGTTTATCTGGTTTGATAGTCTCAGCAATAATATCCCAACCAGATAGGAGAGAAACTGCATGTCGAAGCTGAGCGTCTTTATCCAAATCATTCTCTAGTTCGGACAAGCGTTTGCCATCTCCATTGGGAGTAGATTTTTTTTGATTATCTTTTTCTGATCCCTCAATGCTAGTTTTTCCCTTGAGGTGCTTTTTGAGATCACGTTCTCTTAAAAAACGACGAATTTTTTCTTTCTCAGTAGGGTTCTTAGCTTCCTCTTTTATTTTTTCAGTAATAGTGGGTAGAGGTTGATTCTCAATAACGATATCAGGAATAATCCCATTTTCCTGAATAATTTTTCCACTAGGTGTGTAATATCGAGCTGTAGTTAAACGTAATGCCGAGCCATCACTAAGTGGCATTATCGTCTGCACAGATCCTTTCCCGAAAGTAGGAGTGCCTAAAATCACAGCTCGACCCAGATCCTGCAATGCTCCAGCAACTATTTCAGAAGCGCTAGCACTCCCTCCATTGACCAAAATAATCATTGGATAATCCACATGTTTTATCTTGTCATGGGTTGTAAAACGGCTATTTTGGTCTTCCATTCTTCCTTTTGTGTAAACTATAAGATTTTCATTTCCTAAAAATCGATCAGACACTTCAACAGCTTGATTCAACAACCCACCAGGATTATTACGTACATCCAATATTAATTTAGTTATATTTTTATTTCGAAGATAAGAAAGAGCCTTATCAAGGTCACTGGATGTATTTTTAGAAAAGCTCCTTATTTTTATATATCCAATATCACTGTGATAAACCTTCTTTTTTACGCTCTGCACTTTAATAATATCTCTGACAATCTTAACTAGCAAAGGAGCCTTTAATCGATCGCGAAGTATAGTTATGTTAACGGGCGAACCTACTTCACCCCGAAGGCGCGAAACAGCATCGTTAAGGCTCATATCAAGAGTCGAATCATTTTCAATTTTTATAATTTTATCTTTTGCTTGAATACCAGCCTCAAAAGCAGGTGTTCCTTCAATAGGCGAAATAACAGTCAAAATGCCATCTCTCATACTAACTTCAATACCCAAACCACCAAACTTACCTGAGGTTTGAACTTTCATTTCTTGATAAGCATCAGGTGGAAGATAAGATGTGTGTGGGTCTAATGTCTTCACTAAACCATGAATAGCGCCTTCAATCAGCTTTTCACTTGAAACTTTTTCTACGTATGTAGATTCAATCAGCGAAAGCACTTCCGAAAAAACTTTCAAACTTTCATAATTACTTTTACCTTCAGAGGAAGATCCAACTTCTTCATCAGCTTCAACCTGAAAGCCGATGGATAAGATGAGAAAAAATACCGGGACAGATATTAAAAGAAAAAAGAATTTAAAAAAAAATGTTAATTGCAATTTATTTTTTTTAAGAAACGGCATAAGAAAAACATCCTCCAGTTTTACAAAATTTGTAATTCAACCAAAAATTAAAATTTAATTACTTGATTGACTTAACCATGCAGTAGGTTCAATTGGTTTACCTTTATATCTCATTTCGAAATACAGAGCCTCGCCTTTAACTGAGCCACTGTCTCCGGAACGGCCAATTATTTGACCAGATCGAACAGTTTTTCCCGCACTCGAAATAATTTCATCTAAATGACCGTAAAGGGAATGATAATTCATTCCATGTCCAATAATAATAATATTACCGTAACCATCGAGGGTACCAGTGTAAAGAACTTTTCCATTAAAGACGGAACGAACTGGAGCTCCTTTTCGAACTCGTATAGATACTCCATTATGAACAATATATGTATTATATTTTTTATCTCGTTCGCGTCCAAAATTGTTTAAAAGTTTCCCCTTCACGGGTGAAAGTAGGTTGCCCTTTTTATCACTGATATCCAAACCCTCACCATGAATTATTTTATTTTCCAACCTAGAAATCAATTGATTAAGGTTCTTTGATGAATTAACTAATTCCTCTCTAAGGCGTATATTTATTGATTTTTCTTTGGTCAGTTTTGCTAAAAATTGTTTCTTTTTTTCTTTCTCTTTAACGATCTCTTTTTTTTTAGTTATAGCCGCATTTTTATATAAATCAAGTTGTCCTTTTGCATGCAACAAAACTTCCTTTTTATTATAAAAATCCGCTAATTCCCTTTCGTAGTTATTAAAAATAAATCTATCGTACGCCATAATACTATCCAAGTATTTAGCTCTTCTAAGTAGATCCGTGAAATCTTCTGACGAAAATAGGAGTTTAACAGAGAAAAGATCTCCTTCTTTATATATCGTTCTTAATCGCCTCCCTAGATTTTTTTGTTGTAAATAAATCTGTTTTTCTCCGTGAGCAATTTTCTTAGTCAAAGCACTAACGTTATTTTTATTAATCTTTAAATTCCAGTTGTAGATTTTAAGTTCTCTCTCCTTAATTTTTAACTGCCCGTCAAGAATTCTCTTTTTTTTTAAATTAGAATATTCTTTTCGACCCATTTTATTAAGAATTTTTGTTTGATTTTCAATCTCATTTTCGAGTTTACTAAGTTTATCTTTCTCTTTTTTCAACATGATATTAATTTCATCGATATCAGCACTTTCGACCAAAGCAGGTCTTAAATAGAAAATAAAGGCAAAGACACAGAAAATTAAAATTTTCTTAATCAAAATCATTCTGAATAACGCCTGTTAAGAAATTGGTTAGCAGACAATGAACTCCCCAAAACACCAATAATGATTCCTGTGCTGATGACAGAGTAAATAATAGGATTGGTTAAATACTGGAAATCAATTCCACGAAAAATAGAGTCAAGGGATCCTTGAAACCAAAAAACAACATATAAATGAATTAATTTAACACTGACCAAAGATAACAGAGCACCCGCAACTCCTTGCAATACTCCTTCAAGTAATAGCGGAGCTTTTATAAACTGATGAGTCGCCCCCAACAATGTCATTAAATCAATTTCATCCTTTCGAGAATAGATCGACAATTTAATAGTGTTAGATATTATCAAAATCATTCCAGAAAATAACACAACCCCAAAAGTCAGAATAAACCCTCTAAGAAAAATCATAAACTGCTCAAATCGAGAAATCCATTTTTCACCATATTCTACTGACTCTACGCCTTTCTCATTCTTTATTTTTTCTGAAAAATCCCTGATATTTTTTAATCGATCAGGGCCACTTACAAATCGGAGAGTATAAGAATCTGGCAAGGGATTAAACTTTAAAGAAGTGATAAATTTTGACTTGGAAGAAAATTTACCTCGAAAATTTTCCCATGCTTGGTCACGGGAAATAAAAACGATAGAATCAATTTTATTATTTGAATTAAATAATAATTCTATTTTCTTTTTATTAGAGTTGGAAATTTTATCATCCAAGTACACAATAAGCTGGATGTGTTTGTCCCAAGAAGAAAAAAGAATGTCGAGATTAACAAATAGAAGAAAAAATATCCCGAGAACGGTAAATGCAATAAAATTGGTAGCAACAGACAATAAAAATAATTGCTTATTAGATTTGATATTTGAAAATGTTGATTTAACGAAGTTAAAGGAGAATAAATTCATTTTTTTAGGACTGAAGCAACTTCCCACGCTTAAGAAGTAAATGCCGGCGCTCCTTTTCACGTAATATTTCAGCACTATGAGTCGCAATAATTATGGTTTTTCCTTGTTGATTTATTTTTTCAAATAGTGCGAGAATTTCTTTAGATATTTCAGAGTCAAGATTCCCAGTCGGCTCATCTGCAAGAATAAGCTCTGGGTCATTCACTATAGCTCTAGCGATTGAAACTCGCTGTTGCTCTCCGCCTGACAATTGAGATGGGTAAGAGTCCTTTTTTTTCACTAGGCCCACATTTTTAAGCGCATTCCATGTTTTTGTTCTAACAGTTTTCATGTTTGCGCCTACAATTTGTTGAGCAAAAGCTACATTCTCAAATACAGTTTTTTTTACAAGAAGCTTATAGTCCTGAAAAACAAATCCTACTTTACGCCGCAACTGGTACAAATTCTTTTCATTCAATTTTCCAACATTTATTCCCCCAACTAAAATCTGTCCGCGGTCAAACTTTTCCCACCCAAAAAGAACTTTAAATAGAGTAGTTTTCCCTGCACCGCTCTGACCAGTTAAAAAAACAAACTCACCATCTTGAATATCAAACGAAATATCCAACAATACCGGAGCAATCCCCCCATAAGATTTATATAGATTAAAAACCTTAATCATTTTGGTATGAATTCATAGGTTTATTTAACAGGGATAATTAATTGTGTGCAGCAAGGGGTAAATATAATAACTAATGCTGTTTAGGTAAGTGGTTGATCTGGTGACTCTTCATATTCGTCAATAAGTTTAAAGTCAGATTGACTATGGTCATCAGTTATGCATTCCCTAGGCAATACTGTCGCCGTTCCGGATCCATAGAATTTATTGATTTGTTCTTCTGACAGGAGGTTAAAATTGATATAAGTTTTTATGATCATTCGCCCACCCATAACTTCATAAGCAAAAACCCCTGAGGGGCATGTCAAATGACCTATGTTTTCACCATAGGTTAACAGAGCTTCACCCATATAGGAATCCATCTTAATAATACAATTTTCATTACTATCAGCACGTTCACTAAAACGCTCTAAGCAATGTGATGTATAAGCAATTTGTGTATGAACAAACGAATCAAATAAACGGCCCAAATTTGTTGATTCTGTGTGAGAGGGCGAAATTAAAGAAAAAAAACCTCCTTTTGCAAAATCAATAAGACATAAAACATCCTTCCCAAATTTTTTGCTTACTTTTCGGCTCATATCGCCCATAAACTTTTGCCGTTTCCGTAGAGAAATACGAGCATTTTTACGAAATTTTTTTTCGTATTCAGCTTTAACATATCGCTCTATTTGAGCTTTTCTAAATTCAAACTGTTTATTTGACATACTTTTAATTTATAAAAACCCAGTAAAAACAACGTAAACATTATGCTATTATAAAATAAAATCAAATAAAAACGTTAGCTTTATTAGCTTTATTTTTTCTTCTTAACCTTACCCTAATAGGACTTTGGTCGAATCTATATCATAAAAACCTCAGCAATGAATAACACTTTAAATATAATGGGTGGCCTTCTGATTGGATCGACTCTTTTTCTTATTACAATCAATTATATGGCCGATAATATTGAAGATTTTGAATCCCGTCCCCTACCATCTCCCAAGCTTAAGTCAGTATCGTCCCACAATCCAATAATTAAAGTGGATGCAACTTCTCGAAAAAAATGGACCCTTGTCGACTTTTCTACTATGAAAACCTATCAGGTGAAAGACCTTGAAAAGGAAAAAGATAAAATAAACCAATTTCCATGGGATATAGGATTCCAAAGAACTAAAATAGTCACTAATGGTGGCGTGACAAACCCTGAAGGAAGGGTATCACTTAAAAACCTAGGTCCTGTTGACTTCGATTCAATAACCAGCATACCTAGCGATGGATACACTCAAGACGCAAAGTCTTATGGGAAAATTCTCAACAAAGCAATTTCAGATTGGTATCTTTATCGCACCAGAACTCATAATATAGAATCTCAAAAAAATGTGTATGTAGCGCAAATGGCTGATGGGGGACACCTGAAAATGAGAATCCTTAATTACTATTGCCACCGCAATGAATCTGAATGCAAATCAGCAATGTGCAGTCGCCAGGAAGCAGCATGTTATTCAATTGAATATATACATACTGACGACAATGAAAAATTTCCAATTACGGCTAACGTCCAAATATCCTCCACCCTCCAGGAAATAACTAATTGAATAGATCTCATCAGGTTCTTTTATCCCTACTACTTTTTATCTCATGCTCGGGCAATCCATCAGGGATGATAATGATACCCAAAAGCGAGTTCACTTTAGGAGTTAATCCAAATAATGAAATAATTCAGTTCATGTCGGATGCTACTTTATCGCTAAATGCCCAACCTGCTCAAAAAGTTTACCTCAAATCATTTTTCATTGATCAATTTGAAGTTACTTTTGAATCTTTTCATAGATTCAAACCGAAGTTTAAATATGAGACTATGAATCGCAGTGAACCGATTCGTGGAGTGAGCTGGTATGAAGCAGATGCTTATTGCCTTTCTCAAGGAAAGCGACTTCCTACAGAAGTTGAATGGGAAAAAGCTGCTCGAGGATCCGATGAAAGGCTGTTTGTGTGGGGAGATCAATTCAGCCAAGAAAATGCAAATTTTGGGAACCAAGTTCGTTCAATTGGCAGTCTACCTAGCGATACTAGTGTTTACGGGGTGAGTGATTTGAATGGAAATGTTTCAGAGTGGACAGCCAGCTGGTACAATTCCTATAATAATTCTGAATTTAAAGACATACTATATGGAGAAAACGTCAAGGTTATAAGAGGCGGTTCCTTTCATAAAATGAAGCACGGCCTCATGAAAGAATTTATAATTTTGCCTTATCGTAATTTTGCACCACCTCAAGAGCGCTTCTGGGACACAGGATTTCGTTGCGCTAAGTCAATTTAAGTTTTCCTTAAGAGTCTGCCCCCGATGAAGGGGAATCTCCATCTTTTGAAGTTTTTCCAAAAAATCCAGTTATGCGCTCAAAAATATTTTCACTTCCTCTGTCAGGTTTTGGGGCTATAGTCAATGGCGACGATGGAGAAACCGGTACTGTTTCTTTGGGAGTCACATTAGATGTATCATGTCGAACCACTAAATCACTTCCATCTTCGTTCGAATTACCAATTTTACTCGGCATTCTTTTTCTATCAAACCTTTGACCATTAGAGTTACGACGATTATACCTTTTTCTTTGAATAGGTCGACTCCGCCGACCTTTATTTAAGCTATTAGCTCTATTTTGAGGCCTTGATTGTTCCTGTTCATCTTTTGGCTTCGTTGTTTCTATCAATGCATTATTAGTAATCAAATCTAGGCCTTTCAGTTCCTCAGATGTTTTGTTTGTAACCAGATATTTAAAATCAGTCCATGTAACTCCGGGTTTACTCAAAAACTCTAATTTGAATTGCAGTTTTTCTTGAAGTCCTAATAAAAAAGCTGACTTGTGGTTAAGCATATACTCTGTAACATCGGAGGACACCTCAACAGTCAATTCTTTAACCCTTCCACTTGCCAAATGTTCTTTGATTTTCCGCAAAACATGCATAACAACATAATTTAACGAACGTACAATTCCTGTCCCTGCACAAGAATCGCACTCGACAAATGCACCCTGTTGAACCGGAGGTGCCAATCTTTGTCTCGACATTTCCAGTAATCCAAATTTGGAAATTCTCGCAATATTGATTCTAGCCTTATCAAGCTTGCATATCTTTTTTATCTCTTTTTCAACTAATGTCTGATTTTTCTTATGAAACATATCGATGAAGTCGATTACGACAAGTCCGCCAAGATCTCGTATACGTAACTGCCTTCCAATCTCTTCAGCCGCTTCCAGATTTGTTTTAAGTGCTGTTTCTTCTAGTTGGCTAGCACTTGTCGTCTTACCTGAATTGACGTCTATCGAAACCATTGCCTCGCCTGAATCAAAGACAATCGAACCACCTGAAGGCAAGGAAACTTTGCGCTGGTACAACGATTCAATCTGATCTTCTATATTAAATCGTGAAAATATGGGCGTAGTGTCTTTATACAGTTTTACACGGTTTGTAAACCGCGGCATAACCATCTTCATAAAACCCTTGACAGCATTATAAGATTCAATATTATCCACAAGAACTTCTGACGTCTCTGTTGTGAAGTTATCCCTAACTAGCCGGACCACCATATCTGCTTCTTGATATAGGAGAAATGGTGGTTTATTAATTTTTTTTTCACGAGATGTTGATAGGTTTTCCCAAACCATGAGAAGTCTCTGGAGGTCTTTTTGAAGTTCCGTTTTTGTCCTACCCAACCCGGCCGTTCTAATGATTAGACCCAAATTGTCCGGAAGTTTAAAGTCCGCAACAAGTGTTTTAAGCTTTTTCCGTTCTTCTCCATCTTCAATTTTTCGAGAAACAGCACTAGCATGAGAACCAGACATCAACACCAAAAACCTCCCAGGGAGCGAAATGCTATTAGTAAGAGAGGGTCCTTTGGCATCACGACTCTCCTTCGCAACTTGAACCAGTATTTCTTGACCGCGAACTAAAACATCCTGTATGCGAATACGGGCTTTCTTTTCACCAGTATCGACATACGACTCTTTGAGAACATCTTTAAAGGGTAAAAAACCATATTTGCTTCCTCCAAAATCCACAAAAGCAGCTTCAATGGCTGGTTCTACACGATTAATAACACCCAAATAAATATTCCCCTTAATCTTCTCTTGCGAAACGTTTTCTACAATATAATCATTGATCCTGCCATCCTCTAAAATAACAGCGCGGCAGACTTCCGGATGATCTCTATTGATCATCATTGATAATTTTTTTGCCATGATAACCTTTCTTTTATCTTTAGCAGGCCCACGATAGGATTCTGCTGTGAAACCATAATAAACCAAAAGTAAAAAAAATTCAAAGGCTGATAGAGCCAATTAATCTTTTATTTTTAATAGTTTATGACTTATTTCTCCACCATGAATTTACAAAAAAATGCTAAATCTAGATAAAAATTATAACATTGTAATTTATTGGGCATAAAGTGCACTAGACTAGTAAAAGAAATCATAATATCTATTGCAAAATCAAAGACTTTCTGCAAATATTAAAATTAGACGTTCTCATACAATGTAACGGTGAAACTATTATGAGCGATATAAACAAACAAATAGGTATGCGCTCACTAGATGCTCTAACTGCAGAACATTTAAGAGGGAAGTCTATATTTATCCGATGTGATTTCAATGTCCCATTAGTTGCAACAGAAAAAGGTTATTACCGTGTTGCTGATGATACTCGGATGCGTCGTTTTCTGGATACAACATTTAAAAAAATTCATGAACTTACCGAAGGAGACTGTAGGATTATCATAGGATC
>UINC01000769.1_pt1 | contig 13198 bp, 8 predicted proteins | sample 5385821 | NCBI WGS metagenome assembly UINC01 (sample SAMEA4666929, study PRJEB26691) | marine metagenome | isolation source: Pacific Ocean | place: Pacific Ocean | collected 2011-10-13 | reverse complement strand
AACTGTAATCTTTGTTACAGGCCGACTGATCGATCACACGTTTTCGTCCAAATTTAGTTTCCAAAGGTAAAACTGAAACACAATTTGATTTCAGACCACAATCTCCGCAACCTTCACAAACCTCGTCATTGATGTAAATCCTTCGTGGAGGATCCGCAATTATCCCTCGTTTCCGCCGTCTTCTTTTTTCTGCAGCACAAACCTGCTCGTATATCAGAATTGTCACGCCATCAATTTCACGTATCTCACGCTGCACAAGGTCTAAGTCTTTACGATCATAAACCTTTACGCTTGCGGGAACCCCGGAACTTTGACTGTATTTTTCTGGTTCATCACTTACAACAGTCACCTGTTTTGCTCCCTCTGCTAACATTTGCTGGCAAATACTCTGAACAGTCATCGGCCCGTCAAAGCCTTGACCTCCGGTCATGGCTACTGCGTCATTGAACAAAATTTTGTAGGTTATGTTTATTCCGGAAGATATTGCTGCACGGATGGCCATGATTCCGGAATGGAAATAGGTACCGTCTCCAATATTTTGGAATATATGCTTGCGTGTGCTGAACGGTGCCTGTCCAATCCAGTTTGAACCTTCAGCACCCATGTGGGTGAATCCTTCAGTATCGCGATCCATCCACTGCGCCATGTAATGGCAACCAATCCCGGCCATTGCAATGCTTCCATCTGGAACGACAGTGGACGTGTTATGCGGACATCCTGAACAAAAATAAGGCAATCTTACTATTGATTCCCTCGGCAGAAGTGAGGAATCCAATCGAGATTCCATTTCCTGCAAACGTCTTTTCAGTTTTGCGTCACCTTGAAAAGCTAAAATACGGAGACCAATAGTTACAGCAATGTGATTAGGATCAAGTGCTCCAGCTGTGCGAAACAGAGGTTTTCCAGTTTCATCAGTTTTTCCAATCACTTGTGGGTGGGATAAAGCGTCGTAAAGTAATTCTTTTATTTGTGGTTCAATAAGAGCCCGCTTTTCTTCAACGACAATAATCAAATCAAGCCCCTGAGCAAATTCAAGTATTCCTTCCGGTTCCAGAGGCCAAGGCATAGCGACCTTGTAAAGCCGTACCCCTAAACGTTCAGCTACTGCCTCATCTACTCCCAATTCATCAAAAGCAAGCCTTGTGTCAAGATATGATTTCCCAACAGAAACAACTCCAATTTTTGCACTTCCTCCTACCGACCAAATTGTTCTGTCCAATTTGTTTGCACGACAAAATGAACGTACTGCATCAATCTTGAATTCATGTATTCTCCGGTCCTGAGCGTGAGGAGTGTCCGGAAAGCGTATATTTAAACCATCTTCAGGAAAATTAAAATCATTCGGTATTTCCACTTTAAGACGCTCGGCATCAACGTTGATTGAAGAAGTTGCTTCAACGGTATCATGTACACACTTTAAACCAACCCAGCATCCGCTGTATCGCGAAAGCGCCCAACCTAAAATTCCATAATCAATTATTTCCTGAACACCCGAAGGATTAAGAACCGGAATCATGGAGTCAACCATGGCGAATTCACTCTGATTACAGGTGGTTGAGGACTCTGCCGTATGGTCATCCCCCATCAGGGCCAGAACACCACCAAGCCCGGATGTACCTGCATAATTAGCATGACGCAGGGCATCACCAGACCGATCAACCCCGGGGCCTTTCCCGTACCAAATTCCAAAAATACCATCATACTTTCCTTCACCACGCAACTCAGCCTGCTGCGTCCCCCAAAGTGCCGTTGCGGCTAAATCTTCATTTACTCCAGGCTGAAATTTCACATGATGTTCTTCAAGCAATTTTTTGTTGAGCTCCAATTGCTGATCAAAGCCACCCAAAGGAGAGCCTCGATAACCACTTATGTAACCTGCAGTGTTGTGACCAGCCTGAAGATCCAGTTCACGCTGCACCATTGGCAAACGCACAAGTGCCTGGATTCCTGTCATGAAAGCATAGCCTTCTCTCAGTGTATATTTATCATCCAGAGTTACAGAACGTTTTTCTAGAGCAGACATTTTTTTAACAGAAAAAAAGTTTTATTCAACTTAATATATAAAGTTCATTATAGTAATGTGCCGCGCAACAAACAGTAATGCTGCATGGCAAGATTAATCCGCAATATTTTATCACAACAAAGCTCTACTGCAAACCAAAAGGAATCATTATTCAGCAATAGTAAAAAGTTGTCTGGCTCATTTTGACATGGTTTGTTAGGCTAATTCCAAGAATCTTGTCAAGTCTAAAATCTGTTTTTGTGTTCACTTTACTATATTCTCACAACGTGAATTTCTCCTTAGATCAACCTGACTCAAAACTTGAATCCCGCTTTTTCATTGTGCGCGGTATTTGGATAATAATTGTACTGTTCCTTGTTTTAGTGAGTTTTACGCTTTGGGGAGAAGCACATGACTTGGATCGTCGTTTTTCGGCACAGTTTTATTCTGCAGAAAAAGGATGGTATTTAGCAGACAGTTTTCCCTGGAGCTGGCTTTACGATTATGGTGTTATTCCCGGAATATTAATCTCCGCTGTTTCATTTCTTATCTGGATTTTTTCTCGTACAAATCCCAAATGGGCAATTCTCCGCCCTTATTTATTAATTTGCGGCTTAACCCCAATTGTCGCCTCAGTCCTGCTGGTCAATCTTGTACTCAAAGACCACACAGGCCGCCCGCGTCCCCGTGAAATTACACAATTCAGCGGCACATGGCAATACAAACCTGCCCTTAAAGCTGGCATTCCAGGACGCGGTCATTCTTTTCCATGCGGGCATTGTTCTATCGCTTTTACATTGACGAGCGGTGTGGTTTTTTGGCAGCGTTCACGCAAGTTCGCACTATCATCTTTGTCGCTTGGGCTGGCCTATGGAATTCTGATGAGTGTTGCCCGTATTGTACAGGGCGGACATTATCTTAGTGATGCACTCTGGTCATTGGGAGTAGTCTGGCTGACTGTAGCTGTACTGTATTATATGGTCTTTCAGCCTCCGCGGACAGAAAATAATACTGTATTACCATTTTCAAAGAATCAAAAATGGAAAATTGGAGGAGCAACAGCTGTTTTACTAGCATTTTTAGCCCTGTATGTATGGACTCAGCGACCTTTTTACAAAGATCACGCTGACAGTTTCGAGATTACTGCGGAAATCGACCACCTGGAAGTTTATGCCCCAAAAACCTGGAAGGTTGAGCCTCCAATTTATGAAGATCGTAAAGATGGAGAATTTATTCTTAAAATACAAGGATTTGGGCCACCTTATACAACGCACTACCTGAGTTTTTCCTCTGAAACCGAAGAGGCTACACTTAGATTACGGTTTAAAGAAACTGTTGTTGGATACCAAAGTGGATTCCATGAAATTTTGAAGATTCGATTTCCGGAGCGCTTAAGAGGTCATGTCAGTTCAATTGCAGAAAAAACCGTCTTAAAACAATAATTGCAAAAAAAAGTACGGCTTACTCCTAACAGTTTACCAAAGAACTGTTGAAAATATTATAATTTTGGCCTTGAGATAAACGAATCCTCGGTAGAAGATAAATATGTATTTCAGTTTTATAATGAATAATGCACTCCGCTATAATTCCAGACAACTCTCAGCCAAAAGAGGAAGAATGAAAAATTCACAGCTTTTAATTTCACTTTTATTCGCCTCCTGTCTCATCATAGGTAGCAGCATCGCGTCATTTGCCAACTCTAATATTATCAAGGCATCATCGATTGCCATGAACGGCTCACCAAAATATTCTGAAGGGTTCTCCCACTTTGAATATGTAAATCCCGGTGCTCCGAAAGGCGGCAAGGTGCGTCTGAGTTCTATTGGTTCTTATGACAGTTTCAATGCTTTCATCGCAAAAGGCGTGACTGCAGACGGCTTAGGAATGATATACGAGACATTGACAACCGGATCTTCCGATGAAGCATTTACGGAATATGGGCTGATTGCAGATAAAATTGAATATCCTGAAGATCGGACATGGGTGATTTATCATCTAAATCCCAAAGCCAAATTTCACGATGGAGAAGCTATCAATGTGGATGATGTGATTTACACATTCAACACATTGATGGAAAAAGGAGCCCCTTTTTACAAATCTTATTACGGTGACATTGTCAGTGTCAAAGATTTAGGCAACCGTCGTGTTAAATTCCAGTTTCGTGAAGGAATGACAAATCGCGAACTGGTGCTGATTACCGGACAACTGCCGGTGCTTCCTAAACATTACTGGGAAGGCAGAGATTTTGCCAAATCTACTTTGGACCCGCCACTGGGCAGCGGTGCGTACCGCATCAAAGATTTCAAGGCTGGGAAATATATCACTTATGAACGTGTCAAAGATTATTGGGCTGCTGATCATCCGGTAAACAAGGGCAGCAACAACTTCGATATTGTGCGCTATGATTATTACCGTGATGCAACCGTGTCACTGGAAGCCTATAAAGCCGGAGAATATCACTTCCGGGAGGAAAATAATTCAAAAATGTGGGCTTCGATGTATTCAGGAAAAACATTTGACCAGAATCTCACTGTCCGGGCGGAAATTCCACACGAACTTCCACGTGGAATGCAGGGCTTTGCTTTTAATTTACGCCGCCCGATTTTCAAAGATCGAAAGGTTCGGGAAGCAATTGGCTACGCTTTTGATTTTGAGTGGAGCAACAAAAATCTGTTTTATGGACAGTACAAGCGTACAGACAGTTATTTTGAGAACTCAGAGTTAGCTTCCAGTGGCCTACCCTCTCCGGAAGAATTGGCTATTCTCGAACCTTTTCGCAAAGACCTACCGGAAGAAGTTTTTAGCAAAGAATTTCATCCACCAGTGACTGATGGTTCCGGAAACATCCGTAATCAACTCCGTGCCGCATCAAAACTACTTACATCAGCAGGTTGGGAAATCAAAGACGGCAAGCGTATCAATTCCGCAACAGGTGAACAACTCAAGTTTGAGATTCTACTGATATCTCCTGCATTCGAGCGGATCGTACTGCCCTTTAAGAAAAACCTGGAACGTATGGGAATTGAGGCCAGCGTACGTGTAGTGGACACTTCTCAATATGTAAATCGTATCCGCTCCTTTGATTTTGATATTTTTGTAACTGTGATCGGACAGTCACTTTCCCCTGGGAATGAGCAGGATAACTATTGGAGCTGCAAAGCAGCAGAAACCAGTGGATCCCGTAACTACATCGGCATCTGCAATCCAGCTATTGACAAACTGATCCGGATGGTAATTGAGGCTCCGGATCGTGAAAAATTAATCAACCGTACAAGAGCACTAGATCGTGCATTATTGTGGGGACACTACATTATTCCTCACTGGCACATCAACTATTACCGTTTGTCTTACTGGAACAAATTTTCTAGACCTGCAATAACACCAAAATACAGTTTAGGATTTTTTACCTGGTGGATCGATGCTGCCAAGGAAAAATCATTGTTGGAAAAAAAGCCGAATCTAAAATAAACGAAAAACAGAGGAGGATTTTCAAGCCCCTGCGTTATTCCTTATGACTGCCTACATCATCCGCCGTTTGCTGCTTGTTGTTCCAACATTAATTGGAATAATGACAGTTAACTTCGTCATCATCCAAATCGCTCCAGGAGGCCCAGTAGAGCAGATGATAGCCAAGTTGCAGGGTGAAGCAGTAAGTGCAACCGAGCGTCTTTCCGGAGGTGGAGAAGACGTCAAAGGGCAAAAAAAAGCAATCTCTGAAACAACCTCAAAATATCGTGGTGCACAGGGTCTGGCTCCGGAGCTGGTTGCTGAAATTGAACTTATGTATGGTTTTGATAAACCAATACATGTTCGTTTTTTTAAGATGATGCGTGATTATGCAACATTCAATTTTGGAGACAGTTTTTTCAGAGATCAAAAAGTAGTTGACCTGGTTCTGGACAAAATGCCTGTTTCTATTTCTCTCGGCATCTGGAGCACTCTGGTCATTTACCTGGTCAGCATTCCCCTCGGCATCCGCAAAGCTCTCAAACATGGCTCCCGCTTTGATGTCTGGAGCAGCACCATTGTAATTCTGGGCAATGCAATTCCCACTTTTCTTTTTGCCATCCTCTTGATCGTACTTTTTTCAGGCGGAAGCTATTTCAGCTGGTTCCCTTTGCGCGGTCTCTTATCTGACAACATTTCCACTCTACCATGGTGGCAGCAGGTTCTCGACTATTTCTGGCATCTAGTTTTGCCGATTACTGCCATTTTAATCGGCAGTTTTGCTTCATTAACAATGCTCACAAAAAACTCATTTCTTGACGAAATAAATAAACAATACGTGATTACAGCTCGTGCAAAAGGTATTACTGAAAGGCGTGTTCTTTACAGACATGTTTTCCGGAATGCCATGCTGATTATCATTGCCGGCTTTCCTGCTGCCTTTATCGGCATGTTTTTTACAGGATCATTGTTGATAGAAATCATTTTTTCTTTAGACGGCCTGGGTTTGCTGGGATTTGAATCAACCATCCAGCGTGATTATCCTGTAATGTTCGGAACACTTTTTATTTTTACATTACTGGGCCTGATCGTTGGAATCATCAGTGATTTGATGTACACAGTTATAGATCCAAGAATTGACTTTGAAACCAGAGAAGTTTAGAAGATGAGCCCTATCGTAAGACGCCGCCTGCAGCATTTTCGGGCAAACCGTAGAGGTTTTTGGTCTTTGTGGATTTTCCTGATCATATTTTTCGTCAGTTTATTTGCAGAAGGTATCGCAAATGACAAACCCCTGTTAGTTGTTTTTGAGGATCGCTTGTTTTTTCCTGTGCTTGAGACCATTCCAGAAACTGAGTTTGGTGGTGAGTTTGCCACCGAAGCAGAATATCGTGACGAATTTGTGCTTGAATTAATTGAGAGTAAGGGAAAAATATACTGGCCCCTAATTCACTATAGCTATGATACAATCAACTATGAACTTCCCTCTGCTGCACCGTCTTATCCGACAGGTGAAAACTGGCTTGGTACTGACGATCAGGGACGTGATGTTGTCGCCCGTCTGATTTACGGCTTCAGAATTTCTGTTTTATTCGGACTGGTGCTGACTATCCTGAGTTCAATTATCGGGGTAGCAGCAGGGGCAGTTCAGGGATATTTCGGTGGATGGGTGGATATTCTCGGCCAACGTTTCATTGAAATTTGGTCCGGACTTCCTGTCTTATTTTTGTTAATTATCCTTTCCAGTTTTGTTGAACCAAATTTCTGGTGGCTGCTGCTAATCATGCTGCTTTTCAGCTGGATGGGACTTGTTGGAGTGGTTCGGGCAGAGTTTTTAAGGGGACGCAATCTCGAATATGTCCGGGCAGCAAGGGCTCTCGGCATGAGTCACCGCAGAATTATGAGCCGCCATATTCTGCCGAATGCAATGGTGGCCACTATGACTTTTATGCCTTTCATTCTTTCCGGATCGATCACCACACTAACAGCTCTGGATTTTCTGGGCTTCGGCTTACCTCCGGGGTCTCCATCGCTCGGTGAACTACTTGCCCAGGGAAAGGCAAATCTCCACGCTCCGTGGCTGGGAATTGCGGGATTTTTCGTGATTGCCCTGCAACTCAGTCTGTTGATTTTTATCGGTGAAGGTGTACGTGACGCCTTTGATCCGCGTCACAATGCTTAAAACAATCTTGGTGGCAATTTACCTAGAAATTGTAAGAAAAAAATGGATAAAGCTAAAAAGACTCCTATTCAACCTGTCAGTGGAACAATAGTTCCTCGCTTTGCCGGGCCTTCTACCTTTGCCCGGCTTCCAGAGCTTCGCGATGTTTCGCGTTGTGACATAGCCATTCTAGGAATTCCGTTTGATGCAGGAACCAGTTATCGCCCTGGGGCCAGATTTGGTCCGCAGTCTATCCGGCAGGCTTCACGGCATCTACGAACTCAGTATCATCCGTCATATGACACTGAGCCCTTTGTAGAACAACAAGTGGCTGATGCTGGAGACATAAGCTGTAATCCATTCAATATTGAGGAAGCAGTTGGACAAATACAAATGGCTGCTACCGAGATGCTGGGTAAAGTGGACAGCATTATTAGTCTTGGTGGAGATCATACAATTGCTTTGCCATTGCTGCGAGCTGTAAATCATTTTCATGGTCCGGTAGCGCTGGTACATTTTGATGCACACCTGGACACTTGGGATACATACTTTGGGGCACCATATACGCATGGTACTCCGTTCAGACGTGCTGCCGAGGAAAAACTGTTCCTCGATCACGCCTCAATGCATGTCGGCATCCGCGGGCCCTTGTATAGCCGGGACGATCTCGATAATGATGAAGAATTAGGATTCAAAGTAGTGCATTGTGACGAATTCCAAAAGGAAGGCCTGGACCACGTTGCCAGCCGCATCAAAGAACGCGTGGGGGACAACCCAATGTATTTATCGATTGATATTGATGTATTGGATCCAGCTCATGCACCAGGTACTGGTACTCCTGAGATTGCTGGAATCTCTTCACGGGAACTGCTCGGCGTTTTAAGGGAATTTGACGGACTGAATATTATTTCTGCAGACGTTGTAGAAGTTTCTCCCGCATATGATCACGCAGAATTGACTTCTCTGGCGGCGGCAACCATTGTTTATGAAATCATCAACTTGCTGGCTCGTTCCCGTAGTGGCAAAACTTGAGAAGTAGTACTTCTCAACTCCAGCGGCTATATTTTCTCCGCTGAAGCAGGGAAATTGATTATTATTCACAAATCTCAAACAACCTGTTCCGGAGGAACGAATTCATAGCCAAAAGCCTCAGCAACGCCCTTACAGGTAACATTTCCGGCATTGGTATTAAGACCTAAGTCAAGGGCATGATCGTCTCTGCAGGCCGTTTTCCAGCCTTTGTTGGCCAAATCAATTGCATACGGCAAAGTAACATTTGTCAAAGCCAGAGTTGAGGTACGTGCGACTGCGCCAGGCATGTTGCCTACGGAGTAGTGAACCACGCCATGCCGTTCGTAAACCGGATCGCTGTGATAAGTTACACGGTCAATTGTTTCAATGCAGCCCCCCTGATCGATCGCCACGTCCACAATTACAGAGCCTTTCTTCATTGTTTTGACCATCGCCTCTGTAACAAGATGCGGAGCTTTTGTTCCCGGAATCAGCACTCCGCCAATCAACAAATCTGCCTTCTTTACGGCCTTGGCAATATTGTAGCTGTTGGACATTACAAGTTCTACACGTCCGTTAAAGACGTCATCCAGGTAACGCATTCTGTCTGCATTGACGTCAAGAATGGTGACTTTAGCACCCGAGCCAACTGCCATTTTAGCTGAGTTGATGCCAACTACACCACCACCGATAATCACTACTTCTGCTGGTTCAACACCGGGAACACCGCCAAGAAGCACCCCCCGACCACCTTGAGGTTTTTCCAGAAAACGTGCACCAACTTGCACGGCCATGCGCCCGGCCACCTCACTCATCGGAGTTAACAGAGGCAGACTTTTATCCGGAAGCTGCACAGTTTCGTAGGCCACTGAAGTTGTTTTACTTTCCATCAGTGCTTTAGTCAGCGGACCTTCTGCAGCCAAATGCAGATATGTAAACAACAACAGATCTTCACGGAAAAAACCATACTCTTCTGCAAGTGGTTCTTTTACTTTGTAAACCATTTCACATGCCCATGCTTCTGCTGCAGAGTTAACTATGATCGCACCTGATTCTTTATATTCAGCATTGCTGAAACCACTTCCAAGTCCAGCATTTTTCTCAACACAAACTTGATGACCGTTTCGTACGAGTTCTGCTACTCCCGCAGGAGTAATGCCGACCCTGTTTTCCATTTCTTTAATTTCTCTTGGTATGCCTATTCGCATTTTATCCTTTTCTACATGAAGACTTTTATTGATTTTAAATTGCCCCCGGACTTTGCACAGTAGTGTCGTGTGATGCGCAAGTGCAGAAAGTTTAAGAACTAGATTATATGTCTTTTTTCCTAGTTCAGTGCTTGTTTTAAGGCATTTCCAATTGCATCCACAATTATATCAGCCTCGCTTTCCTTCAGTATCAAAGGTGGAGCCATGATTAAAACATTATCCAACCCCGGAATAGTATAGCCGTTACGCATAACCAGGACTCCCTGTTTCATGCAGTTCTGAACTATTGCATTAGACCGAGCCGTCTCCAAAGGTGTTTTGTTTTCCTTATCAGAAACCAGTTCTATTCCCAACAGCAAGCCCTTACCACGAATTTCTCCAACGAGGGGATGATCTGCAAACTCACTCAAACGTCCTTTGATGTAGGTTTCCATTTTTTCGGCATTGGCTGCTAGATTTTCATCTTCTACAATTTCAATATTTCTTAAGCTGACTGCCGCAGCAACTGGATGTCCTCCATAGGTGTTGACGTGTCTGAAATGTTTAAGCTCGGTAGCTTCACCGTAAAATGCCTCAAAGATGCTTTCCTTGACGACCGTGGCGGCAACAGGCATATAACCGCTGGCCATACCTTTGGCAAAAGTAAAAATATCCGCTTTGGCACCCCAGTGTTCGTGTCCGAACATTTTTCCGGTTCTGCCGAATCCGGAAACAACTTCGTCCAGAATCAGAAGGACATTGTACTTGTCACAAATTTTCCTAACTTCAACTAAATAATTGTCTGGAGGAACAAGTACTCCACCGCCGGAAATCATTGGTTCCATTAAAAATGCCGCAACTGTTTCTTCACCCTCATGAATGATCGTGTCCTCCAGAAATTTGACACATTCCGCACCATGTTCTTCTTCTGTCAATTTCGGATGCCGTCGATACGGGTAAGGTGGAGGAACATGTAAAAATCCGGGGGCCAGCGGCTCATAGCCAATCTTACGTTCAGCCTGTCCGGTAGCTGTCATTGTGGCCAGAGTGTTGCCGTGATAAGCACGATGACGGGAAATAATTTTATTTTTGCGTGAATTCCCGGTCTGCAAATGATACTGACGCACTATTTTAAACGCTGTTTCGTTGGCCTCTGAACCACTGCTGGTGAAATAGACGTGACCTTTCTCCATGCCCAGCATCTTCAGCATTTTTGCGGACAGTTCCACGGCAGGGTCACTAGTCATGACTGGAATCACGTAAGCCAGTTTTTCCATTTGTACCTTAGCTACTTCTGCCAATTCTTTCCTGCCATGACCGACATTCACACACCATAATCCGGCCGTTCCGTCGAGAATACGGTCACCGTCTTCATTGATCATGAAACATCCCTCCGCTTTCACGATGTGTTTAGGAGGATTGGTCAACAGTGGCTTGTGCTGCGTCATCGGACGCCAGAGAGCGTCAGGCGCGTTCATGTTTTGTATTTCCATATTAAAGTCTCAAGGTTCTAGGTTCATGGTTTTATGTTTATGGTTCAAGGTTCTGTCTGCAAGGTTCATGGCTCAAGGCTTTACCTTATTCATTGCTACCGGCTGCTTGTCCCTTGTTGTGGACACATATCATCTTTACTGATCCCTGCAACGGGAACAGGTGTTTTCATCGCATCTCGCCGGAAGGGTTCGCCTAACTCCTGATCAAGTACTGCTTCTATGAAAGTGGTTTCACCTTTTCTCATTTGATCTTTGACCGCCGAATCCAGCTTGCTGGTCAGTTCCTCCATAGTCTTTACCTGAATTCCATTGACGCCGCAGGCCTTGGCGATTTCTGCGAAGGAGACTTGTTTATCCAGTTCTGTTCCAACGAAATTATCATTGTACCAAAGAGTTGAGTTTCGTTTTTCTGCACCCCACTGATAGTTCCTGAAAATAATCATAGTGATACCCGGCCAATTGCTGCGGCCGACCGCTGTCATTTCATTCATTGAAATTCCAAAAGCACCATCTCCTGCGAAGCCAACCACCGGTGTATCCGGATTGCCGATTTTTGCACCAATTATTGAAGGGAACCCGTAACCGCATGGTCCAAAGAGTCCTGGGGCCAAATATTTTCGTCCGCTTTCAAAAGTCGGATATGCGTTTCCGATTGCACAGTTGTTGCCGATATCAGAAGAAATAATTGCTTCTTTTGGTAAAGCATCCATGATTGCGCGCCACGCCATCCTAGGCGACATATGATCCGGCTGACGCTTACGAACGCGCTCATTCCAGGTTGACCCAGGATCGTCCAATTCGTAATCCATGGAGGCAAGAGTTTCCGTCCATACAGCTTTTTTGTTTGCAATCAGCTTCCGTCTGTCTTCACGTCCTGCGTCACCGGCGTTGTCAGCCAGTCCGCTAAGAATCTGCTCTGCTACTTGTCTAGCGTCACCAACGATTCCTACAGTAACAGGCTTTGTCAAGCCGATCCTGTCTGGATTTATATCAACTTGGATGAGATTTGCCTCATTTGGCCAGTAATCCAGATTATAGCCCGGTAGTGTGGAGAATGGATTCAGTCTCGTACCAAGAGCCAGAACCACATCCGCCTCTTTAATCAACTCCATTCCTGCTTTTGAACCGTTATATCCAAGTGGTCCGGCAAACAGCGGGTGCGATCCGGGAAAGGCGTCATTGTGCTGATAGTTGCAGCAAACCGGCGCGTCCAGGCGTTCTGCAAGTGCCTGAGAAGCAGGAATCGCGCTGCCTAGGATAACTCCTGCACCATTGAGGATAACGGGAAATTTTGCTTCGGAGAGCAGTTTTGCTGCCTCAGCAACAGCAGCTGATCCGCCTGCTGGAAGTTCAAATTCAATTATTTCTGGCAAATCTATGTCAACTACCTGAGTCCAAAGATCTCGGGGAATATTAATCTGCGCTGGTGCAGACATGCGTTTTGCCTTGGTGATTACACGATTTAGTACTTCTGCAACTCGAGTTGGATCACGAACCTCTTCCTGGTAAGCTACCATGTCTTTGAACCCAGCCATTTGTTCTACTTCCTGAAAACCACCCTGACCTATCGACTTATTAGCAGCCTGTGGAGTAATCAACAGCATTGGCGTATGGTTCCAATATGCAGTTTTGACGCAGGTGACAAAATTGGTGATGCCCGGACCATTCTGTCCGATTATCATCGACATTTTTCCGGTTGTTCGTGTAAAACCGTCAGCCATATAACCGCCGTTACACTCATGTGCAACGTCCCAAAACGTAATGCCGGCTTGAGGGAAATAGTCTGAAATCGGCATAAAAGCCGAACCGATAATACCAAAAGCATGCTCAATACCATGTTTTTGCAGGACTTTAACGAAAGCCTCTTCAGTTGTCATTTTCATAGGCAGTATTCCTT
>UINC01000768.1_pt1 | contig 13200 bp, 10 predicted proteins | sample 5385821 | NCBI WGS metagenome assembly UINC01 (sample SAMEA4666929, study PRJEB26691) | marine metagenome | isolation source: Pacific Ocean | place: Pacific Ocean | collected 2011-10-13 | reverse complement strand
CACCATAGGCGAGGACGGCGAGGTCACCAGCAAGCCGGTGGCGGGGGCGTCCCCCGGCACCATGGCTGCACAGGGCGGCCTCCCCGGCGGCCCGGGCCTGCTCGACCTCTACGAGGCGCAGTCCCTGGCCGTCAACCCGTTCCTGAGGAGCAGCGAGGCCGAGGCCCTCCTGCAGGGCCCCAGCATAGACCCGACCAAGATAGTCGCCCTACTGCTCGACCACCTCAATGGCGCCGACACCCTGCACTTCCTCAAGTCCGCGTCCTCCTCGGGCGTGATCACCACCGCTGAGGCCAAGACGCTCAGCTCGATCGCCTCCCTGGCCGAACCCGGCGAGGCATCCGAGGGTGCCCCTGCGGTGGGCAACAGGACCCTGCTGACCTTCGCCGCGCTGATTGAGGCCTGGAGGGCGCAGGAGACTTCCTAGGGGGAGGGATGAGATGTGTCAGGGTCAAGCGTCGGAGCAATGGTGGTCGGCACCATATTCATCATGATATTCGGTATGGCCACCGTCTCCATGATCGAGAGCATAGACGACTCCGTCAAGGTCGCGGAGTACGAGCTCCCAAACCCCAAGATCAAGCTGGATTCCGTCACTGACAAGGTGGAGACGACAGGCCCGGTCCTCGCGATCAGCCTTGGCTCCACTGCTGGTACCGGGTACGATGATGGCCCCGTCGAATGCACCACCACGGGCGCGGGTACCGGTTTGACGGTACAGGTCACTGCGACGCTTGGCGTTGTTGATGGCGCCACCATCGTTAATGCTGGAACTGGTTACGCAACCGGAGCCGACGTTGTGACAATTAACGATGCCACGTGCGGGGATGGCCTTGCAACCCTCACCATCGACTCATTGCACGATCAGAACACCATCACCATCAGCAACCTTGGATCCGAGGCGGTTCAATTGAGCCACATCTACATCACCCTCTCCGATACTGCGACATACATGCAAGGAAACCCATTCCAATTCTCGTCCGAGTACTCCGGCTCGAACCTGTTCATATTCCCGGGCGAGGAGATCTCCAGCGATGAATTCCCCCTCGATACCGACAAACACGGATTTGCGATTGACACTGACCCGGATCGCGCCTTCCTAGCAGTTTACGATCACAGCTCCGCTGTTTCGGTGACAATTTCATGAGGTGCTAGAGTGGGTGACGGGCCATCGGAAATGATCCTGCTCATCGCGGGGCTGATTGTCGCAGCCCTCGTCTCCGGCGTCCTGCTACAGAGCTGGGACGACATGTCGGGGGTCCTGGACCAGCGAGGTAAACAGGGGATGGAGGACGTGAAAACACGGGTCTCCCTAGCTAGCGACCCGATCAACATCGGGTGGTCTGCGAATCACGATAACGTCGCCGGCAACGAAACGGCGATAATCCATCTGCAGAACTCGGGGGACACTTTCTTGGACGTGGACGACGTGGGCGTCATACTGAACGGGAGTGTGATGATTGTGACGAAATGCGATTGCGTTACACAATGGCTGCCCGGGGAGATCGTTGAGTTCACGATCCAAGGCTCGGTCTTGGGCGGTCTTGGAGCTGCACCACCGGATTATTTCCCGGCCAGCGAATGTGGTCCTGATCCATGCGAAGGGACATACGACGTGTATCTGACGGTAACTGTAACATCGACATCTGGCAGTTACGCTGGTGTGGACGTACTGAGGGAGGTGGTAAGGATTGCCGCCTGACAACGTGGACAACTTCGAGTTCGGCGTCATACAGGACAGCCTCGGTCAGAGCCTCGGGACGGCGATCCCCAACCGCGCTCTCGTGATAGTCAGTGGCGGTATCGGGTCCGGTAAGAGCATCATCGGCCAGAGGATGTCCTTCGGAATGACTGCCAACGACATCAAGGTGTCACTGGTGACCACCGAACTGACTACCAGGGGCTGGCTCGAGCAGGTCGCGAGCATCGGCTACTTCATGGAAAAGAGGATCGACGACGGGGACTTCCACCTGATGTCGAGCTTCGGCGTCATCGCCGAGCAGGCCGAGGACCCCGTAGATCTCCTAGAGCTTCTGGAGTCTCCCGCCCTGAAAGAGGCAGAGGTCGTCATCATCGACAGGGCATCCCAGATGATACCCGCTGAGATTGAGGGCCCAGTCCTGCTTTCCTTGCTTAGGCAGTACACGGCCCAAGGCCGCACGCTCTTCCTGATGATCGACCCGGAAGAGATGGACTCGAAGCTCCTGAGGGAGTTGCAGAACTCCGCTGAGGTGGTGCTGGACATGATGACCTCGGTCGTCGGCGGCCAGTTGGTCAGGACGCTGTGCGTGACCCGGTTCCTGAGAGCGGCCGGCCCAGTAACTGAACGGATAGGTTGGAAGGTGATGCCAGAGATGGGATTCATCGTCGACATCACGGCGGTGGCATGATTGGAGGCAGCGAGGTAGCATGGTCACAGAGCAGGAATCGGAAGAGACAACCTCGAAGCCCGTGATGAAGGTCCAGCCCGGGGACCTAGGCGGCCTCATGGCCGAGTATCCGCACATCCGCATTTGGATCGAGGACTTCGAGGCCAAGCACGGCTCTAGGCCAATCTACTACGGACCGCTCGACAGGGACGCAAGGGCCGTCTCGCCGCGCAACCTGATATACGCGACCAGGCCCCCCTGCTTCGCTCACGTCTACTCGCCTCCCGAGGGCGCGGAGGGCGCTGGGAACACCTACTGGTTCGGCCTTGAGCCGACCATCGACGAGGAGGAGGAGGAGATCAGGGACCAGATCGTCGAGCGCCTCCTGAGAGACGCTCCACAGAAGGAGCGGTTCGACAATGACGAGGAATTCATCGCTATGATCCACGAGATGGTGGACGAAATGACTACCACCGCAACCTCCCTGCTTTCCAATCCAGTCATCAATCAGACTCGTGAGCTGCTCGGCTTCGGGGAGGCCCCCATCAAGGTCACGGAGGAGCAACTCGTGCGGCTGAAGTACGTGGTCGTCAGGGACCTCGTGAACAACGGCCCACTGGAGACGCTGCTCGCAGACGAGATGCTGGAGGACATCCACTCGATTGGGCTCTCGGCGATCAACATGGACCACAAGGTGTTCCCGATGCTCACCTCCAACATCTCCTTCAAGGACCAGGAGCTCCTGACGAAGTACCTGAGGTCGATGTCCGAGCGCATCGGTAGACCCGTCTCCGACAGCAAGCCGATCGTCGACGGGGCTCTGCTCGACGGCTCCAGAATCAACATCATCTACAGCGACGACGTCTCGATTCAGGGCTCGTCCTTCACGATTCGGAAGTTCGCCGAGGAGACGATATCGATCATCCAGCTCATCCAGTGGAAGACCCTGTCCTCGCAGATGGCCGCCTACATCTGGCTCGGCCTAGAGAGCGGAATGTCCATGCTCGTGTCCGGGGAGACGGCCTCGGGGAAGACGACCACCTTGAACGCGATCCTCCCGTTCGTCGACCACAACGTGAAGATCTACACTGCAGAGGACACTCCCGAGGTCAAGGTATCCCACACCATCTGGCAGAGGCTCATCACGCGCGACTCCAAGAACGAGGACTCGCGAGTCGAGATGTTCGACCTGCTCAAGGCGGCACTGAGGTCCCGTCCCCGGTACATCATCATCGGCGAGATCAGGGGCGTCGAGGGAGCGATCGCCTTCCAAGCCATGCAGACCGGACACCCCGTGGTCGGGACCTTCCACGCCTCTAACATCGTCAAGCTGATCCAGAGGTTCACAGGTGACCCGATCAACGTCCCAGCCCGCTTCTTCGACAACCTGAACTTCGCCATCTTCCAAGAGGTCGTCGAGGCACCCGGTGGCGGCATCGCGAGGCGCATCACCGGGGTCAGCGAGGTAATCGGCTTCGACAAGACCGCAGACGGGATTCTTACGAGGAACATGTTCGAGTGGGACCCGGTAAACGACGAGGTGTACTTCCGCGGCATGTTCCAGTCGGACATGCTCGAGAACAAGATCGCACCCAGGATGGGCTTCCGAAGCAAGAGGGACATCTACGACGAGCTGGAGCGCAGGACCATAGTCCTCCAGAGGATGGTGGACAGGGACCTAACGCACTTCGACGACGTCTTCGACCTGCTCGACGTCTACTTCAAGGAGGGGTGGGACCGGTTCGTATCGTCGGTGGAGACGTGGACGGGAATCAACCACTAGGTAACGAGGTGGTGGCGTGGAGGACAAGTTAAGCACATGGCAGATCTCCCTGCTTCGCCTAGGGATGCCGTTCAGCAGGTACCTCCTGTTCTTCGCCCTGCCCGCAACCCTTCTGGGGCTAGTTGCAGGGATAGGCGTATGGTACTCCGTCGGCGATGTCATAACAGGCGCCCAGGGCTTGATTCTCATACTGGCATTCCCCTTATTGACGTTAGCTGCCACCCTCATCTATCCAATCACGGTGGTCGCGGCCGAGGCCACACAGATCGAGCAGGACATGCACATGTTCATGACCAGGATGGGCATCCTCTCCATGGGCGAGTCCGCTGAGAAGGGGATGTTCGACGTCCTCAAGGAAATGGGGGACTACGGGGCTCTCGCCCACGAGATCCAGGCCATAGAGACGCTCGTGACCAAGTGGCACACCAACCTCCCCGAGGCTGCGAGGATCATAGGGCGCCAGAGCCCATCGGCAATCTGGAGCGACTTCCTCGACAGGATGGCGTTCTCCGTCGAGGTGGGCCAGCCCATTGGCGAGTTCTTCAAGAGCGAGAACGACACCTTCGAGCAGAACTACAACACCATCTACGATGCCAGGATCGAACAACTGGACACGCTCAGGGAGACCTTCGTCTCGCTGACCACCACCGGACTCCTCCTCCTCGTCGTCGCCGGGCTGCACCTCATCCTCTTCCAGGTCGGCCCCGAAGCAGAGAACATCTTCGTGTCCATCCTCCGCGCCCGTTGGGTCCTGATGGCAGGGGGGCTGTTCGCCCTACTCCAGATAGGTGCCTGGTACCTGTTCACCCTGGTCATCCCCGACGAGGACCTGTTCGCCAAGCACGGCTTCAACACCGAGCAGGCCATAGACCTGCGGAGGGCTTGGATATTCGCCGCAATACTTGGCGGAGTCGAGTTCTTGTTGTTGATGGGGACGTTCATCTTCGTCGGCACCGGTTGGCTGTTCGGCAACTGGAACTACATCGGACTGATCGTGATAGCGGCAATGATGTCGCCTCTGATGGCCCCGGCCCTGCTCACTGTCCAAGAGGAGACTCGCGTTCGACGGCGGGACGACGCCTTCCCCGAGTTCATCCGCGCTTTCGGCGGCGTCGCGCAGGCGAGGGCCCAGGAGCCCAGCGCCATGGTCAAGGCGCTGGCGGGCATCGACTTCGGGGCGCTGGACGATTCGATCACCAATCTCGAGAAGCGCCTCTCGATGCGAATCGACAGCGACTACTCCTGGGACTGGTTCGCCGCGGACAACAACTCCATGCTCGTATCGAGGTTCACGAGGGTGTTCATAGAGGGCTCCTCCTCCACCGGAGAGGCCGGCCTCGTGGGCGACCTCGTCTCCCAGAGCACGACCAACCTCCTCGGCCTGCGGCAGAGACGGCAGATCTCCGCCCAAGTCATGCGCAGCGTCTCCTACGGGCTGCTCATTGCCATGATCATCGCCATAAACATCACGACCTCGATCATCTCCGGGCTAGGCGAGACGATCGCACAGGTCGCACAGGGGCTCGTCGACAGCGGCGGCGAGGTCGGCACCGCTGCGGGCGGCGTCGACGTCGCTCTGCCGGTGCTGGCCGAGACCGGCGGCGTCGAGCAGAACATCATGATTTTCCAGTTCATGGGCTCGTTCCTCGTGATCATCACCATCGTCGTCCTAGGTCTGATCACAGCTAGGATTCGAGGCGGGGGCACGACCCTAGTCATAGGCCAGATGATCCAGATGATGTGGGTCGCGGGAATAGCCAACGGCTTCAGCGCGTGGCTGCTGGAGCAGTCCGTCGGCCTCTTCAGAACCGGATAACGATGACGGAAGCCTTGATGTCATAGCATCAGAACCTCGGAGCATGGATGGCACCTCGCTGCTGGCTTGGCTCAGGGTCTTTGTCCTGATCTGCTGCCTCGGCATCGCTGCCCGCTCTGACTACGCCTCCTTGACTGTGAGGGATCGCCATTGGATGACTTGGTCCGCACCGGTAACGATACTACTGATCTCTGAGATGGTGATTCTCGAGACAACGGCCTCGAACTTCTACATGGTCGCCGCACTGCTGTCCATATCCTCGCTGGCGGTGCTCGGTGCTCCCGATCCGAGGGACATTCCCAAGTGGGAACAGAACCAACTCGCTCTTGCGGTGTTGTACCTCATTGGCATCGTGGGACTCTTCGGTGGCGCGTCGCAGCATGCGAACCCAGACTTCGTCTTGCTTGTTCTCGGCGAGGAGTCCCCCGAGACGATGCTATGGTGGTCGATGATCGGCGCTTTCATCACCGTCCTGGTCTACCTCTCTGCCTGGCGCTTCGGGCTGATACAGGGCGGGGCCGATGCGAAGGCGCTGATCCTGCTGACGGTCCTCATGCCCTCTTGGGCCTTCTTGCCCGAGCCGCTGCTCGCTCCCGAGGGCACGCTGTTCAAACTCCCCCCCTCGATGGTAATGTTCCTTTGGGCCTCCGCCGTGTTCCTCCTAGCCCCGCCGATTCTCATCTTCCAGAACGCGATGAGGGGCAACATAGAGTCGAGGGCAGACCTCAAGATGGCTTGGCACGCCACCAAGAGGCCCATCGAGGACATCGGAGGGAGGCCGGTGTGGTTGCTGACCGAGGTAATTCCCAGCGACGATGACGCTGACTCGCGCATCGTCAACCGCTTCCTCCCCGGCGCCACCACGCCGACTGTGGAGGAGCTCGCAGAGAGACTCGCGGAACTCCAGTCCCACGGAGTTGAAAGTGCCTGGATCGCCACAAAGCACCCATTCATCGTCTATCTCTTCTTCGCAATCGCACCGTTGCTGCTAATCGGAGACCCCATGGGCATCCTCGCCAGCATGACCTAGTCAGATGAAGTCCTCGAGCGTCATTACGGTGACGCAGTCGTTGGTGAATAGTGAGTCGACGCTCGACTTCATCCATTCCACCCTGTGCTTGGTGTAATCGTCAATCCCATAATCCCCCATTATGTTCTGGGTGATCTCGATGTACTTCCTAACCGCTCCCTCTGAGACTGTGAGCACTACGTTGCCCCCGCACATCGAACTCTCACCACCCCCCACGCCGGAGAATCCGCCAGATCCCCGCGAATACTCCTCGATGCACTTTCCAGCGAGCGGCATCCTGCGATACGACTTGCCGCACTTCACGCACCGGACCTTCTGTCTCGTGAAGGCCATCATGTTCCCCCTCATGTCGGGAAGGAAGTGAGACTCGATGACCTGCTTGGCTACCACATCGACATTGACCGATCGCAGCACCCTTCCAAGCTCCAGTTGACAGGTCAGCTTGTCTTTCATCGTGACCAGCGTCTTGTATGCCGAGTTCTGCGGGCCCGCATCCAAGGGCCCTGAATCGTGAGTCCAACCGTACCCGCGCAGGTCACCGATGGTTCCGAGCCTGCCCTCAACCAGATCCACCAGATTCCTGACATCGCTCGAGTGAGGCTGTGAGAGCGTCGCTTCGTAGAAAGCACTCGTGTAGCTCCAAGAACAGTCGACGTTCAGGGCCTCCTTGTCGATCTCACTAGGGTTCAGCCGAGTAGTGAGCACCAGTGGGGCATCCATCCTCCCCCCCCTGCCATCGGGAAGAATCTCTTTGGTGAAGTTGAGCAGCCCGTCTAGGAGCATCAGGATGCTGTCCTCGTCACCGTCGCAGTTCCTCCTCTTCGCTGCGTGGAAGAGTGGATGAGCGTAGCCTGCCGATGCCCCCGTCCACCCTATGATGCGGCAGGCAACGCCACCCGAGGTGTGCGGAGCGAGGCCAATGGCAATGTGACCTACGATGTCCTGGGCGCTCTTCGCTTGGTAGAAGGCCTCCATCCCATAGAACCTGACGAGCAGGTCGTCCACGAAGGCGCACGTAGAGAGCAGGTGCTCTACCGCCAACCTAGAGGGAATGAAGTCTTGGGGTAGCAACTCGATCATCTGCTCGTCGGAACCAATCCTAGTTCCGCGGATGTCGTGAGTGTATCCCAGCTTCACCAATTCCTTCCAAGGAGTTCCAATCTCACAAGGGCGGAAGTGAGTCACGGGAACGTCGCTCATATCGTATCGTGAGGTTCCGTCCCTGAACACCGAGATTCCGTGTTTACCTCGTAATATGCCCTTCTCAAGAGGCTCCGGAGTCTGCTCAATAGAGAATAGTCCCTTTACGGCCTTTATCTTATCAGGAAGGCGTTCAAGTCCCAACTTCCTTCTCTTGACCTCTAGTAAAGAACTCAGGTTGACTGTTGTCCGCTCGCCTTTTTTTCGAGAATAACTCTTCTTTTTCGCACGTTCAGGCTTCATTGTTCTGCCACCACACTCCACAGGCTCGCTCGGGTCAGGCCTGTTGTGGCACGTCAGGTGAGGAGACTCGCGACCGCAGGACTCGCAGAAGCGCGGGCCCATATCTACTCTAATCGAGCCTCTGGCCGAGGCCTGGGAGATTAGTCTCTGTGGCCCCCCACTCTCTCCAATCGGGAAGATGGAGTGTACACGCGGTTTCATCTCACGGACTCCGGATTTTTCGGGCCTCCCCATGCGTGCGCCAATCCTGCAAGGAACCGCATCCTCCCAACGTAGGCCGGACACCTTCCTGACTACCATCAGGGAGCGCTCGACCTCGTAGTCGTCCAGCGTGCTTCTAGCGCGCCACCCCTCAACTGTTCGCTCCCCGTCCGCCGTTTTCTCTTCCAGAACCTTGGACAACGCGGCACGAGTCCGCTCGAGCGCCTCATCGATGTGCGGGCCTGCTTCGACCCTCTGGCATATATTCCCTTCAGCGGCATCCAGCCCTAGACCTTCCACGAGACCTTCCCAATTGGCTTGGATGACAATGTCAGAACCATCGTGGCGATGCTCGATGCCAAGGGTCATGAGCGCAGATTTCACCACCCCGTGCTCTCGTACCTCCGTCCACCTAGGCCACTCGTCCAAAATGGGAGCACCGAGCCCCAACTCGTCCTCACTTAGGTCAAACGGCCATCCCTCGACGGCTCCCTCCAGCGTGAGCGAGCCGTCGTCGTTCGCACTGATGCCTACGAGAGACTCGATCAGCGCTGGCAGGAACTGGATTGGAAGATCCGACCACCAGAGGTTCCAAGGAGGCGGTATCGCGACTCCGAAGGATTCCGAGATTTCGCGCATCTGAACCCATGTCAACTCAACGTCTCGTAGGTAAGAGAACCAGTCCCTGCGGCGCCAGGCCCGATTGACCGGATCCTCTCCGCCTCTGCTGATGGCTCCGTTGAACGGGAGGCCAGGAGGAAGTTTGCCTCTATCGACCTCAAGCAGGTTCGCGAAGACCTCGACCTTGTCGTGGTGATCAAGGGCCTCGGCCACGTCCGAGCTCCACCAGTCTTTCGAGTATGGTGCAGGGACTAGACTCTTGTTGTTCTCTAGGAACTCGCCGAAGCCTAGCAGAATCTCGCCTGAATCCCAAATCGAGGCCACCCTGTCCTCATACCCCCTCCATTCCTCCAAGGTTTTTGTTCTAAGGAAGGAGCCGTCTTCGAGGAGCACAGTCGGCCCCTCGATGTCGATGCAAGGGGTGACTGCGCAGGCTTTGCCCGGCCCCTCTATCTTCATCTGTGTGCCAACCGACAAGAAGCCACCCATCGCTTCCATTGTGATCGGATTGAGGCCTGCTGCAGCAAGTCCGGTGACTCGGCTCCTCCCATACCTCAATCTGAATCCACCAGGCTCGCCAGGCTCACCGAAAATCGGCCTGCCCGCAATCACGTCACCCATGTATCGATTCTGCTTAGGGATGACACGACGCTTGACTGTCGTATCATCGGCGCTTGACGACTCCCCCTTGTCGGTGAACTGCGAGATGAACTCCCATCCAGGCACCTGGAGACGCTCGGTATGGGTCTGGATCTTTGGCGCCTTCAGACACAACCCCTCACCAATGACGAGCATGACGCCGCCACGGACGCGCGTCCGATAGGAGCCATTCTCGTTTACGACGTTCCTGACCTCCTTGTATCCAGCGCATTCTATCCTCTCCGTCTCCTCTCCGTTGATCATCACCGGGCAGGCATTGACGATGAGGTCGGTCTCCTCTGGGGGAGGCTTGTACTGCAGATTCATGCGATAGAGGCCGAACTCCTCCTTCACACGCTCGACTTCCGGCACCGTCGGATAGTAACGTCCTACGCCAAGCTCGCGCCTCAGGATGTCACCAATCAGAACGCCGAGCGCCTGAGCGGTCCCTCCCGCTGCCCTGATTGGTCCGCAGAAATCTATCGAGAGAAACTCCGATCCATCTGTGTTGTTGAGAATCCTCACATCACCGATTCCGTCCAGTGGTGCGACTAGGACGGCCTCTGTAAGAACAGCGAGGCCCACCCTCAATCCAGAGTCAATCGATCTCCTCTTGTCTCCGGTCTTGGAGTACATCTGACGAGTCACAGACAGTGAAATCATGATTGCAGCCGTCTCCCGGTCATGGGCATCGAGAAGGTCACGGAGGAGGCCTTCGATTCGCAGGGGCTCCAGATCGTGATCATTGGGATTTGGATACAGATACGGATCCTCGAGCAGCTTCTCGGTCCTGCTGGCAAGGTCAGCAGCTCTGGGTATCTCCACTGTTACCTTGAAGTCCAGTCCCTTGGCCTTGGCCCGAGAGGCTACGGCATAGGCCTCCTCGATCCGCTCGTCCAGCCAATTCTGGTATGCCTCGTGCTCGTCCTCCAGGCGCTGGGTGTCGATGACCGCTCCTCCTGCCATTGCCACACGCTCCGCTGCGAGTATCCCCCCATCGGACGAGGCCGTCCAAGAACATTGACCGCCATCTCGTTCTATTCTCCCTCACGCGAAGGCAACCTTCATCCGACTCCCGTCAGGCCAAGGCGAGGGAGAGATGGCGTCTACCACCGTGGAGGAAGCGAGGAAGCGACTCGTCGATAGGGTCCGTGACCTAGCCTACCTCCACTCCGAGGACGAGCCATTCACGCTCGCGAGCGGGCGACAGAGCCACCACTTCTTCGACATGAAGCCAGTCATGATGGACCCCGAGTGCGCTCACTTGCTAGGCGTCCTAATGCACGCCGCAATCGAGCAGATTGGGCAGGTCGATGCGATTGGCGGCCTCGAGCTCGGAGCGGTTCCTCTGACTGGAATTGCCATCGCCAAGGCAGGCAAGGGTTCTGGGCTGCGTGGCTTCATCGTCCGCAAGGAGCCCAAGGGAAGGGGTGGAAGAAAGACCGGCAATCCACCCGGAATCGAGGGATCTAGCCTCAACGAGGGAGACCGGGTGGTGCTACTGGAGGACGTGACTACCACGGGTGGATCCGCCCTCAAGGCCGCGGAACGCCTCACCGAGATGGGTTGCGAGGTCGCCGCCTGCATCACCATCCTCGACCGGGAGGAGGGAGGCCTCGCGGCTTTCGGTGAGGTTGGCATAGAGCTAATCCCCTTGCTAGTGAAGTCGGACGTGACGGGTGGATGAGATGGGGCAGCACGAGATCGACTCCGAGACCGAGCCCTACCACCCATCGAAGATGGAGCGAAAGGAGTACATCGGGATTGGCGAGTTCTTCTCGGTCGACATGCGCACTGGCATCATCGACGAGGTTCAGGAGTTCCCCGAGATGCGCAAGCCGTCCTACAAGATCAGAGTGGACTTCGGCCCCGTGATCGGCAAGCTCTGGAGCTCGGCCCAGATCACCAATTACACCCGCGGGCAGCTCATCGGCAGGATGGTCGCAGCCGCCATCAACCTAGGAGACAAGACGCTGCCGACGGGGTTCGTCTCGCAGTTCCTAGTGCTCGGGGCGCTGGATCCGGACGGCACCGTACGTCTGCTGGAGCTTCCTGAGGGAACCCTGCCTGGTTCGGCAGTAGCCTGAGCCTACTGTGTTGAACCATACCCTATTGGACTTGCAGCACCGCCCTAGCGGCATGACACTGGTCAGAATGACGACGAGCGCTGGGGGCATCGACATACAACTCTACACCGAAGACTGCCCAGATACCACAGGAAACTTCCTCAAGCTCGTGGATGACGGGTTCTACGACGGCCTTCACTTCCACAGAGTCCTCAAGAATTTCATGATTCAAGCAGGATGCCCCAACTCGAGAGATCCAAACTCTTCTCAGTGTGGTTTTGGAAACGCCGGATGGAAGATCAAGTGCGAGCCCTCCGCTCTAGCCAAGAAGCATGACCGTCCGGGGCTACTCTCGATGGGAAACCAAGGCAGACCCCACACTGGCTCGTCACAGTTCTTCCTCACCACGGTGCCAACCCCATGGCTAGATGGAGGCCACGCTATCTTCGGAGAGGTCATCGAGGGGATGGAGAACGTGTACAGGATAGGGAATTGCGACACTAAGGACGGCGGAATGCCGTACGACCCTCAGAAGATAATCAAGGTCGAGCGATTATGACGTGTCAACCCATCTACAGTAATATTTATTAATTACTAATTAATGAGTAACGGCGTGGCGAAGCACCGCGCGGGCAACCGCAGGATCATCACCATCAGCGTACCAGAGGAACTGGCCCTCCGGCTCGATGCGAGGGTCGGCAAGGGACGCGAGAGCGGACGCTCAGCAACGGTCTCTAGGATGATCGAGGGCTCGCTGGCTGGACGCAAGGAACCCAGCAGGGCGGATCCGGATCCCGAGCCTAGGCAAGCACGGGCTGCACCAGGCCAAGCTCGAATGGAGAAGGATACGATGGGCGACGTCGAGGTCCCTGCTGACAGGTACTACGGCGCCCAGACCGCTCGATCGCTGATGAACTTCGACATCGGCGAGGACACTATGCCTCGATCGGTAATCAGGGCCTTCGGGATTCTCAAGCAAGCCGCAGCAGAGACCAACGTAGGTCTTGGAGAGTTGGACCCCGGGACTGGGGATTTGATCGTAGCCGCCTGTGACGAGGTCATCTCTGGGTCGCTGGACGAGCACTTCCCACTGAGGGTGTGGCAGACTGGTTCCGGGACGCAGACCAATATGAACGCCAACGAGGTCATCGCGAACAGGGCCATCGAGATGGCAGGCGGCGAGCTTGGCAGCAAGACGCCCGTTCACCCCAACGACCACGTCAATCGTGCCC
>UINC01000766.1_pt1 | contig 13219 bp, 9 predicted proteins | sample 5385821 | NCBI WGS metagenome assembly UINC01 (sample SAMEA4666929, study PRJEB26691) | marine metagenome | isolation source: Pacific Ocean | place: Pacific Ocean | collected 2011-10-13 | reverse complement strand
AAACGACCGGACTCGGCGAGTCGTAGTCCCACAGGTCGTGGTGTACCTGTTGAAAATGCCAGCGATAATCCCCGGTTGCCAAGTCTATCGCGACGATCGAGACCGAGAACAGGTTGTCACCAGCACGGACTGCGCCGTTGAAATCAGGTCCGGGGTTTCCAGTGGAGAAGTAGAGTAGACCTAACTCGGGATCGATGGCCGGCGTTTGCCAGACAGACGCCCCGCCGTGCATCCACACATCGTTATCCTGAGGCCACGTGTCGTGTCCCACTTCGCCAGGTCCGGGAACGGTGTGAAAGACCCAGGCTGGGGATCCATCAGCAGCATGGAACGCGCTGACTCGTCCACGGATGCCATACTCTGCACCGGCAAAGCCAGTGATTACCAAACCGTCGAAATACAGCGGTGCACTCGTAATCGAATAGCCATCCTCCCATCGCGCAGCTTGAACTGACCAAGCCAGTTTGCCTGTCTGCTGGTCCAACGCGATGAGCTGACCATCGAGTTGCCCGACATAGACCTTGCCGTTACCGAGTCCGACGCCACGACTAGTCCACCCACAGCAGATCGGTGAAATGTTGGGATCCAGGTTTGCGTTATACCGCCAGTGAATCTGACCGGAGTCTATGCCGATAGCAAAAACGTCGTTGGCTCCTGTGACTATATAAATGACTCCGTCGCTCACGATCGGCTGCGCTTCTCCGGAGTATTTTTGACCAACGCCTGAGCCTTCCAGGTGTAACCGCCACACCGCTCCAAGGCCGCCCACGGTCTCCCGATTGATCTCGTCGAGAGGAGAGTACCGCTGGTTGTAAATGTTGCCACCGTTGGTCGGCCAGGAATCTCTAGGCGGTGCCACGAGCGCTTCGATCGAACGTGCTTGGTCCTCTGACGCTACGGAAGGAATCGACTGCCCATAGACACCGACACTAAAAAACCACAAGGTAGGGATTAGGAGCCAGGAAAGTCGTCGTGTTTCATGTGCACACCCCTTCTTACCGGCCCACTTACCGCGGTGGGGTAGTGTTAGACCGCTAGTGAGTGCGTCAGTCATGAGATGTTGAGGATATCAGGACTGGGGGATCTCCACACATTCGAACGCATTTTCAAACACTTTGGTAATTTCGCGTTGACGAAATTCAAAGATTGTTCTTAGGTCATCATGAATCCAGGCAAGGAACGGAACTTAAGGAACGGCGGTGTCAGACGTTCAAGATTTCTGGCCGTTGAGAAGAATGAGAAGGTTTTAGCAACCGGACACGAAACCCGCTGTTCACAGATCAGTGACCAATCGTGTTTCCTCTCAAGAATTCGAATAGACTCTTGCACGGCTTGGGGCGTCTTTCAAACTCGGTCGTTTCACGGTGGTAGTGTTTTAGATCTAGGAATTCATCGCAACCTACCACGTGTGGCACCATACGGGTCGTATCACTACCCGCACTGGGTTTCGTCCGCGGAAGGGACTCGAACTTGAAAGCTTTCAGCACACCCTCGCTACTCTTGGCGTTGGTTGGTGTGTTTCTTGTGTTCCCAAGCGCCAATTATGTTCAGGCCTCTGGTTTACCGCTCAGTTCTCTCCCAGAATTACTCAGTGCCCTTGCGCTTCTTCCACTGATTTGCTCGCGTTGGCTTCGGCGGCACTGGGCTTACCGTGTGCCTATGCTGCTCGGTGGTCGTATCACTATTATCGCCGGGCTTCTATGTCTGGGTCTTATCAGCAAGAGCGTTCTGTTAATGAGTGGAACCTATCAGGGATTTCCTGCCTGTTACCGGGCCATGGGGCATGAGGCCCCGGTAGGACTATGCGAGAAGTCTTACGACAATCCTCTGGCACGCTTCACAGCGACGCGGGTAGATGAGGTCATCGATTTTGGTCCAAGCGACTGGAATCTTTCGTTCATGAACTCATTGCGCTTCAACTATTACTGGTGGGTAGCGGGCTCGGTCCTGCGTGAGCGAATCCCATTTACTGCTTTCTGGCGAGGCGCCGTAGAACTCGATGCTTCTGAATCTATTACTGTGGCGTATGTTGGTGCGGGGCAGGTGCAAATAGGTTCAGCTAGGCTGAGGCTTTCTCCTTCGTACGACCGCGTTGCGCGCGAGCAGCTCCGCCTTCCTGCAGGTCGGCATGACCTCACGGTGTCTTATCGATTTGACGATGGGCAACGCTCCGGGGGAGACGGTGTCCTGGGTCCGCTGGCCACGTTTCGTCTCCAAGGGCGAGAGGGTCCTCTTCCGGCTTCGGGGCCACCTCTCTGGACCCGTCTACTTGGTTGGCTTATTGATGTCCTCGCCCTGGTGAGCGGCCTCATTCTAGCGGGTTTTTACTGGCCGCTCGTCAAAGCGCAATGGTTATGGCTCCTCGGCGCAGGTTTAGCGGCTGTTCTGATTACGCTGCTTCCAGCCATCGACCCACCATCCGCTATCAATGGCTATTTGTTTCTGTCTACGCTCGCGGCCGGCGCTCTCGTCACAATGTCGGGTCGGAAACGGCGTCATTTGCTCGTGGCGTGTGCCGGAATGGCGATTGTCATCCTTGCGCATGAAGCCCGCGCGCATCCTTCGTTGACTTCGGTGCTGCTGAGGGATGGTGGCTCGGACTTTTTAATGTATGAATCCTTTGCTCGCTCGATCCTTGAGAGTGGTTCGCTTCGTGCCGGGGAAGGGGTCTTCAACGCTCAGCCGCTGTCTAGATATGTGATGTTCTTTAATCATCTCGTGTTTGGTGATGGCGATGGCCAGATTGCTGTCTTTACCCGCATCATGTTGACGAGTGCGCTGCTATGGTTCGGCTGGCGATTCCGCGGCAGTGGTCACTTTGAGATGGTCGTTGCTTTGATTGGAACCGTCCTTTTGGTGACTCTTATTAATAGTACGGTCGTCGCAAGCCTCATCCGTCGAGGAGTGTCAGAGTACACAACCTGGGTGGCGTTCCCGCTGGCTTTCACCTGGCTGTTTGGTCCAGGTCGAAAAGCTACAAGAAAAGGCTTCGCTGCTCTAGCGGCTTCGTTTGTTGCCCGGACTGACCAAGCTCCGGCGCTGTTGTGGCTTCTTGTGATGCGCTGTCGGACCGCAGTGCAGCAGCGGGACCGGACGCTTATACCCGCGTTGGGACTTGCGGCTACGATCTGCCTGTTTCCAGTGCTTCACAATGTTTATTACGGTGATCAGTTCAGACTGTTCCCTACCAGTGGTCCGGTGAATCTCGTGCTACCACCAGACGCTTGGCGAGACGCACTGACCGACTCCGAGGCTAGGCGGCAGGTCTGGGCGCAGCTAGAGTTTCTTCTTTATGGCCCCACGATGAATCAGGACCATGTGCTTGCTGGCGGGGAGTTACAACTACTGTTCCGTAGTCTTCAATTGATCTGGCTGGTCGCTGTGGGAGTCGCGGTTCGAGCGCTATGGCGGTTCGGGCGAGTAACCGATCTGTTGATGGTTGGGTTGCCACTCGTGTTCTTGAGCCCTCATCTGTTTTACCAAGTGGGGGTTTATTACCCACGTCACGTTGTAATCGGCTATCTTGCAATGGCTGCGGCTGCCCTATACGTTATGGCTGTTCCGAATCGCGAACACTTGGAAACCTGATGAGGGCGTGTTTCGTTTCCGTGCAGTGGAGAACAATATGACACGACTTGTTCTGGCATTGATGATGGCCTTAGTCGCTTTACCGGCAACAGCCTCTACCGAAGAAGCGCAGTTAAAAGGCTCGGGTGTTTTGAACCAGTATCTCGGAACATGGCAAGCTCGAACGGTAATGAGCCCTACAAAGTTGATTCCTCGAGGATACGAGGAGACAGCCGCCCAAGAGGTTAAGTGGGTCTTGTCTAATCAGTACCTGGAGGTCACATCTATTGGTGAGTCACAGGACAGCCGAGACATGATTAATTACGCTGATGGGTCATACCATCGGTTTAACTTTACGTCAGAAGGAGATTCTTCGTATTGGATCGGAGATTGGCAAGATGATAGGCGGACTATGGTCTGGAAGATGGACCTTGGCATTGTCAGTGGTTTCCTCACAGAGCATTTTCTATCCATAGATGAAAAAGAGGTGACACTCGTTTTGAGAGACGCGGCCGGCAATATAATTATTCAAGCCCAGACAACGCAAAGTCGAACTGAAACCCAGTAGTGTAGATTGGTAATTATGAATTCTTTTGATGAGTTGAGACGCTTGAACGCTGCACGCTGGCGTGTCGCGATTGGGCTCACGATTACCATGATGGTCCTCTATTTTGGATTTATCTTGCTGGTCGCGTTTCGTAAATCCCTTCTCGCGACGCTGGTGAGCCCTGGTCTAAGTCTTGGCATTCTGCTCGGCGCGCTTCTGATTGTTGCAGCGTGGATACTGGTCTGGGTCTATGTCCGATGGGCCAACCGGCACTACGACAGTGGCGTGGCTGCGCTGCGGGGGCGGTTGTGACGAGTAGTCTGGGTGAGCCTAATCTGATCGCGATCGCGGGATTCTTCATTTTTATCGTACTTTCGCTGGGCATTACCTACCTTGCCGCGCGGCGGACACATAACGCTGAGCACTTTTATGCCGCCGGTCGAAGCATCACTGGCCTCCAGAACGGTTTAGCACTCGCGGGAGACTACATGAGTGCGGCCAGTTTCCTTGGTATAGCTGGCTTGGTCGCGCTTTCAGGCTTTGACGGTCTCATCTATTCGATTGGTTTCTTGGTCGGCTGGCCGATCGTGATGTTCCTGATTGCTGAGCCACTCAGGAATCTTGGACGATTCACGTTCTCCGATGTCGTTGCCTTTCGGCTGCGTCAGGCGCCGGTGCGTGTGGCCGCCGCGGTCGGGTCGCTTGCTGTGGTGGCGTTCTACCTGATTGCACAGATGGTGGGCGCGGGTCATCTCATCCAGCTGATATTCGGATTGCCTTATGAACTGGCCGTCATCATTGTTGGCACCGTTATGCTGGCCTACGTGCTGTTTGGCGGCATGCTGGCGACCACGTGGGTACAAATTATTAAGTCGGTCCTATTGTTGGTCGGGGCCTTTCTGTTGGCGGGTCTTGCACTCGCACAATTCAATTTCAATCCACTTGCGCTCTTCCAGGCGGCGAGCGACCAGTATGGCTCCGGTGTGCTAGGCCCCGGTGGATTCGTATCCGATCCAGTCGATGCCGTGTCGCTCGGGATGGCACTAATGCTCGGCACAGCTGGCCTTCCGCATATTCTGATGCGGTTCTACACCGTACCGGATGCGCGAACTGCTCGAACGTCGGTGTCCTACGCTACAGCAATTATTGGGGTGTTCTACCTGCTGACTTTCATTCTTGGCTTCGGTGCGATGGTCATCGTAGGTCAAGAACAGATCCGGGAAGTTGATGCGGGCGGCAACATGGCGGCACTTCTGTTGGCCGAAACAGTTGGTGGGCCCGGGTTCCTAGGGTTCATTTCGGCCGTGGCGTTTGCCACCATCCTTGCTGTGGTGGCGGGCCTAACTCTGGCGGGGGCGGCTGCGCTTTCGCACGACCTGTGGGTTCATGTGATTCGTAGTGGTCAAGCTTCTGACCAGGAGCAGTTGCGTGTGGCGCGGGTCGCCTCGGCTTTGCTCGGGGTACTCGCGATTGTTCTTGGGATCGCGTTCGAAGGGCAGAACGTTGCTTACATGGTCGGCCTTGCCTTCGCGATTGCAGCTAGTGCCAATTTTCCGGCGTTGTTGCTTTCGATCTTTTGGCGTGGTTTCACCACTCGCGGAGCACAGGCTAGCATGCTCACTGGCACGGTCTCGAGCTTGTTGCTGATTTATCTATCCCCGACGATTCAGATAGATGTACTGGGTAATGCTGCGGCAGTGTTTCCGCTGCGAAATCCTGGTATCGTCTCGATTCCGCTCGCTTTTGTTGTGGCTGTAGTAGTGGCGATGGTGTGGCCGGAGCCGGAAGCGGCCAGTGGTTTCTCGGAACTTGAGCGTCGCGTGCACCTCGGTAGTGGCAAGCCAGTGGCTGATGATGATTTCAGGAATTCTTAACTCCTCTTCACCATTCGACCAGTTTTGAGCGGCTCTTGCATTCACGATAGAATGATCCAAGGAGATTCTGTGACCGAGACGCATCAAGGCATACTGAAACTTCGAGTATCGAGCCTGATAGCACTGCTCTTTGTAGCTGCTGCCGCGAGCGCTGGTTGTAGTGAAAAGATGGGTTCGGCCTTTGCGCCAAGCGCGGTCGAGGGAGTTGTGGGTGGTGGTCAGTTGCAGTTCCACGATGCTGACACAACCAGCACCGCGACTCAGGGTATTGCATCAGGTGGGAAAAAAGCTCGTTGGGACGCGCTGCCGGAATCTGAGAAAGCAGCCAGGAAGGCTCGGATGGCGCAGCGGAAGGCTCGTTGGGACGCGCTACCGGAATCTGAGAAAGCAGCCAGGAAGGCTCGGATGGCGCAGCGGAAGTCCCGCTGGGACGCGCTGTCAGAGTCCGAGAAGGCGACCAAGCGGGCTGCAAGGAAACAGCGGAAGGCTCGCTGGGATGCGTTGTCAGAGTCCGAGAAGGCTGCCAAGCGGGCCGAAAGAAAGACCCGCGTTAGAATTGCTAAGTAAAGGAAGCGTGCGTTAGAACCTCACACGTTTCACGCCAAGACGTAAAACGGTTGCTGCTTAGAGCATGCGCCTTATTCAGAGCACGCGTAGCATCACCTCCTGGACCGTCTATCCCGCAACAATGGTGGTGGCCTTCATCATCAACGGCACTTTGTTGTCGGCCGGCCTACCGATCCTATCCGCCTCCTATGCGGCTGTAGTGGTTGCAGCTGGGGCAGTTACCTTGTTTGAATTCGTCATTCCTTACGATAAAACGTGGCAACCTAGGTGGACAGACGTCAAGAACGACCTCCTCTTTATGGTTGCCGTGCAAATGGTGTTGCCGCAACTTCTTGGGTTATTGCTGGCTCTCAACTTACTCGGCTACCTTGAGCCTCTCGACTTGCCTCTGAGTGCCGTGTGGCCACGTACGTTGCCCCTGTTCGTTCAGGTTTCTCTCATGCTCGTCGTAGCAGAGTTGCTTCGCTACCCGCTGCACATTGCTGCTCATAACACGAAGACTCTCTGGCGGCTTCATGCGGTACACCATTCGCCGAAGAAGCTGTATTGGCTTAATGTTGGTCGTTTTCATCCGGTTGAAAAAGCGTTGCAGTACTCGCTGGACACCCTTCCGTTTATTCTTATCGGTGTCGGCGCAGAGGCCGTCGCGTTGTATTTTGTGTTCTACGCTGTCAATGGTTTCTATCAGCATTCCAACGTCGACGTGCGTTACGGACTCCTAAATTATTTGGTCAGTGGTCCGGAGTTGCATCGTTGGCATCACTCCAAGCTGATAGACGAGTCGAATCGAAATTACGGTAACAATCTGATCGTATGGGACCTTATCTTTGGCACCTGGTTTCTTCCTAACTCCGTACGGGTGGGCGAGCTGGGCCTAAAAAACCGTGACTACCCGCTGGACTTTCTTGGTCAGATGACTGCACCACTCACACCAGGTCTTGATAAGAAGCCACCTTCTAATGGCAGCTAGCGCGTTCCTCAACTTCGCGTTGTGGGCGCGTATGCAACTGTTTCGGTGGACCCACTGGAGGCCTTTTGTTCAGGCAACCAAACAACCCGTAGAGGTTCAAACGAGCCTTTTGCGGCGTCTCCTGCACCGAAACCGCGATACGCGATTTGGTCGTGAGCACGGATTTTCCACGATTAAGAGCTACGCCGATTTTGCGGCAGTAGTGCCGGTACAAACTTACGAGACCCTCCGTCCCTACATAGACGACCAAGAACGTACTGGCGAACCGGCGCTTAATGCGGAGCCGCCTGTCATGTACGCACGGACAAGTGGTACGACCGGCGCAGCTAAGTTGATTCCAATCCTTCAAGATACGATCCAGGCCCACAAACGGAGCCAGGCCATCCAGTCGTATGTTCAGTTTTCGGCCGATGCTCGTGCATATTATGGGCATTGCCTTGCAATCGTCAGTCCAGCTGAGGAGGGCGTTCTGGACTCCGGGACACCGTATGGCTCCACGTCGGGATTCATGTACGAAAACATGCCCGCACTTGCAAGGATGAAGTATGTGCTTCCCTATGAGGTGTTCGGAATTACGGACTATGACCTCAAGTATCTCCTGATTCTTAGGCTGGCCGTCACATACAGGGACGTTACGCACGTCGCTTGTGCGAACCCGTCAACATTGGTCAAGCTGCTGTCCGTCTTGGCAGACAATCGCGCGACCCTTCTCCAAGATGTTATACAAGGCACATTCAGCCGGGCCAATGATTTATCAGGGGAGCTACAGGCTATGATTGCACCCCTTCTGTCGTGTTCGCCAGTTCGCGCGGCCGAACTTCGAACGGTCTTTGCGTCGCCGCGTCCGACGTTCGCTGATCTTTGGCCTGAACTACGTTTAGTTTCAACATGGACCGGCGGCAGTTGCCGGATTCCCCTCGCCACAGTGCGACCAACCTTGCCGCCCGGTACTCGAGTGGGCGAATTAGGCTATCTGGCCAGTGAACTTCGCGGCACCCTTGTGCCAGATTTGGATCGGGACGGTGGCACACCGACGATTCACGAAAATTTTTTTGAATTCGTGGAACGAAATGACTGGGATGCTGGTCGTAGAACGTTTTGTTTGGTCGATCAAATCCGGCCGGGGAAGGAGTATTACATTATCCCAACCACCGGGGCTGGGCTCTACCGCTATTTCATGAATGATATCGTCCGTGTGACGGGTTCGTTTCACGCCACTCCGACCATTGAGTTTGTTCAAAAAGGAAAGGGCGTGACGAATATTACCGGTGAAAAGTTATATGAAAGCCAGGTTATCGAAGCGGTGCGTCTCACCGAAGACGAGACGTCGTCTATCTCAGGTTTTTTTCTCATGTTGGCTGATGCAGATCGGGCGACCTATCGTCTTGTCATTGAGTGTTCCACACCGACTGAGACTTGGTGGAATAAGACTCTCGGGTCGGTTGAACGCCAACTCCTCTCCCTGAATGTGGAATACGCTGCAAAGCGGGCCAGTGGACGCCTCCAGCACCTCGAGCTACTACCGGTTCGGCCTGGCACTGGGGAAGCCTACAAGCGGCACTGCCTGAGTCAAGGGCAGCGGGAGGGCCAGTTCAAGCTTATCGCTTTGCAGTATCAGTCCGATTGCACGTTTCCCTTCGCTGACTTCCGCCTGGATGTGCTGGGTCCGGAGTCGGGGTAACCATGCACCTCGAACTTTATCGGCTGGATATTCCGTTCACGACTGCCTTCAGACATCACTCCGCCGTCCGGACGGCTACGCAAAGTGTGTGGGTGAAGGCGCAGTCCGGTGAGTGCGTCGGCATGGGAGAGGGCTGTCCTCGTGAATATGTCACGGGAGAAAGCATCGCGTCGGTGCAAACGTTTTTTCACACTTACTGTGAAGCCCTTTGTCAGACCGTGGGTTCGGTTGAGGCCTTGGTTGCTTGGGCCGCTGACCATACGGCCGTCATTGACGCGAATCCCGCAGGGTGGTGCGCTATCGAACTTGCCATGCTTGAGTTCTTCGCGAAACGGGAAGGAGTTACCGTTGAGCAATTGGTGGCGGTAGTCCCTACCGCCGGGACCTTCCGTTATTCCGCGGTTGTGGGTGACAGCAAGCTGGATGTCTTTCAAGAGACCGTCGCCCGATACTGTGCGATGGGTTTCACCGATTTCAAGCTGAAGCTATCTGGCGACCTAGCTCAAGATCGTGCCAAGGTAGATGTCTTACGTGATTTAACCGATGTCGAGAAACTCCGTGTTCGAGTCGACGCAAACAATCTATGGAACGATGCGGAAAGCGCGGTGCGGCACCTTAACGACCTTCAGTTCTCGTTCGTTGGCATCGAGGAGCCTTTGTCCGCGAACGCAGTCGATGGGATGCGCATGGTAGCGGCACAAACTGGCGTTCCGATTATCTTGGACGAGAGTCTTCTCCGGGCCGACCAGATAGCAGCATTTGCCGCTGACCCGGACTGTTGGATCGTCAATATACGTGTTTCAAAGATGGGGGGACTCTTGCGTTCCCTTGCAGTTCTCAGAGCGGCTCATGCTGCAGGTATTTCGATTATTGTCGGCGCGCAAGTTGGTGAAACGAGTGTCCTCACGCGAGCCGGTCTTGTTGTCGCTTGCGCAGCCGCTGGTGGTCTTTTTGCACAGGAAGGGGCTTTCGGAACCCACCTGCTTCAAACGGACGTTGCGCACCCTCCGTTAATGTTTGGTCCAGCCGGTGTTCTTAATGCTGATGCCTACGGACTATCTGAGAGGGTTGGGTGGGGTCTGACGCTTCGACCTGGCCAGGAGTTTACTACTTCACTATCAAGAGAATGAATTTATCCTTGCGTTGCTGATCCTTTCGATCAGCCTACTGCACGTTCAACTGATGGTCGAGGTCGACGTGGACGGTTCCGAAGCCCCGGAGTCGGCGCGAGAATCGAGCATCGCTGATGATGACTCGATAGCCGTTGGTTGTTGTTTCCACCTCGTAGGTGGGAAACCTGAGCCAGTGGCGGGTGCCTTGGATGTGGGGTGCAGTCAACGCAGCTTCGACGATTGCGTTGGTATCGCCGATCGCAATCGACGGGTCGTGGGGACGGATCGGATCGGTGGCCAGCCAGTCCACTCGCAGAAAATAGTAACGGTCAGCACCTTGCACCACGACGTCCCGTGCAAACGGGTTCGTGGGCACTGGTCCAGCCATTATCTTTCTAGCGGTCAGACCTTCGTGAGCCAACCATTGCTGGACTTGGGTTCGCGCTAAGGTCGAGCCAAGGACCATGCCACCTGCATAAACGAGAATCGCCAACAAACTAGTTAGCGCAAGCCGACTAGTACACAGCTGGGAACCCCGCCAGACTCTGATTCCAACGAGGCAACCAAGGCCGAGCGACCAAGTGACTTTGGCGCCAGTCGGCGTCAGTTCGTTGGTGAGTACAAGCACGCTGCTTACACTAGCCGCAAGAACCCAGAGCGTGACGCTCGCTCTTGACCGAGTGTGTGCGAGTACTACCGCGCTGGCGGCCAGAAGCCAGACCCAGGGGTCAACGATGAAGAGCGCATCGCCGTAAAACCACCGGTCCTCGAAAGGCATCAAAAGACGGATGCCATAGGTATTCAACCAGTCGAGCGCGGGGTGACTTAGCACGCTGACATACGAAAGGAGAAGAAGAGAACGCACGGTCGTTGGTGGTGCGTGTCTTCGGAAGAACAGACGCAGGACACGGTCCAGCCCAACCATTAGGGATGTGAGAAGGAGTGGTAGCACGGTGACTGCGAGTATCCCGTGGGTCCAACCGCGCCTGAGGTGCAACGACGTGTCGCGATCCAGAAACAGCGCGACGGCATCAATGTCCGGCGCGTTAGCACCGAGTATGAGTGTCACTGCAGCTAAGGGTGTCAGGTGCTTGAGCCGAGTTTCAGCTAGGCTGGCCCCGACGAGTGTGTGCGCGATTGGGTCCATAGGCTACTAGAGAGGTTCGAGGTATGGTTGGCGGCGGCTAAGTCAGTCTGTCAGCCTTAGGGCTTTCCGTCATTCCGACCCATCGAAATTAGATTTGCCAAGATCCGGTAGGCACCAGGTACTCCGAACGGGAGTTGCCGGTGCAGTGCGTAGGCGAAGTAGGTGTAATAGCCTCGGCCGTGACGGGCTATCAGCCAACCGCCAGACTGCTGAGGTTGTCCAAGGTCGTGTGACGACACTATGGGGGTGTACGCTGGAGCCCAGGTGCTAAGAAACTTTGAACCCCGTTGTTCTACCCAACCCTCAAAGTCCTTCAGTGCGATCCGGTTCGGCCAGTGCAGGACAGGATGGTTTGGCTCCAGAATCTTAACTGCAGCATTCTCCTCCGTGACTTCTTCAGGCCGTCGTGGCAGTTCTGCCGGGAACGGCGCGTAGCGGTTGGGATCGAACTCTTCCGTGTTGTAAAGGACGATCAGATTGCCGCCCCGCTCTGCGTACTCGAGAAGTCGGTCAGGGCCGCGGTGAAGCTCTGGCCGGACCGCATACCCACGCGTGCCGATGATAATTGCGTCGAACTTATCGAGTTGCCCAGTTTCAAGGTCCGGGCTCTCGAGTAGGCGCACTTGCGACCCCAACTGTCTAATCGCCGCTGGGATGTCGTCACCGATTCCCATGATGTATCCGACAGTTAGATTGTCCGGCAGTTTTATATCGACGCCCCGTAGGGTGCTACGTGCTTCACGAAACAGATAGCGGGTCTCTAGGTCGGGGTAAGTAATCGTTTGGTGGCCCTCCCGGTATATCTTTCCATCAAGGTTCGCAACGACAGTCACAGTACCCTCTCCAGCAGTTGGGCTAGTTCGATGGAGTGTGAACTCGAAACGTTCATCGACGGGAGTCTTCGCTAAAGTCACGCGCGCTGGCTTGACCCCCCATCCCGGTGGTGGGTTCAGGACCAGTGTGCCAGCAGTCGTTTCAGGTCCGGTACGCTCTACCTCCACGATCAAGCTAACGGTCTCTTGCGCCTCTGGCACGATCGTTATGGACGGATTCACACTTAAGCTTACCGACGGCAGGACCTGTAATTCTCTGAGAACGTAGCCATACGGAAGTTCTGCTTCGCGGCCCTGAACAGTCGAACGGATGGCGACTGGTACACCATTAACACGAAACGTAGCGACGGCCACTGCTTTAGGCGCCGAAAACGGTGCCAATGTTGGGTCTGTTCTGGTGTAGTGGAACTGCGTCAGCGCAGTCCTCGTAAACGATCGGCGAGAAAGTCCGGTGTTGGACCCGACCGTGATTAGTATCCGACGAGCAATTGTCCCGTCTGACGCTTGCGTAGTATCCGTGTTCGAAGCCGTTCGCCAATCCGGTGGTATGTCAATGTGGAGGTCGACCTCAGATATTCTTGCAGTGCTCGGTTTGGTCAGTGACACATCGATCGCCACTCTTTGCCCGGGAACGACGACCGGTAATTCGGTCGGGGCACCAGGTTCCGTCTGTGTCGGCACCGCCACAGCGAACAGTTCGAGCCCGAGTGCATTACTCAGTGTGCGCTCGAACTGCCGCTCCTTTATCAAAAGGAGAAACGACGCTTCGTCTCCAGTCTCGAGCTCGGCCAATAGTTCTCGCGTTTCGCGCAGTCCGGCGGTGAGTGCTGGAACGCTGTCCTGAGGCCGCTCCATTGAGAACGCGTCAACCGCGGCTTCCACGTGCGCGCCGATGGACCGCCCGTATGATTTCAGCAAGGG
>UINC01000764.1_pt1 | contig 13222 bp, 10 predicted proteins | sample 5385821 | NCBI WGS metagenome assembly UINC01 (sample SAMEA4666929, study PRJEB26691) | marine metagenome | isolation source: Pacific Ocean | place: Pacific Ocean | collected 2011-10-13 | reverse complement strand
ACCAACTCGGCTCACTTCCCTCGGTGGCCTTCGGTAAAACAAAAAACTCCTCAAGATCTTTAAGCCCTTCGTAAAGGTTGGCAAAGTTCTGACGGCGAGCCGCGATGAACGCTGGTAATTTCTGTAGCTGTGCGACACCCACGGCCGCCTGCATGTCAGTAAGTTTCAGGTTATAGCCGATATGGGTATAGATGTACTTGTGGTCATAGCCCTCGGGGAGATCGCCAATCTTCCAACCGAACCGTTTTCCGCAGGTATCCTCCTTGCCTGGATCACACCAACAGTCACGACCCCAATCTCGAAACGATTCCACAAGGGTCTTCAAAACGGTGTTGTCGGTTAGAACGCAGCCCCCCTCACCCATGGTGATGTGGTGCGCAGGGTAGAAACTTACTGTTGAAAGATCGCCAAAAGTACCAACTGTCTTGCCTTTATACGTCGCGCCGACCGCATCACAGCAATCCTCAATCAACCAAAGATTCCGACGTTTCGCAAAACTCGTTACCGCATCCAAGTCAAAGGGGTTACCGAGCGTATGAGCCACCATAATGGCACGCGTGCGCTCAGTGTACGCCGCTTCGAGCTGGGTCACATCCAGGTTATAGGTTGAAAGATCAACATCGACGAACACAGGCACGAGCTGGTTCTGTACGATTGGGTTGACGGTCGTCGGAAATCCCGTGGCCAAAGTGATCACTTCATCACCCGGTCGTAATTGACGCTCGCCCAATTTTGGAGAGGTCAAACATGACAACGCTGCGAGGTTTGCGGATGACCCAGAATTCACCAGCATCGCATACCTAATCCCGCAAAACCGCGCGAAGTCGTGTTCGAATCGATCGGCGAACCGTCCGGAGGTTAGCCAAAAATCCAAGCCCGCTTCCACCAGACAGGCAAGTTCGTCGTCATCAAACACACGGCCCGCATAGGGAATGGGGGTCTCCCCTGGAATGAAGGGGCTCGAACCGAATGCGGTAGCGTAGTACTCGCGCACCAGTTTAAGAATCTCCGCCTTCAGCGACTCAGGAGTCTGGGGTTGTGACACGGACATTGGGAAACTAAGGAATCACCCTTAAGATTGTGTCTGAAAAAAATACCAGGTCACGAATTGATTCGGCGCTTGGCGCTCCGACTCGCCCAAGCTCTCGTCAGAGCATCGCCAGCAAACATGAGCACAACGGAGAGAGCAAGCACTCCACCTAAAATTATTGGGTGTGTTCTAGCTTCGCGAGCTGGGTCTATAGAAAAGGCGAAGTGCGTCAACACGATTACGAATAGCATCCAGCCTATGAGCCGTGAGCGACCGGCAGGGGCCAACGCCAATATCCGCTCTTTCTGTGAACTCACAACCCGAATGATGGCAGCGTTCCCCCACGCTCCACCTAAACGGAGGAGACTCCGATTCATGAAACGCCCGAGCTGACTGCTCTGAACTAGCTGCTGAATCCGTTCCAATCTTTGTTGGTCCTGGGAAGCGGTTACGGAGCGCAACACGCGACTACTCTCCGGTGACGTTCCACGCCCAAGCAGACGACCAACGTCACTCATCCATTTCCCGAAGATACTGGCGAGCCAGACCTGCCGAAATGATGGTTTCACCGTGCTCACCCCTACCTGCCGGTGTTCCCCTGGTCCACCGACGCCACCTCAACACTGGTGATGACGCCTGCAAGCACATATGAGGGCCGCGTATAGCGGAACGCTTCGCCGGCTCTCAAAGGAACAAAAGTATCGGTTCCGAGGCCATACTGCCATCCGGAGACGGTTTGGTGAGCAGGCACCCGAAGGATCACCGAGACGACTACACCCGGCTGCTCCCAGCTGTATGCACCGTAACTAGTCCGAAGAGTGGTCTCCTCTTCAATCTCGCCCACGGCCAAAAGGGTGACTCCGGATGGTGTTTGGCGACCTTGCTGTGCCTCAACCTGTTCCATCGAAAGCCCGTTTCGCACCAGCGACAAAATCGTTCGGTCGGTTGCACTGCGAACCGTGATATCTACAAGAGTAGTTTCTGCGGGTTGAATCTCAGTCGCATCAAACAGAAGAAGACCCTCAGGGGTCGGAATCGAGAGCATGGCCTCGGGTCCGATTAAGGTGCTCCCTAATCGACATTCGGTCCCAGAAACCAAGCACCGAACAGCGACCAACGCCTCGACCTTGAACTTACCCGTTGTACCGGCACTGAACACGCCAGAATCCTCACGAAGCTCGACGGTCTCCAATACTGGTGGGGCTACGCCTAGAATCTTGCCCCAAGGGTGGTTCGGCTGGTCGGAGAGGGTCATCGTTCCCAGCTTCTGGGCTTGCTCCCTCTCAAGACCAACAAAGGCTCCTGATACCTTGAGCTCCACTAATCGGTCGTTGGCGGCCGGGTAGTTCTCAGTCACTTCGAACCAGACGATTCCCTCACTAGTGGGAAGGGCGAGTCTTTCACCAGGACCGACCACCTTGTTCCCTCGCCAGCACTCATGGCCTACAATCGCACAGCGGATGGCGACCAGCCCGCGGACACGGTGCTTCCCCGTGATTCCCGCGCGCACGCCTCCCGTCAACTCCAAATTCTCCGGTTCCGGTCGCCCGAGCGACAGGACCCGACCCCAAGAATCCGAGGCTGCATCACTCGACTCGTCTAAGCCTGATATCCGGTCGGCTCGCGCGTCATCCAATCCGACGAACGCCCCCATGACGGTGACTTCGGCTTGTAACTCGATCGGCGAACGGTAGAGTTCCATCACCCTGAACGAGAAGCTCTCGTTTCCTCTCACGATATCGAGGGCCGTTCCAGGTACCACCAAGGCACCTCCAACCCTGCAATTATTGTCAACGAGCGCACACCGGACACGAACCAAGGCAACGACGCGTACCGTGTCAAGGTCACCACGCGCAACCGAAGGGACCCCGGCCAGATCCAGAGCCTCTCGCTCCACCGGGGCCACGGCAATTATTTCTCCAGACCCGACTTCCCCCTCCGTCCCAAATGTTTCAGACCTCTCAGGCGTTGCAGGATCTGCAGGGTCTAAACCAGTGAAGGCGCCCAGTACGCGAATCTCCAACACCGGTGGAGGTGGTGGGAAGGCTGTCATGGCCGCCGGATAGAGTTCTGTGATTTCAAACCAGACGATTCCTTCGCCAGTGGGAATGGCGAGTCTTTCACCAGGACCGACCACTTGACTTCCCAGCCAGCATTGTTGGTCCACAATCGCACAGTGGATGGAGACCAACGCAGGAATGCGATTCTTCCCCGTGGTTCCTGCACGCACCCCTCCCGTCAATTGGATGTTCTCTGGTTCCAGTCGCCCGAGAGACAGGACACGACCCCAGGAATCTGAGGACACCTCACTCGACTCGTCTAAGCCTGATATCCGGTCGGCTTGCACGGCGTCAAGGCCGACGAACGCTCCCATAACGGTCACTTCAGTCTGTAACTCGGTCGAAGGAAGGTAGAGTTCCATGACCTCGAACCGAGTACGCTCGTCGTCTCCCCTCACGATGCCGAGGGATTCGCCAGGCACCACGTTGGTGCCACCAATTCGACAGTCATTACCAGTGAGTTCACACCAGACACGAACCAAGGCAACAACTCGCACTGTGTCACCATCACTTCGCGCTAGGGGAGGGAATCCGCCCAGTTCCATAGCCTCTCGTTCCGCTGGGGCGACAGCAAGAATCTCTCCAGCCCCGATCTCCCCCTCTGTCCCAAACGTTTCAGCCCTTACGGGCATTGCAGTACGCTCACGGTCCAAACCGGTAAAAGCACCGAGCACGCGCATCTGCAGCAAGGTTGGAGGCGGAAGCGGCGGGGGTGGTGGCGCCCCAAGGGGCGCCTCAATGGTAACGGCCGCAGGATGACGGGCGACCTCCCGGGACACATCGTACAAAACGAGGTCGTGCGACCCTGGCCCGAGAGTATCCGGCAGTTTGATTGTGGCCCGAGTCGGGGTTTGGACAAGTAGTTCGGCCTCAAGAGGGCCGACGACGGCTCTCAAGAACGGTTGGAGATACCTGCCCTCCAGGGTGACGCTGAAATCACTACCCTGAGTTAACGTTCCCGGCTCAATCGTTAGGATCTCCGGCGGGGGCGTGCGAAAGAGTTGATAGGCACCGTAGCCTAAAGGAAGTAACAGAAGTATTACGAGAGCTGCGGCTATATCAATTAGATTGATTCGACCAAACAAACGTCCGCGATCGTCAATAAGAGCCATAGACTATTCCTATTCCAGCACCACTCACCACTGTGAAGATGACAAAGTCGAGTCAGCTCTCCAGTTGAACGCTAAATCTCGCACACATCCCTGCTTGCAACCACGTAAAGGCAGGAGCCGGTGTCTCTACGTAGTGTCGGCCAAATAGCCCACGGTCGCCAGCAGACTGTCTCGTTCCGCTAGAGGACTCCAATGCACCACAACCAATCTCGCTATAGACGCTGTGAAAACCCTCAGCGCTAACCGCCAAGTGCCCATCTAGATCGATTGCACCCACGTTTATTCGTCCAGTGTTCGCGCACCGCGTTGCGCTTTAAAGAACTCCTCGTACCACACTGCCGTCTCCTGCAGTCCATCCTCCAACCGATAGCGCGGTGTCCAACCGAGGTCCGCAGCGGCCTTACTCGCATCAAGGAACTGGTCGGGAATTTCATTCGTGGCCTCGCTTAACACCACCGGTGTTAGGTCAGTACGTCCCATTACACGAGTGATGACGTCGACCAACTCAAGGACGCGAAGCGGTTGTCCATGGCTAAAGTTGTAACCCTCACCGCCCGCCTCCCCTTCCATTAATCGTTCTGCGAGCAGCACATAAGCACTCACAGCCTCTTTAATGTAGACGTAGTCGCGGCGGAGCGTCCCATCGCTGCGAACGATAGGACGCTGGCCGTCGAACAGTGACCGGATCGTGCCCGGCACGATCCGGTTAAAATTAAGGTCGCCACCCCCGTAAAAGTTGCCGCAACGGGTAATGGCCACTGGCAGGCGATACGTATGCCAGTACATCTGCGCGATAAGATCGGCACAACTCTTCGAAGCATCATACGGATGCCGACCTATAAGCGGTGCATCCTCTCGATACGGCAGCTCAGCCTGAGCCCCGTAGGCCTTGTCACTGGAGGCAACGACAACAGCACAAATGCCTTTTCGCCGGCGAGCGGCCTCAAGCACATTCCAGGTGCCCTGAATGTTCGCACTGAAGGTCGACAGAGGATTCTCGTTGGCAATACCAACGATCGTCTGTGCACCGAGATGGAAAACGACTTCAATTTCGTATTCGTTAAGCGAGCGTTCAAGGAGAGGATGATCTTCCAAAGCTCCGTGTACAACTCTGACTTCGCGGTCGAGACCAAGGCGGTAGAAATTTGACTGGGGCGCGTGATCACGCACGAGCCCAACGACATCAGCTTGCTGATCAACCAACCATCGGGTAAGCCACGAGCCCAAGAGACCGGTGCAGCCGGTGACCAAGACACGACGACGATGCCACGCTCCAACCGAGTTCATGTCCAGATACTCCACGGTGCTTTACCACTTGCCCACAACTCATTCAGGATTTTCACCTCACGGTAGGTGTCCATCGGCTGCCAGAAACCATCATGTCTGTAGACCATTAATTGCCCATCGCTTGCCAGTCGCTTCAACGGCTCCTGCTCCAGAACTTCATCGTCCCGATCCCTCAGATAGCGGTCAAGAAATTCGCGCTGAAATACCAGAAAACCTCCGTTGATCAGGCCATCGCTGACCTGTGGTTTCTCGTTGAACTCGTACACCTGATCGTCATTACCGGCACACATTTCACCAAAACGCCCGGGTGGGCGCACGCCTGTCACCGTGCCGATTTTCCCGTGAGAACGGTGAAAAGCCAGGAGCTCATCAATGTTAACGTTACCTAGGCCATCACCGTAGGTCACCAAGAAACAATCGCTCTTCACGTATTCCCGTCCTGCCCGCCGTATCCGAGCACCAGTCTGACTGTGCGCACCCGTCTCGACTAGAGTCACCCGCCAATCTTCTTCGATCGGATGATTGTGGTACTCAATACGCTCTGGTTCTCGGAGATCGACCGTGAAGTCGGCGCTATAGGTCTTGTAGTTCATGAAGTAGTTCTTGATGACATGGCCCTTATACCCGAGACACACGATGAACTCCGTCAAGCCGTGTGCCGCATACATTTTCATGATGTGCCACAGAATCGGCCGGTTACCAATCATCACCATGGGTTTCGGTTTAACGTCGCTTTCCTCGTGGAGCCGAGTTCCCAAACCGCCACAAAGGATCATCACAGGGGGTTTATCCATTAGGTTTGCGATCGAGTGGAGGTGGTGGTTTGTCCGTCTCGCTCACCATACGCCCGCCACCCAAACAGGCCAGTTGGAGATACGAGGGTACGGCTGAGGTCGCTACGTCTCAGCCAGCCATTAAGGTCATTTTCATTGTAGTAGAAACGAATTGGCGCCGCGAGACGATCGAACCAATCGGCCCACGCGACTTGAAACGGATAATTACCATAGACCTTCAAACGTGGGGTTCCGAACCGGCGCACCACAGAACCTAAGCCTGGCAACTGAGACATGATCCGGTACGGGACGACGAAACCGCCCCAATCCACTGCAGCGGCAGCCCACGACAGCGCCATTTGGAAACGGGGAGAAAGTCGTGTCGTTAACGCCCGTGCCGTTTCAAGCATTGCGTTTACGAGACGCCGTTTCTTGCTGTAGACCCAAATGAACACCGCACCTTTAGATTTCACGACAGAGACGAGTTGTTTAAACCCGGCTTCGGGATCGGGCAGGTGGTGTAGAACGCCAATACTGTAGGCAAAATCGAAGGTCCCTTGCCTGAACGGCATGCGGTACACGTCCGCTTGTACCAGATGCACGTTCGGCAAATTGCAGGTGTTCTTGTGGGTCACGTCGATTGCTGCACTGATATCGACACCCACCATTTCAGCGCCGAACTGTGCTGCGTTTGCAATATGTCGACCGAATCCGCAGCCAACATCTAGCCCGCGCTTACCAGGAAAAAACGCTGGTTGGACTGGATGGATATACTCAAGGAAGTTCTCTCTAAAATCGATCACCATCGCCGAAAATGCTGTCCACTGATAACCGAAACTCTCGCGAGTGCGCCGAAGTTCCTCACCAGGGGGATGACTGTCAACATTTCTGGGACGCGCGTTAGGCAAAAGGTTGGCATACTTCTCACCGAAAGCTGGAAAAAGGCCGAAGGCATCTTCCACCACGCGAGGTATGCCGTCCACAATCGGGTAACTGCGACCGCAGTCACACGAGAGTAACCCCTCCGTCGTCTCATCACCATTACACAAAAGGGGTGTATGAGAAAAAGACTTCGAACAAACTGGGCAGGCAAGCCATTCAAGTAAGCGTAGCTTCATATCATTCACTTAGACGGGACCGGCAAGGTCCATCCTCACTCGTCGTCAATTTTGAAACATCACGATCTTTTCGCGTGGTACACCATAGTTGAGCAGGCCCTCAACCATGGCACCAGGCTGCTCTAGTGTCGCAACAATTATCAGGTCATAGTCAACACTGTGCTGTTCACGAATGTCTTGTACCGGCATTCCTAAGAACTTGTCGGCGCCCACACCATTAAATATTGCTACGAGTTCCATGCCTAATTCGGTTAGTGACAAATACGCTAGTTCTGCCGCTTCGCCAGTGCCGTAGATGGCAACGCGCCTGCGCTGACCTTCCGTAAACGGCTGTAAAACCGACCGCAGGTGTTGCCGTACCTGGCCATACAAGAACATCGAATAGTCCATGAACTCATATGTGAGTCGCGTCTTTTCAGCAATGCCAGTCGGAGTCAGCACGTACAAAATCCGATTCGGTTTGAAGTTGACGCACTTGACATAACCCTTGCGGACCAAACGCTTCACGTAAAGATTAGCCAGACCTAGGGCAATCCCTAGTTTGGTTGACAAACCACGCTGGGTAATTCGCGAATTCTCCGCAATGGCTTCGAGTGCCTCGAGGTCGCGGCGCGCCTCAGGATCCACAATGACCTCCCCATGAGCTACACCATAAGCGCCCATTTAGAAGAATCGTGGGTGTCCTACGACTACATTGAGGTCTCCCTCCGCCGTAGATAATGGAAGCAGTCAACATTAGTCGGACCAATCTTTTCTCACGACAATGGAGGTCGAATATTTCGACCACAGCCCTTAACATCCCAACAATGAAATTGAAAACCGCGGTGGAAGCCCCGAAGGGGCGTTAGATCACTAAAACTGAGACCGCTGCGGTAGGCAGAACACTGACACAGTTAACATTGAAGTCATTCTGGCACCAAGGCTGAGTCAGTGAAAAAGTTACAATTTCACACGGCGAGCCCACACTCCGTCTGCTGCCTCGCTGAACCATCCTGAAGACCAGAATTCGTCGAATCCGTATTGGTCAGACGTGAAAACCCACGCCTCGGTAATCTGACCATCGTGCCAACAAGCTACCTCACAACAGTTGGCGGTTAGTGTTTTGTTTCCTCGAGTCGCAGTCATTTTGAAAAGAACGGCGGTTCGTTCGTCACTCGTTAAAAAGTCCTGATCTTCGACACTCAGTGTCCCGCCGACAAGAACTTCCATCCTAGCAAAGAGCCCAAACACGGCTTCAGGTCCTCGATAGTCACCTGAGACCTGACTCTTACCAGTAACGTGCCACACCACATTGTCCGCAATAATGCCTTTCAAGGCTTCCTGGTCACCCTTGGAACGAGCCCGATATCTGCGATGAAGTAAATCTAGGTGTGGATGAGCGACCATAAGTTAGTCCCTTCCATGCATTACCGGTGGCTCAAACGACCCTGGGCTCGGGAATAGGAATGATAAACCGACCACCAGCCTCGGCGTAGTCGCGCTGTTGTCGCCTGATTTCCTCTTCGAAGTTCCACGCGAGGACGAACGCAAAATCAGCTTCACGTTCACGGAGGGCCTCCACCGGAAGCACTGGCAGGTGCGTGCCTGGAGTATAGTGGCCAATCTTCATGGGGTTTTGATCAACCGTGAACGACACGAGTTGAGTGTCAATGCCGCAGTAGTTAAGTAGAGTGTTCCCTTTCGCCGGCGCACCATAGCCCGCAACCACCTTGCCATCAGATTTGAGCTTTTCTAGTAGACGGCGAATAGCTTGTCGATTCAAAGCTACGTCAGCTGCAAATCGCTCATAGCGGTCCATGTTTTCGAACCCTGCTTCGGTCTCCGCCGCAGCATAATCAAGAACGGCATCTGCGTGATTCCCTTGAACCTCTTGTCTACCCAGATACACCCGCAACGACCCTCCATGAAGCGGTACATGCTCAACTCGCCTAATGGATAGGCCAACGCAGTCGCACAAACGCATCATCGTTGTTACAGAGAAGTAGCACAGATGCTCATGATAAATCGTGTCGTACTCCAGACGATCCAGTAGATCTCGAAGATAAGGCACTTCGATAACAATGAGCCCGTCTGGTTTGAGAACGTGCTTACACCCTTCCAGAAAATCTGGCGTGTCATCCACATGCGCTAAGACGTTGTTTGCAATAACCACATGAGCTGCACCGTATGTCTCCTGCACCTCACGACCGGTAGCTTCATTGAAGAACCGCGTCAGTGTTTCGACTCCTTGTGAGCGGGCCAATTCTGAGATGTTCTCAGCAGGCTCGATACCAAGTGTCCTCATTCCATATGGCTCAAAGCATTTCAGGAGGCTCCCGTCATTACTCGCTACCTCAACAACCAAGTTCCCAGGTTGTAATTTGAGAAGTTCGACAATGGTTTTGGAATAAGTACGATTATGCTCTGCCACGGTTTCCGAAGTTCCCGTGACATAGATGTAATGGCTAAACAGCGTTCCCGGATCGATAAGATCTAGCAGTTGTACTAGTGAGCACCCCTCGCAACGGTAGACATCAAGGGGATAGAACTGTTCCGCTAGAAATTCATCAGTTGAACGCAAGAAAGCGTTCGCGAGTGGTGTCGGCCCCAAAGAAAGGAATCTGGTCAGTTGGGTGCCGCCACACACTCGACACGTCTGACGCTTAGTATGACCAGTCACGCGTGAGGACCTGAGATGCGGTTAAGCTGCCTATCGCACTTCTTGACAGTGCAGAAAAAACGGGGTGTCCATTTGAAACGCTGGAACACAGGAACGATTATAACCGGCAGAGTCAGTTAGGCACACACACTTACAAAGAACCAGATGTCGTCATGAACAATGTGAAAGCAAACCAGCAGGATGACAACCAATCACGCGCCGACCGAAAAAACAATTACCTGGAATCTTAACCCTGGCGTGTCACTCGCTCCATATCGGCGTCAACCATTCGACCGACCAACTGTTCGAAATCTACCGTTGGTGACCAATTGATGTTCTGTCGAGCTTTCGAGGCATCCCCGACTAGATGGTCGACTTCCGCAGGGCGCAATAGATTTGGATCAACACGAACCCACTCTTCCCACTCAAGGCCTACGTGGCTGAACGCAAGCCGCACCAAGTCTCTGACCGAGTGACTTGTACCAGTAGCGATGACGTAATCATCCGGACGATCGCACTGCAACATCATCCACATCGCGCGAACGTAGTCACCCGCAAAGCCCCAATCACGGCGTGCATCGAGGTTACCAAGCAACAGTGAGTCGATAAGACCGTGCTTGACTCTAGCAACTCCATCACTCACTTTACGGGTGACGAATTCCAGACCTCGCCGTGGTGACTCATGATTAAAGAGAATCCCTGAAACGGCAAATAGATCATAACTCTCACGGTAATTTACCGTGATGTGATGTCCGAACGCCTTGGCAACACCGTACGGACTTCTTGGATAGAATGGCGTCGCCTCGGTCTGTGGCACATCACGCACCTTCCCAAACATTTCGCTAGAGGAGGCTTGATAGAACCGAATTGAGGTATCAACCTGACGAATTGCATCCAGGATCCTTGTTACCCCAAGAGCATTAAATTCACCCGTAAGCATCGGCTGGTCCCACGATGCTGGTACGAACGACATCGCCGCCAGATTGTAGAATTCGTGTGGCCGCACCTCCTCAATGACACGAATCATCGAGAGTTGATCAAGGAGGTCGGCCGTTCGCAGTTGAACCCTGTCGAGCAGGTGTTCTATGCGCCATAAATTTGGCGTGCTAGAACGGCGAACCATTCCGACAACTTCGTAGCCCTTGTCTAAAAGCAACTCAGCTAAGTAGGAGCCGTCTTGGCCAGTGATGCCAGTAATGATCGCTCGCTTGGACATAGAGATGGGCGCTATTTGTTAGGTGTCAGAATTCGTTAACAGCCGGTGCTCAACTTAGATGCCGATCAAGTCAATTACATGACGCGCTGCTGGAACAAGCGACCGTCGGGAAGTTACCGTCAAGCCAACTGATTCCAGCAGTCTCAAAAGCCCTACGGTCATCGGACAGGACGCCTCCTCCAAGAGACGACGGCACATACGAGACTCCGCGTCATTAGAAGCCACAAGCCAGCCCCACAACAAACCTCGACTGTGTCCGCGGTCCACAAGACTTATTAATCGATTTATGAACTCCAAGTCCTCGGGATGTCGTAGGGCGTATTCCGAGCAGTAATCGCGTAGCACACTCGTTCGGAGAGGAATACTTTGACTGAAGGCCATCCTTGAAGAATTCTGTTCGTGCGACCTCCACGAAAAGAGCGATTCGGCCACCACAGCAACATCCCACTGCTCAGCAATCCGCATTAGGATCGTGAAATCACCCCAGTGGATTGGGCAGCGCTCATCAAAGCCAGACGCCTTCACCACTTCCCGGCGGAATACAAGGGCTGGTGTCGCCAGTTCAGACCTTCCTCTGCGAACTAGCCGCTCAATGAAGTTTCTGCCACTCCAAGTCCCGGTTTTCTTAATCAATCGACGACGGACGGTCAGTCGTCCCTCACCGTCGATCATATTCCAGTTACTACCAGCGAATGCCGCCTGTGGATTAGCTTCAAGCACTGCAACGTGGGCATCCAGGAATCTTGGATCGTAGTGGTCATCATCATGAAAAAAAACGACATATTCACCAACCGCGGCGCGGATGCCGCGATTAAAATTTTCGAACATCGGCACGCGCTCGTTAACCCTCAAGATTCGCGCGTTTGAATTGTTCGCCACGAATCCAGTTATTACCGACTGGGCTTCGGGTCCACTCGCATTATCTAGAACAATCACTTCGTAGTTCTCGTAGGTCTGCTCTCGGAGAGATTTCAGAGCGGCACTCAGATACTCGACACGCCCGATCGTGGGAACACAAATTGATACTAGAGGAAAAGTCACGTTACGGTAACCGTCAGTATCGGATTGAAAATAATCATTACCCGTTGCAGCTCGCTCACTTGCCGTCCAGAGCCTCCAGAGTCTTTACGACCCCCTCCTTGATGCCGATGCGTGCACGCCAACCGGTTGCTGCACAGAGCCTACGTGTATCTGCCCAGAATCCGTCACCATCAGGAGGGCATTCGACTAGAGGATGTGTGATCGGACGTGGCATGTCGTAGTACTCCGCAGCCAAGTTTGCGACGTGGCCAACACTCGTTGGTTGGCCACTTCCGATATTAAAGACCCCAGAGGGTATGTCTGAAGAGACCAGCGACACTAAAGCGGAGGCTACGTCATCAACGTGAACAAAATCCCTAAAGGCATTCGGTGTACGAATACTTGCCTTTTGTCCGGAGGCATAAGAGACCCGAAGAGAGGGAATTAGTGAACCCTGCATCTGCCCAGGTCCATAGACAAAGAAAATCCGGGCCCATTGATAGTTAAATGCCGCATCACGAGCGACCGTTTCCAGCACGTTCAACTGCGCGTGCTTCGTTGCTGCACAGAAGCCTCGGTCAACTGGAACGCTTTCTTCGGAGACAGTTCCAGAAGCGCGACCATATTCTGCACAGGTTCCTGCAACGACCATTCGCCGTACACCCGATCGCGCCACAGCGCCGATAAGTCGAAGGCCAGCATCCAGATTCGTGCGGCACCTTTCAAGCGAATAGTCCGGTAACCCTTCCCACGCCAGATGGAGACACCACTCGGGTTGAAACCTTATGGTTTCCTTAATCCAGTCACCGTCTCTCCCCAAATCAGCTGTGATCGCTTCCATCCCATGACGCCGAGGCAGCTTAGCTGGGTCTCGGGAGAGACAAAGCACTTCGTGCTCCCCTAAAAGAGGAATTACGCGGCTCCCGATAAAACCGGTGCCGCCAGTCAACAATACACGCATCGCAATT
>UINC01000761.1_pt1 | contig 13230 bp, 28 predicted proteins | sample 5385821 | NCBI WGS metagenome assembly UINC01 (sample SAMEA4666929, study PRJEB26691) | marine metagenome | isolation source: Pacific Ocean | place: Pacific Ocean | collected 2011-10-13 | reverse complement strand
AAAAGCGAAAAAAAATGAAAAATAAGTTATTGATATATAAGGATAAATTCATGGTCAAAAACGCTGATTACGCCTTTAATATCAATGACTTACAGCTTCCTTGATTTGACATATGCCGCGTAATTTGCTATAATACACCCATGATTAAGAAAGCAAAAAGCTCTGAAAATACTAAGAAAATGAGAAATGTTATAATATTCGATTTAGACCAAACTGTGATTGACAGCTCTCACAGAAGTCCAAATAATTCTGATGGAACTATTAATCTCGAAAAATATTTCAAATCTAGAAATAGAACAAATATTTTCAGAGATAAGCTTCTCCCATTAGCAAAAGTTTTTAAGCAATTACAAACTGATAATAATTTTATCATAGTTGCAACAGCTAGAAATATCGATCACGATGATGTTGATTTTCTTAAATCTAAGGGTTTAAATCCTGATATGATTTTAAGCAGAAAATGGATTATCGAAAGCACCGTTCCTGATGCGGATTTGAAAGCTAGAAAATTAAACTCACTGTTTAATTTAAAGCAGTTTAAAAATGTTCCGAAATTCATGTTTGATGATGCCCCAAAGGTAATTTCAAAAATGAGAAAATTAGGAATTGTTACATTAAACGCCGTAAAGGTAAATGAAAAATTAGCAGCTTAGAAAGGAAAATTAAAATGCTAAAAATTAAAAACTGGAAAAATTTCAATGGTGAAAATCACACCACGACTTTTAAATTGGTTAAAAATCTTGTAGGTACTATTCAAGAATATTGGACAATTTTAATTGTTGCTCAAGATGGAAAATCTACCCAAAATAAATGGGGTGGATTTAGTGTACGAAATACTGGTAAGCCAGTTTACATTCAAAAGAAATGGAAGGTAATCGATGCCTAGTTTTAGCGTAATTCCTACTAAATACAAATCACTGCAAGATGTGCCTTTACATCTTGTAAAATTTGCGAAGGCTCGTGATTGTGAAACTGTGGAAGAAATCAACAATATGATTATTGTCGATTTATTGCCGTGGTTAAATGGTCCCCACGCTTGTGATAACCCTTTAAATTATCGGAGCTAAATCAGTGAAACCTTGTATTCACTTTGTCGGGTTTAAAGGTAACGAATATAATAGTGCGATAAAAATTTGGGGTAATCCAGATTTTTATCATCGCGTACATGATCGCCGTGCACAAGCAGAATTTATGAAAAATGATATAGTGATTTTTGCTAATGGCACAGAAAATAAATTCACGCCTTACACCTTTGATGACTCAAGGGTGTTTTAAACCAATGAAAACTTACCTTTGGACTTTAGCGGGTTTTTTATTTGTTATGGATATAATTTTGTATAGCATCTAAAAAACAGCCAAAAGATGTTTTAATTCAATAGGTTAGCGGCGGCCGGGCGCGGGCTAACCTATTGATATATAAGGACTATTTAGAATATCTGTGATATTTTTAACACACTTTAAGGTAAAAACGAAAAAAACGACAAAAAGCGAAAAAAAGTGAAAAATAAGTCGTTGATATATAAGGATAAATTCATGGTCAAAAACGCTGATTACGCCTTTAATATCAACAACTTACAGCTTCCTTGATTTGACATATATGGGTTTTTGATGTATAATACACTCATAAATTAAACAAAGGTCTTACTGGATCAAAGCTTACTGGACCCGTAAAACGGGTAACTCAAAAGAGACTGAAAAGCTAAGATAAGTTTAAGAGACACTGAATAGACCTTTGAAGATCTTACTGGACCCGTCAAACGGGTAGCTCAAAAGAGACTGAATAGATCTTCGCAAAGCGCGCTCCGAATACTAAACACATAATGGTGGGTACGGATCGGAATAAAGTTCGCTTTTTAAATCACGCGGTAAGACCGCATCTCCATCCTCGCTATAGAAATATAGCGGGGGGCTAAACCGAAAGAAGCTAAATGTCAAACGCACAAAATGAAACATTACTTGAAACCTTATTTGAGCAGTTTTTAGACAAAGGTTTTTCTGAAACCGAGGCTGAAAAGCTCGCTAATGAACGATTTTTTGAAGAATCCAACGCGGCAACCAGCCGTGCCGATATTTCCAAGCGATTGCGTGCTCCGTTTGGGTATCGAGGACCGCCACCGTGCAGTTAATAGTGGCTAAAATGTCACTTATGCGAGAAAAGTTCAAATTAATGCATTTTGTGCTTGACATCTGTGAGAAAATGAGGTAATATATCATCATGACTAAAAAAGAACGCGAATATTATCAAATCAAATGGAAAGAAGCGGATCAATCCGCTCGTAAAGCGTGGGTGGTTTATAAAAATAAACCAACCAAGGCCAACAAAAAACTTGCGTTCGCCGCGTATAAATTAGCTGATAGTTTTATCGAAAAAATCGTAGGAGAGAAAATATGAGTGTGCAAAGTGACGTGTTGTGGGATTATGCCGTGCGGTTAAAAAAGGCCGCGAAGGACGAACCCGATTTGGAAAAAGCGGGCGAGTTAGTTTTACAATCGGTTAAATGGTTTGACAGATGGTCAGACGCAATAAATGGGAAAAAAATCGATGCTTGATATGTTGCGAGATATAATGAGCCATCCATTCCGCACATTAGGTGAATTTTTTTGTGTGGTGTCCATTTTTGCTTTAGGGTATGCCGCTCTGGTCATGTTTACCTAATAAAATCAATGGGTTAGGCGGCGCCCGGGCCAGACCTAACTCATTGATTTAAAAGGACAATTTTAGGGTGTCTCATATCTATAGCGCCAGTACAAAAGTCGAAAAATTAAGTAGCAAAATCAGATAGATATAACGTACCCGGCCGCGCCCCGTAAGTCATTGATAATAAAGGGTTTTTTTGTGACATATATAACACACATTAGGGTAAAAACGAGAAAAACGACATAAAAGTGAAAAAAGTTGAAATTTAAGTCATTGATATATAAGGATAAATTCATGGTCAAAAACGCTGATTTCGTGTTTATTTTCAATAACTTACAGAATCAATGGTTTGACATATTCTAGGTTTTCCTGTATAATACACTTACAAAATAACGAGAGCGAGCTTACTGGACCCGTCAAACGGGTAGGCTAAAAAGCACTGAATAGCTCCCTCAACTTCTGGAGATTGAAAATATGACGAACCTCGAAACAACCATCACTCAAATTACTTCCTCTGATGTTCAGTTTTTAACCGAAAATGAATGCCGTGAAATTATGGGTGTTTTGGCAATGCGTCACGACCGCATCAGTGACCGTGAGCTTGCTATTTTAGAGGCTTGTGAAGATCGTGTATATGATCTTGAGTTCGGAGATATTGATATGTCTTACGAAGATAATTATACTGATGCAGAAGCTGATGCAGATACTCTTGCATCTGCTGGTTGGGGAACTGATGAAGACTATGGGTGCTTCGATAATGGTCAGGAGTGGTAAAATTGAATAACGAAAATATTGGTATGTTTATTGCTCTCGGAATTGGTACTGTATTAATGGCTTTTTTACTTGTGGAGAAATATAGTGGGTTTTAAAATCAGACTAGGCGGAACAAGCGAATTTTTGTCAAAGATTGACAGAAAACGTGATGAATGTAAATTTGTAAAAGGTTGGGATAATCTCGACGCGATATTATTCGAAACTTTTAAAGAAGCCAAAGCGGCTTCAGATGCAGTATGGGAAATTGAAGGTTTCCATAATTCAGTGGAGAACATGAACTAATGTGTGATTTAGCAAACCTCGAAAATTTAGATGGTGCCCAGTTGGTGCGTGTATATACGTCACAAGAGGGTGACGAATGTGTTTATGCATGGTTCGGTGGAATATATGTATGCATTTATAATTCTGAGCTAAAAGAAATTGATTGCTTCGCTTTGCCTGATGAAAAATTTCTAGAACTGGCAAATAAGCCAGATGAAAAAGCTCGTTGGGTAGACCAACAAATTGAAATTCACGAAGATGAGCGGTTTGTTGGTGAACTATTTACAGACGACATATTTTATTCGCACGAATGGAATACTGGCGTAGACTTGGAAACTCAATAATATGGTTATAATTCCTGAAGATATGGACGTTCCAACATTTAGACGAGATACGTCTAAACCTGAAAATGTTCGGTGGCTTCTAAGAAATCTCGGAGTGAGAAATTCTGATCATCCGTTGTTTGGGCTTTGTATTAAAATACTAAAAAAGCTATTTTAATCAAGGCACTAGGCGGCGGCCGGGCGCACCATAAGTTATTGATTCCGTTAGGTTTTTTGTGTGAGAAAGTTGTTGACATTTACAGTTTTATGGTATATAATACACTTACAACATGAGGAAAACCAATTTGTGGGAGAGTAGTGATAGGCTGTGATGATATGCAACGGACTTGTAGATAGGTTTCGCTACGGCAAAACAAGTAGAGATCCCGATATGCGGCATAGCAAAAGTGCATATAGCATGATCGCATATGTCATCAGAGGGTGCGAATCCCTCCTCTCCCAGCAATTTATCCAATGAATTCAATAAGTTAGAAGAATACTTAGTATCTTTTCAGCACCAGTGTATATACGAAGTTAAAAAGTAATGGGTTTTCAAAGGTTTATATGTGAGCCGGGGGCCAGCTAAGTCATTGATTTATAAAGGAAAGATTGTTCATTTTTTTGTTGACATTTCGGGTTTTTTCATATATAATACACTTACAACATGAGGAAAAAGACATGAGCCGCTACAGCAAAACCGTTGAGACACAAGGTGCCAAATTTGAGGTTTCCTATGGGCACGATCATGCCATTGGATATTTTGTCCAGGTATATCATGCGTCACAGGATGAGCCGCTCGTCGAACAAGACGAGCTATTTGGTAAGTTCCCAGAAGGTGGATATACTAAAAATCCGCTTTTAATGGTTGTAGCTTCAAAGCTATTGGACTCCGTTTTTGAGGACATTCGCGAAGGCAATCTGCCTACAGAGCGAATGGATCGCGATCCAGAAAATCATCTGGGTGCGCGAATAGCGGCTCAACTTATGCCCACCAAAGGTAATGCGTAGGAACTTTGGATGATCATGGGACCGAAAGGAACCTGCGAAGTGGTGATTACACTGCGTTTAACAAATGGAGAAAAAAACAGACGTCGTTTCAAGGGAGCCACAGTGTTAACGCGTTGGCTCCCTTGTTTTAGCACCAGTATGAATACGAAGTTGAAAAGCAATGTATTTTCAAAGACTTAGGTGACCGCCGGGGGCCGGCTAAGTCATTGATTTCATTAGGTTTTTTATGTAAAAAAGTCCTTGACATTCACAAAAAACTAGTTTATAATACGAACATGATGAAAAAAGAAACACGCATTTTTAAGCGGCGCGATCCTCACTGGAAAACTCGCAGAGCTTTGGGGCATAAAATTGTGCTATCAAAAAAAGCATATTCTCGAAAGGGAAAAGCAAAATGGGCATAATGCCAACAATAGTGCGTGATGGAAATATAATGCGAAAGACACGTTGGAATGACAAACTGTCTTTTATTTGTAACGTAATTATGGGAAAACAAAAACCAATGTCTAAAATTAATTATACACCAGAAATGGTAGAAACTGCAATTAAAGCATATAAAGCAGATGTCCCCTTAGAGACTATTGCTTTTGAGCTTGATAGGTCTGTAAGGTCAGTAAGATCAAAACTTGTACGCGAAGGCGTATATATAGCTAAACAAAAACCAATAGCTATAAAAAGTAATGTTCCAACAAAAAAGGAACTGTTACGCGATTTAGAAGTAGTTGCACCTTTTGCCGTAACTGGTTTTGAAAATGCAACTAAAGATGCATTGCAAAGTTTAATCAACGAGTTTGAAAGGCTAAAAGATGGCTAAACGATGGACGGCAAGTGTTAAGGTTGATAAGCCTGTTAAAAAAACATCTATTGGGAGACAACATTCTCGCATTAGTTTTCATTCAATGAATAAGTCTAAAAAACGGTCTTATAAAAAATATCGAGGTCAAGGAAAATGAACCCAGAAGATTGGGAAGATTGGGAAGATTATGGCGGAGAAGGCTGACGCACCTTATCAAGTTGTGAAAAATAAGGGGTCTGGAATTGGTCGACCCCCTTCACTTTACACATTAATTGATACTCGTAATAATAACATCATTGATTATGATGGAAATAAAGAGTATCTAGAAACAGAGAGAAATAGGCTAAATACTGATTGGTTTTTTAGAACCTATGTGGGGATGTAACATGATATTTAAAATTGAAGGACAAGAAAATGTTGAAGAGCCGCATAGTAATAACAACAGGAAAATGGATGTTTAAAGCATACATTGTTTGGTCAATTTGTGCAGACCTTATTCTTATAGCGGGAATGGTTGCATTATTTTTCGGAGATTTAACAATTTCGTTTTAACTCGGCTTATAATGGGAAATAAAAAATGTTTTAAATACGCGGCAACATAATGGAGCCGCTAAATATGGGAGTTTTGGTAGTTTCTCCCCCTCCAGAATCCTTGCACTTATGATAGGATTTGTTATTACGAGGCTCGGAAAAAACTACCACTTAAATCAATGACTTAACGGCGCCCCGGGGCGCCGTAAGTTGTTGGTATCATTAGGTTTTTTATTGAAGAAACTCCTTGACATTCTATTATTTTTCAGGTACAATACATATATTGAAACGATGGAAAAGGAAACGAAGTGCCATATATTGTAGAAAATGCAAGAGAACAGCTTGATGACGGTGGGCTGCCTAATAGTGCAGGTGAACTTAATTATGTGATTAGTTCAATAATTGATGAATATTTGTCTGAATACGGCAAGAATTACACCAATATAAACGAAGTAATCGGTGTTCTTGAATGTGCAAAACTTGAATTGTATCGAAGAGTTGCCGCTCCTTACGAGGACGAAAAAATCGATCAAAACGGGGATGTGTATGATGTCATTAAAATCGCCTAGTATTTATTCAGCCAGTAAAATTTGGCATGCGGAAAAATGGTTAGAAGCGCGTGACAAAATGGGATATGATATTGTCTCAAAATGGATTGATGTTCCATGTGGTACAGTAGAAAATCCCACGGGTGCGAAACTTCTTACGCCAAAAGAAAAAACGCAACTGTGGATAGACTGTGCAAGGGAAGTCGCTGAAGCTGATATGTTAATAGCTTATGCAGAAACAGGTGATAAACAAAGAGGTGTTTTAGTTGAAATTGGTGGTGCTTTATCAGCAGGAACACCCGTTTATTTAATTGGAGACTGTAAAAGTTTTACACCTAATCAATTTAGTGATGCCGCATATTGTAATCATCCTTTATTTACTAGGTTGCCAACAACAAATTGGCGTAAAGGTTATTTAATGGCAGTAACAGCTTATAGAGATTGTGAAAAACAAATCTTAGCTGAAAAAGCTGCTACTTATTATTCTTACGCAATGAAAATTGCGGCAGATATTGAGGAGAGATTTGGTGTTGACGAAAAAATCGATTCTTGAGGTAAAACTTGATAATTGCAATCACACGATGGAACTTATTAGAACCGTCGTGCCGATTGCGGTTTTGATTTTACAAGTCATTATACTAATAATGCTTATAAATCAATAAGTTAGCGAGCCGCCGGGCGCGACGTAAGTCATTGATTCCATTAGGTTTTTTATTGAAAAAACTCCTTGACATTTTCATTTACTTGGGGTATTATACAGAATGATTAACGCATTGAAACTGAAGGAAAAAACTGATATGTGGTATAAAAAACTAGCAAATTGGATCGAAAAAAGAAACGGTATGCGAGAACTGTATAGAAAAGGTACAAATGGAAAACCTCAACTATACTTGAGGCGTTATTACTTAATTAAATCCAAATATTTTGAATTAATGCTTCACCAATTCTTTATGAGTGATGCAAAAGATGTCCATGATCATCCTTGGATTTCGTTTGGACGTATTCTAAAAACAGGTTATCTTGAATATTTAGGCGATAATGAAAAATGCGCCTATAGACTTCAAGGTGATTGGACTTGTAGAGATGCAAACGCTTTTCATCGTGTTAAATTAATTAGCGGGACAGAAGGCGATGTTTGGACGTTATTCGGAACACTAAAACGAACAAGAAATTGGGGATTTTTAGTTAATAAAGAATGGGTTCCTTTTGACGAATACTTTAAAGCAAATGGAACTTACGAAGTCCAAACCTTACCTGAAGAATATTCAGGTGTAATACTTCCAACTAAAAAGGTATCTGCATAATGTTAGTAGAACAAGCAAAACAAGCGAGAAAAACAGCGTTTGCACCGTATTCTGGTTATACCGTTGGTGCGGCTGTTTTAGGTGATAATGGTAAAATTTACCAAGGTGCTAATGTCGAAGTTGCTTGTTCAAGTGTAGGTGTATGCGCTGAACGTATTGCGATTGCAAATTGTATTATGGATGGTGCAACGCCTAAACATTTAGCAATTATTGCAGACTGTGATAATCCTATCGCACCCTGTGGAACTTGCCGCCAATTTATGCTAGAATTTGCACCTCTCAAGGTCACTCTAGCAAATTTGGCTGGTAAGGTCAAAACGACAACGGCAAATAAATTGTTGCCCCTAAAATTTGAACGAAGGACAAAAAAATGAACGGATTAGTCCGTAAGGAAAAATTGAAGCAAGAACGCATAATTCGCCATTTATGGTTAAAAATGAATTATGTAGGGCATGACGAGAAAAAAAGCCTTGACAAAAGGCTACAACATCATGTAGAATGTTTAGAACGATGCAAACAACATGAAAGGGTTGCATAATGAAACCAACCGTATTTTTTGTAATCGATACGGAAACGTGTCGATTTGACGGCATGGTATTTGATATTGGCTGGAAAGCCATCGACAGGAAAGGTCGAGAATATTCGCAAGGCTCTTATTTGTGCGCTGATGTATTGCAAACAGATACGCCATATTACAGGAAAAAAATTGCCGCTTATTGGTTCAAAGCTAATACGTCAATTACTCCCGTAAATTTTGCTCATGCAAGAAATATCTTTAATCAAGAAATTTCTCGTTTGCAAAATAAAGGTCATAGAGTTGTGGTTTGTGCTTACAATGCCGCATTTGACCAACGTGTTTTGGATAAGACAACGCAAGAGATGGTTGGGAAACGATCTCAGTTTGTTAAATCTAAGCAAGTTGATTGGCTCGACATTTGGCTTTTTTGGGCTGAAAGTTGCCCACAATCCGCAAAAGAAATGCCAAAGCTAAAAAGCGGACGCATTAGAACTACAGCGGAAGCTGTCGCACAATTTGAAATTGCAAGCGACTATGAACATTTGCACGAAGGTCTTGCAGATGCAGAAGGTGAAGCTGAAATCTTGCGAACAGTTTTAGGGCGGAAGAAAAAAATACCGTTCAATGAATTAGGTGCAAGGTGTTCACGAATTGCAAATGAGCGATTAGGCTTAATAGACCCTAATCAGGTTTATGAAGAAAAACCAGTTATTGAGACAAAAGCTATATCTGAAAAACTTCCTGCGAATAAAGTTAAAACTCTCAGAAAAGCGGAATTGGTGGAATATGCAATATTTTTGCAAAATGAAATCGACAATGCTGAGAAGAAACTAGTGGAGGTTGCATAAAATGCGTTGGGAAATAGGTGTATTTTTTGGTGGGATAGGGATTTTTCTCTATCTCACCATATTAGCGGGAATCGAATTAACTGAATATTTATTGGCAATGTTAGGAACAATGATATGAACAAAAAAATGATGATAAGAATCATAAAAAATCACGCTCTAGATAATTGGGGAAAAGATAATGGCTGGGATATTATATATGAGGCTTTTACAGATGAGGAAATTTGGGAACAAATTTCCCACTGCATTCACCCCGTAAATGCGATTCAAATTATTGATGAAATTTGTCAAACAATGGATTCGTATCGTAAAGAAAGACGGGCGACAGTTGATATGGTAAATGATTGGTAATTAGCCAATCATTTCAATCATTTAGGCCGCCGCCGGGCGCGGCGCAAGTCATTGATATTAAAGGGTTTTTTATTAAAGAAAACCCTTGACTTTCTGATTTATTTAGTGTAATATATAAACATCATTGAGGAAGGACACAATGTTTCAAGCGAACACTATTATCTTTTCATCGAGTGGAAACTCCGCTGTCGAAATTAAACGCGACAATGGTGATGGAACTTTCGCAACTGTGATTCTTACATCAGATCCAAAAAATGGTGGGTTTGTATTTCAGTGTGCCGAATATGTCACACCTGAAATAAAAATTGCGTCAATCCTCAATGATGACTTGACAAATTAGATTTGTGGGTGTATAATACACTCAACATCAACATTCAGCAAATGAAAGGACATCAAATGGCTGAAACTGCAACGGCGACAAAGTCGCCAAATTATACTGATGAAATGGTTGAGACCGCCATCAGTATGTACCAAGACCTTGGCAACGAGGGCTTGGAGGCCATTGCGGAAGCAGTGGGAAAGAATGTGCGTTCTGTACGTTCTAAGCTGGTGCGAGAAGGCATTTATGTGGCTTCCGAGAAACCTGCCACTCGTAAAAACGATGGGCCAACTAAGAAGGAATTGCTTATTCAGCTTGAAGCTGTATCGCCCTTTGAGGTTACTGGTTTCATGGGTGCGACTAAATCCGCTCTCACTCAACTGATTGGGCATTTCTCAATCGAGAATGCCGATTAGGGCTTGACAAATAGGGGATAGTGTGCTACACTATTCCCTATAATCATTTGGAGAAAAATATTGGAAAAAACAGGAACTTGTAAAATTTGCACCATAAATTTATGGGCTGAATGTGGGAATAGACCCGCAATTTTTCCATGCGGTGTAAAAGATTGTCCTCACGAAACTGAAACTGAACGATTGCAAATTGTCCATGAAAGATCATTTTCGGGTAGCGCACTTGCACAAGTATTGGAGACTATGAGCTAATGAACACCAAGTTTATGCCAGAAGAATTTACAAAATTGCCAAAGGTTACTTATATTGATCCACCTTCGGGTTGGAAATATGGGTTTCCTAAAATCTTGCCTGATTATGTGATAAACGTAAAACAATGGTTAATAGATAACGGCTATCCGCAAAAAGAAATTGATAATGGCGGAATGCATTATAGAACATGGATGGACGAAGTTCCAAAAGGTTGGCTCTAATGAGACAAGCAGGATTCAAACCTAAATCACATTCAAGCGGTGTATATTGGATTCGCGCTAATGCTAAAACTCGTAAAGGTGGAACATCTACCCCAGACGAAGATGATAATATTAACGATATTAACGGAGATGGTATTGTCTCATCTTGGGAAAAATGGGTACGACCCGCTGGTTGGATTACGGGCGCAATATTAAGCGTGATTTTTATTACCATAGGTATTGTAAATTCTCCATAGAGGTGAGGTGTTTTCGGCGGCACGGCTGGTTCCAACCCAGCAAGACAGGGTTCGAATCCTTGCATCTCTGCCAAATTTACCAACAAAATCAAAGGCTTAACCGCGGGCCGGGCTCTCCTAAGTCTTTGATTTATTTAAACATTTTGTCCATAGAATTCTTTATCATAAAGCTGTAAATTGGCTAGCTTACTCCTACAAGATACAATAGTTTTACCTATCGTTTCTGCAATCTTGTAAAGATAATTTACACCTCGTTTAAGATATTCTTGAATTAAATATTTCGTATCAGATAAAGACCAATTATCTGTTGCTCCGATATCTGCCATAAGTTCTTCAGCTTCAATTTTTTCCAAATCAAATTTATTAGCAACCTCTTTAGGAACTATAAAATTGGAATCACTAAGATAGGCAAGAATTTTAGGTTTTTTCTTTCTAGCAATTGTCAATAAGCGTTCTCTTACTTCTTCAGGGTATTTATTTTTACCCTTTCCTAAATTAATTTGATTATGAACCATAATTAAGTTTTCCCAATCATCAACCCCTCCTACTGCTAAAGGAATAATATGATCTATATGGCAATCCCACAAATCAATAGCGCAACCATAAATAGGACACATTTCTCCCATCGAAAGCCACGCTGCATAGCGTTCCTTCTTACTTCTACTTTTGCGCGCATTATTCATTGATATTCTCTCTGTGATTATTGTTTAACATAAAAGCATTATAGAGATATATACCTCAAATGTCAAGGAAAAAGTTTTGATAGTTATCTAACAATAACAATGGGTTAGCCGCGGCCCGGGCGCCCATAAGCCATTGAAAGTCAAGCATTTTCTGCACGAATTCCACAATCTTTTTTAACTTTATATGCGCTCTGCGCCAGTAGATTTTCGAAGTACTTTTTCGAAGTATTTCGAACATTTGGTACGCTATGCAATAAAATTGCATGTCCTCCCTGCGCCAGTAGATTTTCGACCAATTTAAGTACAATTTTGATATACTTTTAGTACAAAATAAATTTAAAATGTAAGTCCTCCTCTGCACCAGTACATTTTCGAACAAAATAAGTACTTTTTCGATGCAATATTGCACGAAGTGCAATTTCTAAGTAAGTCCTACTTGGATACCACCCCCGTCCCCAACCACCAACCAATTATAGCACACATTTAGGCATTATGCAAGAAAAAAGCCGTCTCAACGTGAGTTGAGCGGCTAATTAAGTACATTTTCTATGCAAATAGGTCAATATAAGTACAAAAACGATATATTTTAGACCTAGGGAGCCTAAATGTGCATATATTCCCCCATTATATCATAATATACTTATAATAGCACAAAAAAGGCTTGTGTGCAAGCCTAACGTGGCTCCCTACGGTCGCACGCTGGCAAATAAAGTAGTTTTTCGATGTTTTCCCCCATATTTCGGCATATATAACAATAAAATGGAATTTTTTAGCGCCCTAGCTCGAAAAAAAGCTTGACATCGATCGCTCCTTGGGCTGCTCTTTACGAACTTCGTTCGTACGCTGACACACTCCGTGTGTGGGCGAACAATTAAGTAAAAAATGAATATAAAAAAACACCCATCAGATATCACTGAAGAGTGTTAAAATATGGCACGGAGTGTCATAACGTAGGCACACGCTTTGCGTACCTATTAAAAACTTTGTCCACGTAATTGACAGCTACCTCCGAAATCGGAGAAGTTATAAGTAATAGCGAAAGTTATTTTGCTACGCAATGTAACTTCGCGTTAACTTAAATATTTGTCAAAACTGGAAAATATATATGAAGATGTTTAAGCTATGCTTCAATATAATATAAACTGTGTAACGATGTTACTTTTTTTTGCTCCTTAGATAAACTAATAGTAGCATACTTTTATACATTTGT